>Ga0101941_1000187_pt1 | contig 146433 bp, 126 predicted proteins | sample DewCreD2012metaG_3_FD_75242 | JGI IMG/M metagenome (GOLD analysis project Ga0101941, IMG submission 75242) | Hot spring sediment bacterial and archeal communities from British Columbia, Canada, to study Microbial Dark Matter (Phase II) - Dewar... ... | reverse complement strand
AAGCCAGCCCAAGCCCCTTATCAACTTGAGGTTCTCCAACCCAGAATACCAACTATCCATCAACACGTATTCGGGCGCAAAACCCCTCTGCTTCGCCCTCTGCAACATCGCCTGAAACTGCGCGTTCTTGCTCTGACCGCCTGCAGGCTTGTCGTAAACCCGAAAGTCACAAGGGATGAGGGCTTGCCCATCTGTCCAGAGCAAGGTCAACAGGGCAATGCCCCGCACCACCCTCTGGTGTTTGCCACTCCAGTGAGTGGTCACCAGTTCCATCTGCTGAGCATAAGGCTTGTCCAAAAGACCCCGCTTGGGGTCTACGAACGCCTTCGCTTCCTGCCACAACGCCTCTGTGTCTAAAAAGTGAAGGCATCGTGGGCGGGAGAGTGTTGCCCTTCGGGTTGGCATCTGGCTGCTTCGGTGCACGTGAAGACCTTCTGGGCGGCAATGAGGAAGTGGATGTAGTCTAAATCATCGCATTTGGGCGGGTTCATTTTCTGCATCGCTCCCCTTGACTGGCTTCCGTTTCATGTTACCATAGTATTGTCGATAGGGGTTCGCGGTCAACTGCGTAACTCCTACACCAAAAGGGAGGGTGCTAGATATGCGACGAAGCATGAAGGCTTTCACCCTGATTGAGCTGCTTGTTGTTATCGCGATTATCGCGATACTGGCGGCGATTCTGTTCCCCGTGTTCGAACGTGCCCGAGAACAGGCGAACAAGACAGCCTGTCTCTCCAACATGAAGCAGATTGCCTTAGGCATTCTGCAGTATAACCAGGACTACGACGACACACTGCCCTACCCGGGCTGGCAACCGGCAATTGCGCCCAACGGAAGGACCTCGTGCTACTCGTGGCGGTGGGCAATCCAGCCTTACATCAAGAACACGGGCATCTCCTTGTGTCCTTCCTACGAGCGCCCGAACGAACCCATCTGGAACTGGCAATGCTCGCGCTGGGGAGATGACGCCAACAGCGGTTTGCATGATGGTACGAGGCCTCTACCTCCTCCGGAGGAGACCACGCTGGAGCATTACCATGGCTGGCGGCGTTCGTATGCGGGCGCGAACAACTGGGCGCACCGGGGTACCGTTGGCTGGTGGAACGGCTGGATTGTGCCCGGCTGGCTCTCCAACCCGGTGAAGATGTCGGCGATACCGCGCCCCGCCACGATTATTCAGGTGCTGGAGTCGCGCGAATATTTCCATGACCTCGGCACGTGGTGTGTGGACGGATGGCGCATCTGGTTCGACGGCAACAAGGGGTGGTTCACCAGCCACAACGGCATGAGCAACTGGACGTTCCACGACGGGCACGCGAAGGCGATTAAGGTCTGCTCGACCTTTGGCGCGTTGCGCTGGAACCCGGGTGACACCCCAGCCGATGACTACCTGTGGGAATGGTGGCAGGGGGTTGACTCGAACGTACTGCGCGCCTGGCAACAGAACTGCTGGAGAGTACCTGAATACCGTTAGTCGTTTGCCAGTCGCAACTGACATCTGGAGGGCGAACCTCCTGATGAGCCGGAAAAGCACCAAACGGCTCGGCGGGAGCCTCGCCCTCCAAAAAGAACAAGATTTTCAAAGCCTTACCGAAACTCACTGGATGCCGAACCCATCTGTCAACATCCTGCCTGAATCTTCACTCTACGCGTATCACCTCATAGGTGACATCGTAACTTCCGGTATCGCTGCTGTTGCGAAACTCCAGTTTCCCCGAAAACCGCTTTTGCGGGTTGTCGGTTGCCTGCAACAGGTCCAGCGCGGACCAGGCGAGATTGCGAGTGCCCAAGGCGTCGGGGTCTCCACCAAGCCAGCTAATCACTTTCTGTACGAGCGGCGTCAGAGCAGCCACCAGCTTAGCCCACTCCACCTTTCCCATCGCGTTCAGTATCTCTTTCGCCAGGTCGCCGATGAAGCCAACAACCGCGCGTGCCGCCTTGGCGTCTCCGGCATCCCACTCGTAAAGCGAGACGCTGACAGCCAGTAAGCTCTTGACTTCACCAGGTCCGCCGCTGGGCATGAACGCGGTGCGGTCGCCGGTCTTGTAGCTCTGCTCTTCGCCATCATCAAATTCCCCGTATTCGCCCGTGTTCTTCGCCCACACCTCCGTATCGCGTGCCACCACCCAGGTGGTCACAATCTCATCGCTGCCCGCCCACTCAGGATTTGACTCATCGATACAGTGAATCTTCAGGAAGTTCACCTGATAGCGGTACGCGCGCACCGGATAGACGACGCGGTTGCTTATGCCGCTGCCAATGGCTACCACCACCTGATAGTTACCCGGCAGCAGGCTATTCGGGACGGTAATCTCCATCTGCGTGTTGCTCAGCACCTTGCCCAGCGTAAAGCTTGCTTTCTGCCCCTCGAACGTCACATAAGATGCCATCGGTTGCTCGTCCATGGGCAGGAAGTAGACGCCCGGCACCCCGCCAAAATGGCGTCCGGTGATGAGCGCGGTTCTGCCCGGATACTGCGAAGGGGTAATGGCAGAGATTTCCGGAGCCGGAGGTGGCGGCGTTTTGATGCGAAAATCCACCTTGTTGGTGTCCTGAATCCCTGAGCTGGTCTTCACGGACACCTGCACGGCATACTGCCCCGGTTCCAGTGGTGCGGGCAGGTTGAACTCCATCGCGCTGGTGGTGCACACCGAAGGGTGCAGGGTAGTCAGCTCACCCTGAGAGCCACCCGCCAGCGTTTTGAAGATGCGGATGGTGTTATCTGCCTTGTTCGCCGAGAAACCCCAGCCCATCAGCGTGAGCTTCTGCCCGGCCTCGTAACCGGCGGTGGTCGCGGGAGAGATGCGCACAATGTGCGGTCTGGTCATATCGATACCGGATGGCAGGTTTGCCCTGCCGATGTTGGCAGTAATATACTCGCTGGCGCTTACCTGCTTGCCGGGTGGCATCTGCAGGCGGAAGGGAACGGTTCTGCGTGTTTCCAGCACCAGCTTGCCAATCATCTGTACGGCGGAAGGGTCTATCGGGCGCGCGGGGTCCAGGTTTGCTATAGCCGGGGGTAGCCCCCGGGTGCGCACCGATGCCGGTAGCGCACGATAGTCGGTGACCAGGTTCTGCAATAGCCGTCGATCCACCTCAGGATGGCGTTGAAGGACGCTGTCGAATATCCGGTCCAGCTCCGAGGAACCACTGCGCCGCGAGCCTTGCAAGCCACGCTCGATGGTATGCATCAGCACCGGCAACAGCGCATCCGGCTCCTGCGATTTCTGTAAAGCCATCTCAAGGCGCCTGGCAGGAACCAGCCCTTTCTTCTTGGTTGCCTGCGCCCAGGGGGGTGCGGAGATGGAGCGACCTGTGCCCGGCATTCAGCGTTCATGAACCCCAAAACCATACTGAGCAGCACGGCAGCCACCGTCAAAGGGAGACCAAGCGGGCGTTTCATGGAAAATGAACCTCCATCGGTTGATTAGGGGCGAGTCCTCAGTGAAACCCGGCGGTAAAAACAGAAGGGTTGCTTCAAAAAGGACCTGCTCCTCACCTGCTTATTCTCGGCTCCGTCTCTTTTTCCTTCAGATGTCACCGAATGGAAGGCGGGAAGCTGCCCTCGGGCGGACAGATGGCAATCGGGCAACCCCGAAAGGGGTTGCCCGACAGGTTACGCACAGACATGGCAGTCTGTTATCCTCTTCGCTTCCTGAATGCCCACGCGCCAAGCCCCAGCAGCAAGATGCTCAGACTGGACGGTTCAGGCACGGGCACCAGGAAGTACTGGTCGCCCGGTATGTTGCTAAAGTTCACCAGACGCGGCTCACCCAGATTGCCTCCACCACCGATGCCCGCCAGCACCTGATTGGACACATAGTCGTGCCCGGCACCATTGATGAAGGTAGAGACCTTGATATACCCGCTGGTCGGACTGCCAATCGCGCTGAGCGGTATCGCCAGCTCCACACCCGTCATCACATCCACGCCGCTGCCCAAACCGGTGCCACCCGTCACACCACCGGTGTTGCTGTTGTTTATCGTCACGCGGATGCCAAACGGGTTGTTCCCATCCACCAGCGTGCCGTCACTCGCCGCACCCGTGTTGCCCAAATACAACCCAACACCCGGACTGCCCAACTCCGCATAGTTCGCATACAACCGGTACGGCGAACCGCCACCCGTGACCCCTACCCAGAAGTCCGCCTCAAAATCGGGGTCAAAGGTCAACCCGTTGCCACTGCCATCGTCACCCATGCGGTTGAGCCCGTTGAAGTCCACGTCGGGGTTGTCTCCACGCAGGCGGTTCTGCCCGCCGGGGCGGGTGTCCAAGAAGATTTCCAGTTTGTTGAAGTTGGATTCGAGGTTGCCCGCCAGCAGCAGGTAGAGCCAGCCATCCTTGACGATACCGTAGGCGACGTCCAGTTCGGAGCCGTTGGCGTAGTCCATCGCGCCGAGGTTGCTGTCACCGAAGCCGGTCTGGGTGTTCTGGATGGCGAGGATGCGGTAGATGGGGTCCCAGGAGCCATCGGTGACCGGTTGCGCAAAGGCGGCGGTCGCGAACAGCAGGCTTGCCGCGCACGCGGCGACAGAGACCTTGTGTATCATGTGAATGCCCTCCTTTCGGGTAATTTGGTACCGTGTTCACCTGTTGAGAATACGTATTCATTTTCAGGGTTATTATCTCTCGATGGAGTAGGGGAGTCAAGAGCCTGCCCCTACAGGATTGCGGGCAGCCACAAGGGGTCGCCCCTACGTGGGTTTGAATGCGTTGGGAAGCGGGCACCCTTTCCGACATTTTCGCCCGTTCGCCCACCATCAGTGCTGAACATTTTGCGGAACTCGCCGCTTGCGTCCTTCTCGTTTCGCATCCCTGCAAAAAACCTTTCCACAGCGTCGCTCTGAAGAGTATAATCTGGGTGGAAATCACCCAACGGATGGAGCAACAGGAGATACGCTGGTGAACCCAACCACCACAGAGCTGACGGTATCGATGCCGCCAAAGAAACGCATTGCACTGGTGGCGCATGACCATCAGAAGGCAGACCTGCTGGAATGGGCGCGATTCAACCGTGAACTGCTGGCACAGCATATCCTGTACGCCACCGGCACTACCGGACGCCTGCTGGAAGAAACGCTGGGACTGCCCGTTATCAAACTGAAAAGCGGTCCGCTGGGCGGTGACCAGCAGATTGGCGCGAAGATTGCGGAGGGGGAGATCGATTTCCTCATCTTCTTCTGGGACCCGTTGGAGCCGCAACCGCACGACCCCGACGTGAAGGCGTTGTTGCGCATCGCGGTAGTGTGGAACATCCCTATTGCCTGCAACCGCGCTTCCGCCGATTTCATCATCTCCTCGCCGCTGATGCAGGGCGAGTATCAGCGACTACTGCCCGACTACAGCGGTTATATCCAGCGGGCAGTGTAAAGCCACCAGCAGGAGAAACTTCCCTGCGTTACAAAATCTTCTCTGGAACGCTCTGCTTTTGGGGAGGCACGCATCATGGCTCGTATTCTGGTCAGCGACCCCATCGCGGAAGCTGGCGTCGAGGTCTTGCGACAGGCGGGCGAGGTGGACGTCCGCACGGGACTGCCGAAGGAGGAACTCATCCGCTGTATCGGCGATTACGATGCGCTGGTGGTGCGCAGCGAGACGAAGGTAACCGCCGAGGTGATTGCCGCGGCGACGCGCCTGCGCATCATCGGCAGGGCAGGTGTGGGAGTAGACAACATCGATGTGGCGGCTGCCACCCAACGCGGCATTATCGTGGTGAACTCGCCGGAGGGCAACACCATTGCTGCGGCGGAGCTGACGGTGGCAATGATGCTCGCGCTGGCGCGCAATATCCCGCAGGCAGACCGCAGCCTGCGAGCAGGCGAGTGGAAGCGCAGCAAGTTCGTCGGCACCGAGGTCTACCGCAAAACGCTGGGTATCATCGGACTGGGCAAGATTGGGCGTGAGGTGGCGCGACGGGCGAAGGGACTGGGCATGAACGTCATCGCCTACGACCCCTTTACGCCGTCGGAAGTGGCGGAACGAATCGGTGCCACCCTGACCGACCTGGACACCCTTCTGGCACAGAGTGACTTCGTGTCCATCCACGCTCCCCTGAACGAGCAGACGCGCAATCTCATCAACGCCGAGCGCATCGCGCGGATGAAGGATGGCGCGTTTCTCATCAACTGTGCGCGGGGCGGCATCGTGGACGAACAGGCACTGGCAGACGCCATCCGTTCAGGGAAGCTGGCAGGCGCAGCGGTGGACGTGTTCAGCAAGGAACCCCCTCCCTCTGATAACCCGTTGCTGTCGCTGGAGCAGTGCGTGCTGACCCCCCACCTGGGAGCGTCTACAACGGAGGCGCAGGTGAACGTGGCTATCGACGTGGCGGAACAGATTGTGTCCGTGCTGAGAGGTGGTCCCGCTCGAAGCGCAGTGAACCTGCCACCCATTGACCCCGAGGTGCTGCAGCGCATCGCGCCTTACCTGATGCTGGCGGAGAAGATGGGCAAGCTGCACACACAGCTGGCGCGCGCGCCCATCGTGCAGGTGCAGGTCACCTACAGCCCCGACTTCGCCGAGCTGCCCACCGACATTCTCACCCGCGCGGTGGTTACAGGCATCCTGCAGCCAGTGCTGAGCGAACCCGTCAACCCCGTCAACGCCCTGCTCATCGCGCAGAGCCGCGGCATCCACGTCACCCAGAGCCTGCAGCAGCAGCCAGAGGCGCATGAGCTATACCCGTCGCTGATTACGGTAACGGCGCAGACATCGAGTGGTGACAAGCATGAGATAGCAGGCACGGTGTTCGGCAAAAGCGATGCCCGCATCGTGACAGTGGACGGCTACCGCGTGGATGTCATCCCGCAGGGCATCATGCTGTTCACCAGCCACACCGACAAGCCGGGCGTCATTGGGCGTGTCGGTACCCTATTGGGCAGCCGAAAAGTGAACATCGCGGGGATGCACCTGGGACGCGAGAGGGTAGGGGGTAAGGCGCTGATGGTGCTGATGGTGGACGACCCCATTGACGCCTCCCTGCTGGCGGAAATCCGCGCCTTAGATGGAATGGAGACCGCGCAGGTCGTGGAGCTGTAAACGTGTCCCGAAATCGGCGTGCAAAAGCGAAGGCAGGCAGCGAGGATTTTCGCGGCACTCCATCCGCCCTGTTATGGGCAGTGGTGGCGGTGTTTCTCGTGCTGAGCCTGCTGTTTAACTTCCGCACGCCTGTCGGACGCAACGGCTATTTCCACACCCCCGATGAAGGCGCGCACATCGCCTACGTGCGCTATGTGGCGGAGCAGGGCAGACTACCGCGCTTTGAAGGCTACTCCGGGGTGGGCTACGAGGCGCATCAGCCACCGCTGTACTACACACTCGCGGCGCAAGTGTGGCGAATGGGGCGGATTTTGCCTGTCCCCCCAGCCCGCGTCGTGCGGATGCTGTCCATGCTGTTTGGTGTGCTGCTGGTGCTGGTGGTCTACCGCATCGGCAGGTTACTGATGCCGGAAGTGCCTGCGGTGGCGCTCACTGCGGCGGGGATGACCGCCCTGCTGCCCATGAACGTGGCTATCTGCTCGGCGGTCAACAACGATTCGCTGACCAATCTGCTGTTCGCGCTGGCGCTGATGGAGTTTGCGCTGCTGTACACGCAGGCGAAGCCGTCGCGCTGGATTGCATGGCGCATGGGGGTCTGGGCTGGGTTGGCGGGGTTAACGAAGGTCACCGCGCTGCTGCTGCTACCGACGATGGTGGTCGGGTGGCTGCTGGTTCCCCGCACGCACCACACCCGCCGCTGGCTGGGGCTGCTGGTGAGCGTGGGGCTTGCGCTGGCGATGATGTTCCCCTGGTTCGTGCGCAACATGCAGCTGTATGATGACCCCCTGCTGCTGAAAGCCTTCGAGCGCACCTTCGCTGTGACCGCCCGCGCCGAGCAGTTCCTGCAGGGGGGCGCGAGTATGACGGAATACCTGCAGGTGGTGGCGGACTGGACGTATCGATCGTTCTGGTTTGCCTACGGCACGCCGCAAACCGCCGCCAAAGGGTTGCCCAACTTCCTGCCAGACAGGGTGTACCTGGTGCTGGGCATCTGGCACCTGCTGACCCTGCTGGGGTTTGCGCTGGCATTGTGGCGCGAGCGGGAGACGTTTGCCGAAGGGGCGTTTCGCTGGTGGGCGGTGGCAGGCGTGCTGTTGCTGCTGGTGCTGGGGGCGTTCGTGCGCTTCATCCTGACCTACTTCCAGACGCAGGGGCGGTATCTCTATCCCGCGCTGGTGCCCATTGCGCTGGCGTTCGTCATCGGGTGGCGCAGTCTGTTTCCCGCCCATATGCGCCATACGGTGGACGGTCTGCTGTTACTGCTGTTGTTCGCCATCAGTGTGCTGGCGGTATCAGTGATTTGATGGGCTGAGTGCCATGGTGTTACAATAGTAGTGAGGTGTGGATGGACATGGTTCGCAGTCGCACGCTGACCAGCCACACCTACAACGAGGACACAGCGCATCAGATAGCCAGACTGGTGACCGAGCAGTACTTTCCTCTATTTGTCCAGCTCCACGAGACATTGCAGGCTTTGAAGGAAAGCTCGTGATGGGTGAGCGTTTCGGTTTGAAAGAGGCTACCATACACAAAATCTGCGAGGTGTTTGCCAGGTACCCGCAGGTGCATCGGGCGATATTGTACGGTTCCCGCGCCAAAGGGAACTATAGAGAAGGGTCGGATATTGACCTGGTGCTGATTGGCAACGATGACCTGAACGACAGGTTGCTCGCCCGCATCGATATGGAAATAGATGACCTGCTGTTGCCCTATATGGTGGACCTTTCTATCCTCAGCCATATTACCGACCCCGATGTGATTGACCATATCCGGCGCGTTGGGGTGGTGTTTTATAGTCGGGACGACGACCGCCAATAATCCTCCTGTTGCCGGAGAACCCTTTTCCAGACCTGGATTCCGAGCATGAGCCGGTTGACAAGGAGAAACCGCTTTGGCTAAAGAATCGCTTCGGTGTGGTATGTGACAGTGAAAAGGGAGGACCGAGGCGTGCATGTACTTCGCTTTCGACAGGTTCATTTAGACTTCCATACTTCCGAACACATTCCGGGCGTCGGCTCGGAGTTTAACGCGGACGAGTTTGTCGACACGCTGAAGCGGGCGCACGTTAATTCGGTCACGCTGTTCAGCCGCTGCCATCACGGCTGGATTTATCACGAGACGCGCTTCCTGAACAAGCATCCCCATCTGACCTGCGACCTGCTTGCCCTTCAGATAGAGGCTTGCCATCGGCACGACATCCGCTGTCCCATCTACATCACCGTCGGCTGGGACGAATACATGGCACGGCAGCACCCAGAATGGCTCGAAGTGGACGCCAATGGCAAGCGTTCAGGACCGCCACCCCTGCAGCCCGGCTGGCACAAGCTGTGCTTCGCGTCGCCCTATATCGATTACGTCATCGAGCAGACCGATGAGGTGCTTCAACGCTTTGGGGACGAGGTGGACGGCATCTTCTTCGACATCATCTTTCAGGTGGACGTGTTCAGCGTGTGGGCGCTGCAGGAGTTCGAGCGACAGGGGTGGGATCCCGCAGACCCGAAGGCGCAACAGGCAATGCGCGACCTGCTGGTGAACCGCACCAAAGAGCGACTGGCGTCGGCGGTGCGCGTCCGCAACAAGCGGTGTACCATCTTCTTCAACGCAGGGCATATCAACCCCGCTATCCGCCCCAGCCTCCATACCTACACCCATCTGGAGCTGGAGTCGCTGCCATCTGGCGGCTGGGGCTACGCGCACTTCCCCATCACCATGCGCTACGCCCGCACGCTGGGGCTGGACTGCTTAGGCATGACCGGCAAGTTTGCGGTAAGCTGGGGGCACTTCAACAGCTACAAGCCCCGCGCCGCGCTGGAGTACGAATGCTTCCAGATGCTGGCGCTGGGGGCGAAATGTAGCATCGGCGACCAGCTGCACCCATCGGGCAAGTTAGACCCCGCTACCTACGACCTGATTGGACCGGTGTATGCGCAGGTGGAGCAGCGGGAGGAGTGGTGCGTGGACGCCCAGCCCGTCGTGGAAGTCGGTGTGTTCAATGTGGAGGCGTTGCAGCCCCAACATGTGCGCATCCCACCCGCGAATCTCGGCGCATACCGAATCCTGCAGGAGGGCAGGCACCAGTTTGACTTCATCGACGGCGACAGCGACTGGAGCCGCTACCGCGTGGTGATTCTGCCCGACGAGGTGGTGGTGGACGACGCGCTGGCGCAAAAGGTGCAGGCGTATGTGCAGACGGGGGGTGCCCTGCTGTATACGGGGCGGTCGGGCTTGAGGGAAGATGGTTCTGGCTTCGCCCTGCCTGACATGCCCGCCATCCACGAGGGCGAGCTGCCCTTCTCGCCCGATTTCGTGCGTCCACTGGGCGCGCTGGCGCAGGATATCCCCGATACGCTATACGTGATGTATCTGCGCGGGCAGAGGGTGTCGCCTGCAGAGGGGGCGGAGGTGCTGGCGGAGGTGTGGGAGCCGTATTTCAACCGCACCTATCAGCACTTCTGCAGCCACGCACACACGCCACCCGCGCGTCGCACCGACCTGCCCGCCGCGCTCAGGAAGGGCGGCATCGTGTATGTGGCGCATCCCGTGTTCAGCACCTTCGCGCAGTACGGGATGACCTTCTATAAACAGATGGTTTTGAACGCCCTGCGCTTGCTGCTGCCCGACCCGCTGGTGATGACCGACGCGCCCAGCACCCTGCAGGTCACGTGGAACCGTCAGCCAGCGCATCGGCGTTCGGTGGTGCATTTGCTGCATTACATCCCAGAGCGGCGCACGCTGGCGGCAGACTATCTGGAGGACGTCCTTCCGCTGTACAACGTGTCTTTGCGCCTGCGCAGTGCTTCGCCCAAGCGGGTGTATCTGGCGCCGCAGCGCGAGCAGATACCCTTCCAGATGGATGGGGACTATTTGTGCCTGACCGTGCCCGAAGTACGTGGACATCAGATGGTGGTGCTGGAAGAGGGGTAGGAAGGAGACAGCGGGCGACGTACAGGCGGGGCGCACCAACGTTGCGGAAGACACCAGCTCTGTAGCCGCAGGCTTCAGCCTGCGCAGGGCACACAAAACATGGTGCGGCCGCCCCACGGACTACTGCGCCTGCACCGTCAAGCCCAACGCCTGCTTGACCTCCTGCAACGGGGCAATCAGCTCGCCGCGGTAGGGGAAAACCGGACGGGATAACTTCACTACTTTGCCGTCCCACGTCTTCATCTCCCAGCCAAACGCCTCTAACTCCACCCAGCGCTGACCCCAGGTTACCCGAGCAGTCCATCGCGTGCATATCGTGCCCTTCGAGACAACTGGCAGCGGGCTTTTGGAGACGAGAATCTGCACCTGACGCGACCAGGGGCGCACCTCCCTGTCTTCTTTTACCTGACAGCTGGCGTCGCGTAACAGTGTCAACGCAGCTACTTTCACCCCGTTCAGGTCGACAGTGCCATCAAGGCGGAACAGCGGCGTTCCCCTGCCAATGAGTTCAGGATGGTGCTGCAGGCGGTAAAGTATCCCCCATGCAGCCGCCTCGGCAAACTTGAGGTCTGTGTGACCCGTCATCTGTACTCGCACCAGTGCGCGCCCCACTTGAAAAGCGATGATCGGTGCAGGGGAATAGGCCGGGCAGACCACAAAGGCGGTTCCCAGCTGGTTGCCCGAAGGCAAGCCGCAGTTGAGTGTGGGGAGGCTGTCTGATTCGGAGAGAGAAACTATCCGGTTCTGATAGCTCCGCAACTGGCTGCGATAAATGGCATCCAATGACACGCGCGCGGAATCGGCGGAAGGAAATAGTTCTATGGCGATATCCAGTTGCCTCACAGGAGTGAACTTCTCCAACTCGCCGATTTGGAGGTGGCGTGTCTCAGCCGCACTGTATGTTCTGCGAAAGCCGCTTACCTTGCCCACAGAGACCCACGTATGCAATCCGTTCAAATCGCTGGGAAACGAAGAGAAGCCCGGGATTTCCTCTTCTGCATAGAGCAGATTCAACCCCAGCAGTGCGGTCTTGTCTGCGTCCGGGACGTCCGCGTGTTTAAGCCAATGGCTATGGTTCCAGATGGCTTCGTGGTAGTGTCGTCCGCTCTGGTTTGTCCGTAGCTCCCAGGCGTGGGAAGGCGGCAGTGGTTGTGCCTTCGTACATTCAGCCAGCAGTATTACCAGAAGGCTCAAAACCAATCGGGTTCTCTCGGACATGGTTTCACCCTCCTTAGTTCGCCTCGGGCAAATCCTCAGCAGTTATAGCGGGTAGGAACCCGTTGTCAGGCGAAGGGTTCCATGGGTTTCCAGGGTCTAAGGGGCCAACCTCTTGCTGAGGAGCGTGATTCTCCCACCTCACGAATCGGCGCACCAATACGGGCTTATAATGACTATCCCGCGTCCAGCCGGTGCTGTGGACAATTGACCCATCTGTTCTGACAAAGCCGTAAGGGGCATCCCACACTTTATCCTCAATGGATAGCAAACCCGACGAAACGCCTCCAGCGCTATCCATCGCTCCCCACGCCGAAGAGTGACATGCCAGAAGTGTGCCGCACAGAGCCTGTCTGTCGTTATGGCGAGAGCGATATAGCCCCTCCCTGTTTCACCAGCTTCCCGCCAAGTGCCTGCGCAAACCCTCGCGCTTCTACCCAGACCTCCTGTCCATCATACAGCACTGGCGTGGAGAGGGATATCTGTTGCTTACCTATCAGTAGCACTCGTGCAGCCACGGGGACAGTAACCCGCTTGCCCCGCCAGTCCGCCGTGAACACCCCTGTCCGACCCTGTTTGACAACGCCGCCATGTTGTCGCAGAGCGGAGCCAGCCGGGATGTATAGACCCGTCGAGGTTTTCCTTGCAGGCAGAGTAGCTCGCCCACTGTGAATACGGAGCACATTGGACCCCTCCCAGTTCATCAGCAGCATCTGGACACGAGAGAGCAAGAGACGCGCGACATACTCTGAGCGTTCCCGGTCCTCACGGCTGACAGGCAGAAAGACCGCTGTCTTCGCCTTAGGGTCAATGGGTTGGTATTGTATGGACACCCTGAGGGCAACGGAGCCACCATATACCACAAGGACCGACGTTCCCTGCCCAGGACCAGGCTTAGCCCCATCAGGCGGAGCGTATACCCAGCTCTTTAATCCGACGGGGAAGCCACTGTGAGTGCCTTCGGGCAAACCTGGAGTCCCTGGCAGAGCAAACTGCGTTTGTGCAAAAAAGACCGCTTGCCGGTAAGCCTGCTTCTCATCTGAAGGGACCACCATCTCTACGGTCATCTCCGCTGGAAAGTATCCCATTAGTCCTTGGCGCTGGAAACGCAGCGATTGGGTGAGGTAAGGCGCTCCGTGCGCCATAAACCCCGTTCCCACTGTCACTTTCTCAATGTAGGGGAGCTCGCCCTGCCGAATAGCAACCTGCTCTTTGAGCAGTCGGCGGAGTTCGTCACGGCTCATTTGCCCGACCAGTTGGCAAGCCAGCGCCAGCGTGACGACAGCAGCTGCTGTCAGGATGATGAACCACCTTCTTGTCCACATATCAAACCTCCCGCGTTTTCACTCGGATGGGGTGAGGTCCTCAGCGCTCACTGCGCATTTTCCTATCCACACGACCACTGGTTCTGTGTCTGCCTGCCATGGTTCGTTAACCAACCCCAGAATCGCTCCGGGCATACGAGGTGTTTGCCAGTAGCCTTCCTGTATCCATCGGCAAGAGGGGTGGTCAGCGGCGGGGTTTCGGTAGCTACTGCCGAAGAGGTCGAGCTTCTGTGCCGCCGTAGGATCCCAAATACCTGCGCCAGTGTCGTCGGCACCAGATATTGAACAGACTTGATGCCAAGCCCAAGAATACCATCTGTAAGTGTAGTCTGGGTAAGGGGGTATAGGCTCGCGTGGGTCATCGCCTGGGGTTGGGTCGCTCCCGATGGGACAGAGCATGTTGGTATGGAAATGCGGATGTCCACGATTAGTGCAGTTCTCCCGCCCACACTGTGGAGATGGCGGCAGCAACGATGTAGTGGCAAGCTGTCTAGCAGAGAAGTCCATGCCCACCGCGCACAAAGCAAGCATGGTGAAAAAGGAAACATCTACACAGTTGCCTCTTGTCCACACTCCTGTCTCCCATCGGCTTATAACGGCTCTCAACATGTAGAAGCCATCTTCTCGCACCCAACGGGTCGCGGTGTCGTCAGGGTAGAAAAAGCCCAGTCTCTGGTAAAATACACCGAAGGTCACAGCCCTGGCTGCATCGTAAAGATTGTTCTGCTTTGCCGCCCATCTGCAGCTATACCGCAACAAGCTCACCCACGCGGGGCTCATCGGCGCTTTGGGTGCGTCCAGCACCACGAACACCTCCGAAGGTGTGTTAACGGTGCTGTAGGGCATCACACCTACCGGCAGAGGCCATGAGCCTGTCCACACCAGCAGCAAGCCCTCACTCCACAACATGGCATACTCTGCAGGTTAGACGCCAGGGCTATCAGCAGGTTTACACTCACCAAGCGTTTCATCCTTTGCCCAAGCCTCCTTGCCGATACGTGGACTGCGACGTTACCCGCTTTTCTAAGTTCATCATATCACATCGAAAAAAAAAAGCAAGACCTGCTGTCATCTCTTGGTGTCCTTCGTGACTTGGTGGTTCATCATGCACAGAGCAAACCACGAAGACACAAAGGGGCACGAAGAGGAAACCTTCGTCTTCTTGGTGTCCTTCGTGACCTGGTGGTTCATCATAAATAAAGCAAGTGATATTTTCGCAGTCTAACTTGCGTAATAGTACAGGGTGGCGCAGGGCAGGCAGGAACTTCGCAACCAGCCCCGTCCTTCTCACGTCAAATATATCGGCTCCGAAAAATTGAGGGGGAAAGGAACCGAACAGGTGATGCTCAAACGAGGAGTGTGGTGTTGCGTTTTGTTGCTGGCGGCATCGGCGTGGGCGCAGGAGATTAGCCAGTTGCCCCAGCCGCTAACTCTGAAAGATGCGATAAGAATAGCTCTGCAGAAACATCCGTCCGTTGCTATTGCGAAGAACCAGTTAGAGCAGGCAAAAGCAAGGCGAGTTCAGGCGGAGGCACGTTATTTTCCCACCCTGAGCCCGTCGGTCAGCTATGTGAATCAGCAGACGCGAACCGCGCTGCCCGGCTTTGGCACGCGCATCGGCAAGATCGACGAAACGCGCTCCGACATCGCCCTGCGGCAGACGGTGTTCGATTCGGGACAGCGGGAAATCTCTGCCGCTCAGGCGCGTCGTTCGGTGGAGGCATCAGAGCAAGCGTATCGGGAGGCGGTGCAGCAAAAGGTACTCAGTGTCACCACTGCATACTACGAGTTGCTGCGCCGCATCGCGTTACTGCGGGTGGCAGAGGCAAGCGTACAGCGGGCCCAGCAGACAGTGGACGTGGTGCGGGCGCAGGTGGAGGTCGGCGTGGCGGCGCAGAAGGACGTGCTGCAGGCGGAAGCCGAGCTGGCAAATGCGCAGGTATCACTCATACAAGCACGCAATCAGGTACGATTAGCGGAGGCGAACCTGCGCAATGAGCTGGGCATCGGTCAGGAGGTGCCTGTGCAAGTGGCGGAAGTGGGCGAGCAGGAGGCAGCGCAGTTGCCGCCATTAGGCTCGTTGGAGGATTACCTGCAGCAGGCGTTCGCGCAGCGCCCAGACTACCAGCGTCAGCGCGTTAGCAGTGAAATCCAGCGGTTGAGCCTGCGTCTGGCACAGATTCAGGCGGGACTTCAGATACAGAGCGATTTCACCTACGGACGGCGTATCGAGCCCGATCCGGGCGACACGCGCAGCTTCAGTGTCGTCGCGACCTATCCGCTGTTTGACGGGGGCGCGGCGCGCGCGGCGGTGCGGGAGTCACAGGCAAGCTATGATAGCGCGATGCAGCAGCTGGAGCAGACAAAGCTGATTGTGCGTCTGGACGTCGAACAGGCTTACCTGTCGCGAGCGGAGGCGCTGGAACGATTGAACGCCGCACGCAAGGCGCTGGAGGCGGCACGGGTCAACTACGAAGCCGCGCTGGAGAGCCGCAAAGAGGGCGTCAGCAGCCTGATTGAAGTGATTAACGCGCAGGTGGCACTGGTAAATGCCGAGACCAACTACGTGCAAGCCATCTATGACCTGCTGGCAGCGGACGCGCGGCTGCAGCGGGCTATCGGTAAAGACTATGCGTTCTCGGAGGGAGGGGCACAGGGATGAAACGAGCGATTATCATCGCCGTGATACTGATTATCATCGTGGCTGGTGGTTCCATCGCGTGGAGCAGATTGCGCAATAACAACCAGCCCAAGCCCGAATACCGTACGGCGAAGGTTGAGCGCGGCACAGTCACCAAGTCGGTAACCGCTGAGGGTACGCTACAGCCGCTAACGGTGGTGGACGTGAAGTCCAAGGCAGGTGGCATGGTGACTCAGCTGGCGGTGGACGTCGGCTCGGAGGTGAAAGCCGGGCAGCTGATTGCTCGCATTGACCCCACCGACACCATGACTGTATTCGAGCAGGCGCAAGCAGACCTGCAGGCAGCGGAGGCGCGTGAATTGCAGTCGCGCCTGAACCTGCAGCTGCAAAGCGTGCAGAGCGAGGTAGCCGTGCTACAGGCGCGGGCGAACCTCGAAGCGGCGAAGGCGCGTCTGGAACAGGCACGCCGCCAGCTGGCGATGCAACCCAAATTAAGCCAGGCAGCCATCCAGCAGGCGGAGGCGAGCTACGAGACTGCGCAAGAGAACCTGCGCCAGCTGAAGGAGGTTACCATCCCGCAGACGCGCACCGAGGTGCAGGCGCAATACGACCAGGCAAAGGCGAACTACGAGAACGCCGAGAAGAATCTGGCACGTCAAGAGGAGCTGCTTCGAAAGGGCTTCGTGTCGCAGCAGGCGGTGGATACCGCCCGCACACAACGCGATGTGGCGAAGGCGCAGTTCGACACGGCGCAGAAACGGTTGTCCATGCTGGAGCGCGACCTGCAAACCACCCTGCGCAACGCCGAACGGCGTCTGGAAGAAGCGCGAGCCGCGCTGGAGTCGGCGCGCACCAACGCCGAGCAGGTCGCACTTCGCGAAGCGGATGTGATGCAGGCAGAGGCGGCGGTTCGACAGGCGGAAGCCGCCCTCAAGCAGGCGGAGGCAAACGCCCTGCAGAACCGTATCCGCGAGGCAGACATCCGTTCCGCGCAGGCGCAAAAGGTGCGCAGCAAAGCCAGCCTGCAGAACGCGCAGGAGCAGTTGCGCAGCACCACCATCGTCGCCCCTCGTGATGGCATCGTGATTAAGAAGTTCGTGGAAGAGGGAACTATCGTCCCGCCCGGAACCAACGTCTTCTCGCAGGGAACCAGCATCGTGCAGATTGCCGACGTGAGCCGCATGTTCGTGGACGTGCAGGTCGACGAAACCGACATCGCCTTCATCCAGACGGGGCAGAAGGTGGATGTCACCTTAGATGCCTACCCCAGCGAAATCTTTGAAGGCACGGTAACCCGCATCGACCCGCAGGCAGTGGTCGAGCAGAACGTGACGGTGGTCTACGTGCGGGTGGAGATCGAGAACCCCGATGCCCGCCTCAAGCCCGGCATGAACGCCACCTGCGAGTTCGTGGTCGACCGCAAAGAGGATGTGCTGATGGTGCCTTCGGAGGCAGTCAAGGAGCAGGACGGCAAATACTACGTGCAGGTGATGGAAGGCGGTAAGCCCGTGCGCCGCGACGTGGAAATCGGTCTGGAAGGCAACGACACCATCGAAATCGTCAGCGGATTGCAGGAGGGCGTGGAGGTGGTCACGCAGATTATCCAGCCGCAAACGCAGGCGCAAGGCAGCGGAGGTCCGCCTCGGGGAATGGGCTTCCCCATGTTCGGCGGTCCGCCGATGCGCATGAGATAGTGCGGGAGGTGAACGCATGAACTTCGTGGAGAACTTCCAGATAGCCCTGCGTAGCCTGCTGGCGAACAAGCTGCGCTCGTCGCTGACCATGCTCGGCATCATCATCGGTGTGGGAGCGGTCATCGCCATGATTTCGGTGGCGCAGGGCGCACGCGAGCAGACCATGCAGCGCATCCAGCAGCTGGGCACGAACGTGCTGGTGGTGTTCCCCGGTCAGCAGCGCATGGGGGCAGCGTTTGGGGGCTTCGGCTCGATGCAAATCCTGAAGCCGGAGGACGTGGACGCCATCCGGCGCAGTTGCCCCTCGGTGCGCGCGGCGTCGCCGGAGGTGCGTCGCAACGCGCAGGTGAAGTACAAGAACCGCAACACCAACACCAATGTCAGCGGCGTGTCGCCTGAGTATTCCGAAATCCGCAACTACCCCGTGCAGCAGGGGCGTTTCATCACCCAGCGCGAGGTGGATAGCATGGCGCGGGTGTGCGTCATCGGGCAAACGGTGTACGAGAACCTGTTTAACGGCTCCTCGTGCATCGGTAAGACCATCCGCATCCGCGGCGTCAGCTTCAAGGTGGTGGGCTTGCTCGCGCCCAAAGGGGCGCAGGGCTTTGGCAACCCCGATGACATCATCTTCGTGCCCTATACCACCGCCATGCGTCGTCTGTTTGGGATGGATTTTATCAACAGTATCAGTGTGCAGGCGGTGAGTGAGGAGCGCATGAACGCCGCGTATCAGGAGGTAGAGAACATCATGCGCCGCCGCCAACGCCTGAACCCCGGTCAGGAGAACAACTTCCGCATCATGAATCAGGCGGAGTTCGTGCAGACGGCAGAGGATGTGTCGCGCACGTTCACGCTGCTGCTGGCGGGCATCGCAAGCGTGTCGCTGCTGGTGGGCGGTATCGGCATTATGAACATCATGCTGGTGTCGGTTACCGAGCGCACGCGCGAAATCGGCATCCGCAAGGCGGTCGGCGCAAAACGGCGAGACATCCTTCTGCAGTTCCTGATTGAGGCGATGACGCTGAGCCTCGTTGGAGGATTGATCGGTGTTGCCGCCGGACTGGGGGCGTCGTACGTGCTGGCAAGCGCGTCTGGCTGGCAGGTGCACATCACGATGCAACCTATCCTGCTGGCGTTCGGCTTTTCGGCAGCAGTGGGCATCTTCTTCGGCATCTATCCGGCGCAAAAGGCGTCGGCTCTCAATCCGATAGAAGCATTGCGCTACGAGTAACCAAGAAACCTGAGGGAGGAACGTGATGATGAAACGATTAGCTCTGTGCACCGGCGTGTTGCTGCTGCTTATCACCGCAGTGGCAGCTGTCGCTCAACCGCCACCGGGCGCGGGGGGCTTCCAGATGACCCCGGAAATGCAGAGGCAGATAGAGGCATGGCGCAAGTGGCGTGAGGCGCACAAATACACCTTCCAGCTCACCAGCACGTTGCGTGCGCTCACAGAGATCGACAAGGACCCGAAGACGAAGCTGACGCCTGCACAGGCAAAGAAGATTCTGGCGGTATTGCAACCCTACCGCAACAAGCCAAAAATGACGCAGGACGATGCCAAGAACGCGCTGAAGGGCATCAAGGCGGCGCTGAACGTGAACCAGCTGAACGCTATCGCGCGCATTGAAGCGGAGAGGCGCAACCGTCGCGGCGGACCCGGCGGCGGTGGCATGGGAATGCGACCGGGCGGACCCGGTGGTGCACCTGGCGGGGCACCTGGTGCTCGTCCGGGCGGTGCTGCCGGTGCGGGCGGCAGACCCGGCGGCGGACCTGGGGGAAACTTCCGGATGCCCGACCCGTCTCAAATGAAGGATTTCAACCCCTTCAAGCCGGATACCAGCACCCCCTTTGGTCAGCGAAGCGCTGAGATGTGGAATCAGTTTTTCAACGGGTTGCAGCAGCGGGCTGGTGGCAAGTAGTTGTGAGGCAGGGTGGGTCGTCTCCCACCCCTGCTGTTCCCCGTGCTGGAGGGCGAAGCTCCTGCCGAGCCAATTTGCCACGTTCTCGGCTCACCCGGAGGTTCGCCCTCCAGTTTGTCCATGAAGTGTGGAACGGCGGCTAACGTACCTCAGGTGCCAGACCCGCCGCCGGGTTGTAGTAGGCGTTCTGGAAGAAGGCGGGGATGTCTTTCGCGGGAGTACCTTCAGGCTGCGGCGGCATCTGCTTGCGCGGGATGTCGGCGGCGAACCCCAGCACCAGCACCTTCTCTCCCGCATGGCTGCTTACCGGTACCATGCAGCGTATCCGGACGGTCTGGACATCGGGTTGTATGGCAAAAGCGGCGGCGGCTGCCAGCCAGGCAGTGCGGTAAAGGGTGTCTTTGCCTGCGTCTGAATCGTAACCGAAGGTGACGAGCAGGTGATTCGCCAGCGGGTCATATGCCGTTGCCAGCACAGAGGGCTTTATCTCGTGCTGGAGCAGCCACTCTTTCACTTTCTCTGCCAGCAGGTCATCCTCCGTGCGCGGATGAGAGTCTGTTTTGACCGTTGTAGCGGGCTGTTGAGGAGTTGCAGCGGGAGTAACTGGAGAGTTATCGGCGTTGGGTTCAGGTGCAGGCAGGGTAGTTGCGCCGGATGCTTCCATCGGCAGACGAGTGGTGGTGATGCTGACCGGGGCAGGAGCCGAACGTCCTGCTATCCGGCTCTGGAACGCCCATGTGATGCCGATGGCGATAAGCACTGCCGCTCCCAGTACCGATGCGCTGAAGATGCGCAACGTTCGCGCTTGCCTTTGCAGGTGTTCTACCTCCTGCGACTGGCTCTGCGCCTTCTGGCGCAGCTCCAGCTCCTGCTGCACCTGTTCCAGACGGCGGCGGTCTACCACGCTGTCGGGAGCAAGGTCTAAAGCGAGTTTATACCACTGTGCCGCCTCTTCCAGGTTCCCTTGGTCCCGGTAGATATCGCCCATCAGTGCGTGGGCGTGCACGTTGCTGGGGAACTGGCGCAGCACATCGGCACACACGCGCATCGCCTCTTCCCACTGCCCACGCATTCGCAACAGGTTGGCGTGCGCCAGACGCGGGTTGACCAGGCGTTCCTCTTCGGCAATCAGCAGCGGGTCATCCGTGCCGGAGGTGACCGGAAGACCGCACTCCGGGCAATGCGTCGCATTCTGGCTCAGTGGTGCCAGGCAATGGTCACAGAACTTCATGTTGGACACACCTCTTTGCTACTTTTCCGTAGAGAATCCGGTGCTGCCGAATCCACCTTCTGCACGCTCGGTTTCGGGCAGCGCATCCACTTCCTGCCAAACTGCCCGCGCTACCGGTGCAATCACCATCTGCGCGATGCGGTCGCCGCGACGGATGGTAATCGGCTCCTGCCCCAGGTTGATGAGTATGACCTGAACAACACCCCGGTAATCGCTGTCGATGGTTCCCGGAGCGTTCACCATGCCCAAACCATACCGCTCTGCCAGTCCGCTGCGCGGGCGTACCTGTGCTTCGTAACCCGGCGGCAGGGCAATGCGGATGCCAGTGCTGATTTTTCGACGCTCACCGGGTTGCAGTATCACCGGTTCATCTATCGCCGCGTACAGGTCTGCCCCCGCCGACCCGGGCGTGGCATACTGGGGCAGGGGAAGGTCCGCTGCATCGGGCTCCCGTTGTATTAGAACGCGGATATGCACGCAAAGTTCCCCCCTTTCACATCCCCAGCCACTTCTGATAGATGGCTTCGAAGATACGGACGTCCTGAATCGCATCTTCTCCAGAAGAACGAAATGGTTCGCCCGTGCGTATGCAGTGGATGAAGTGTGCCGCCTCACGCTGAAACGACCACGACCAGCCCTCTTCGGGAAAGTGGCGGGAGTACTCTGCGCCATCCTCTGCACGATAAACCTCTACGGTAGCACAGGAGTTGCGCAGCAGCAACGGGGGCGAGGTTACCTTCACCCACCCCTTCTGGAAGTATGCCTGGCTATCTTCATCCCACTGGTGCGCTGCCAGTCCCCCCGTTTCCAGTGAAACACGCACGCCACCCATCCGCAGTACAGCCACACCCGTGAAGGCGTCGTCGTCGAGGTCGACGGCTGTCACCTGCCAGTCATCACCAGCGTTCAGCAGCCAGCGGGCGAGGTTCACGTTGTGGCAGTACACCTGCAGGTAGGCGATGTAGCTGTGGTGGTATTTCTCAGGCAGCCACTGGGGTACCTCGTTGGGCGCACTGGGGTAAGGTTCGTCGGTCTGGATGACCGTTGCCGAGTTGCCTGCCGTCCAGTTGCCTCCGAAGCAGCGGGCTCGCAGGTAGAAGAGTTTGCCCAGCTCGCCGGACTGGCGGCACTGGTCGATGAGTTGCTTTGCCAGCTCAATGCCGGCGTCGTATCGCTTCATGTAGGCAACCATCAGGCGACCGCCTCCCTCTCGCGCCGCCTGTAACATGCGTTCCGCACGCTCCACCGTCAGAGCCATTGGTTTTTCCATGAACACAGGCTTGCCCGCCCGCAGCGCGTCTTCTGCCACCTGCGCCTGATGCACGTAATGCGCCGATACCGCAACGGCATCAATGTCTGGGTCTAACAGCAGCTCGCTATGCGTGGTATATACACGCGGGATGCCAAAACGCTCCGCCACCTTCTGCGCGAGCTGCGGGCGCACCTCCGCCAGCGCCACCACTTCACAGTCGGGCAGGGCGGTGAAGTTGGGCAGGTGCACTGCCTGTGCCATAAAGCCTGCTCCAACATATCCCAAACGAATCTTTTCCACGTTTTGCCTCCTCCTTCATTAGATTTTTGCCAGCACAGCATCCAGCGCGGCTTTGGCGTTACGGATGACGTTTTCATGACTGTCTGCCCAGTAGTCGCGGTTAAAGATTTCGATGCTCAAGAACCCCGTGTAGCCTATCTCGTTTTTAAGAATTCGGAACTCCTCCACCAGCGGTATCACGCCGTGCCCGGGATACACACGGTGGCTGTCGTTCATCTGCTCGCGAGGCAGGTCGGGGCAGTCGTTGACGTGTACGATGAGCAGGTGCTCTTTGGGCAACCGGCGTATCTCTTCCAGCGGGATGCCCGACTTATAGTAGTGGAAGGTGTCCATCATGATGCCGACGTTCCGGCTGGTAGATGCTCCGACCACCGCCAGTGCCTGTCGCGGTCCGGGCATGAAGGGCGCGCCACCGATTGGCTCCAGCGCGCATTTCACCCCATACTGCCCACTGACCTCGCCGTAGCGCTGGGCGGATTTGCCTGCGCGCTCAATCGCCTCGGCGATGCCCATGCCCGGCGGTGGGGCGTCGGCAGTGAAGCAGAGAAGGGTTTTGCTGCCCAGCTGGCGGGCGGTGCGTGCATACCTGTCGATGCGACGCAACTGCTCTTCCTGCTGGACGGTATCGAAGGCGAAAAAGGGAAACGCCATCACTGCCGCGACTTGCAGGCAGTTCTTTGCCAGCTGGCGTCTGAGGTCGCTGAGAGAATGGCGCGTAAGATAGTCATCGATACGCCCAGCCTCGATCTCCACGCCATCGTAACCGTATTTGCCCAGCAGGTCGAGCGTTGTTTCCAGCGGTTTATCTGCCCCGCAGGTGATGGTGTTGAAACAGATTTTCATCGGGTGCCTCCACGATGGTAACCGTGATGCCGATTCAGTTCTGTAACTGAGGTTAACCTACCTGCCATCAGGGAAGCGCGTGTCTAATCGATGGAAGCCGCCCGCATAGCACCACGCGGTGGCTTACTGGGTGAATACGCGCCCCAGACCACTTCCTGAGCCTTCGGCACCCGGATACTACACGGGACCGATGAAAGGCAAAGGTGCCAACGCTACCGTTGCGCCGGAACAGCTGCCACCGCGATAGAAGCGGTCGTCTCTGGGCGTCCCGCGGTTGGGACGCCCTTTTTCTACTGCTCCACCACGGCGGACTGATTGCGCGGAAGCGACTGGTACGAGACCCTTGCGCTGTGCCAGAAAGCCAAAAGGGCAATCAACAGCATCACCACGATGACCAGTGCAACCATCCAGGCAGGCATATCCAGCGCGGAACGGTCCTCGGGTTTTCCATTATGAGACATCCCGTTTGCCTCCAGAGGTAGACGCTGACAATCCCGTCCCCTGATGATGGAACGAAACCCTTCTCCTCACGGTCATAGTATAATAGATGAAGATAAGTGTGGCAAGTTTCTCTGAGACGGTTGGGCACAGGAGGGCAAAGCAATGCCACAGCCTATCTCAGAACAACATCCGCTGCGGCAATTGTTTGCTACCCTAGTGGAGCAGGCGTTTACGCGCGTGCTTCAGGAGTACGAGCCTGCGGTTTTACGCTACATGGTGAACCTGCTGACCGAGTTTACCCACGTCGATAACGTCTACCGCATCCGCGATGCTCGCGGCAGGGCGTTACAAGAGGTAGCCGAGATGCTGGCGGAAGGCGATATGTTGCTCAACGCCACATCCTTTGCCCGCGAGCGTGAGGTACATCGTCATATCGGGGACTTTACGCTGTTCTGGTCAGGCGTCTATCCAGAGGCGATGCCGCGCCTTCGCCACGCGCTGAGCAAAGATGCGCTGATCGATTACGTGCAGCAGGGCAAGAAGTCCTACTACATCGTTTCCACCTTTGAAGAGGGCGAGTGGCGTTAGGAGGCGCCGTTGTTCAGACGGTTGTCCGAACGGTTCGAGCTGTACATGTTCGGGCTGAATCTGGTGCGCCAGGGCTGGGAACGCCTCGCTCGCGAGCACTTCGAGCGGTGGCAACGTGGTTTACAGTAGACTCTGATACAGCGCGAGAAGGCGCTGGATATGCTGTTCTAAAGTATATCGTTCACAGACCGCGCGGCGCGCCGAAGAGGCTATCTCCCATCGTTGTTGCTCGCTGGTGAGCAGGGAATGCACGGCATCCGCCAGGGGACGGGGTTTGTTTGGGGGCGTCAGAATACCGGTTCGTCCGTTCTCCATGATTTCGGCTGGCGCACCCCGATTTGCCGAAACAACGACAGCACCGCTTGCCATTGCCTCCAGAATGACCAGACCAAACGGCTCCGGGCGGGTACTGCAATGTACCAGCACGTCAGCAGCGGCGATAACAGGAGCAATGTCGCGCTGAAATCCCAACCAGCGTATCTGCGAATGATTTGCCTCGGACATTGCCCGCACCCTCACGGCATAACGATGGTCTCCCATGCTGTCATCACCCGCCAGCCAGAAGACAGCCTCACGATGCTGGCAACGCAGTATCTGCGCCATCTGCAAAAAGAGGTGCTGTCCTTTGAAGGGCATCACCCTTCCCACGTGAATCACCACAGGAACATCGGCAGGGGTGCCAAACCGACGGCGCACCTCCGTACGCGCTGGAGGCTCCAGCGGGCGGAACAGGGAGGTGTCCACGCCGTGCGGGAGGTGCTGTACCCTGTCCTGCAGCCTCCTTCCCATCTGTCTTTGTAACGCCCTGGAGTAGGCAACCACCGCTTGTGCATAGCGCTGAGCCACCGTTCGAAGCCATATCCTCTGCCAGGGGAAGGGGAACAGGTCGTGGATAGACCACACCAACGGCACGCGCAGGTCGCGGCAAGGACGGCCGGCAAACCACCCCGCGCGTACGGAGTAGGCATGCACCAGGTCGGACCGCGCGATAGCATTACGGAGCCGTTGAGAAACACCCTCGCTCAGTTTACTGCTGCGGCGCAGGGAAGGGAACTCGATGGGAAGCACATCTATCCCCAGAGCGCGCGCCTCTTCGGCAAGTGCGCCGGGCGGGCAAGCCAGAGCCGGTTGCACCTGATCGCGCGGCAGGCGCTCCAGCACGCGCAGCAAACTGATTTCTGCTCCGCCCAGCCCTCCCCACTGATTCACATAAAGGATTCGCATGGCATTAATCCTGAGCATACGCCTCCGCGATTTGCCGGACGATGCTTCGCCATTCGAACTGCAGAGCGAATTCGCGCCAGCGTGCCCGCACAGCGTGTGAACGGCTCTCTTCCACGCTCAGAAGCACCTTCTCCGCCAGCGACTGTACGTCGTTCGGCGATGCAACCGGACAGACCTTGCCTGCCCACTCGTTCAGCGCAGGGGTGTCTGCAATTACTGCTGGCGTGCCGCACGCCAGCGATTCCAGTACCGGCAAACCGAATCCTTCGCGCCACGAGGGAAAAAGCAGGACATCGCAGCTCTGGTACAGGTCGCGAAGGCGCAGGTCGTCTGTATCGGCGTCCACCTGAATGCAATCTGCAATGTCCAGCTCGCGTGCCAATCGCTGGTGGGATGGCGGTAAGGGCTGTCCTGCTTTGACCCACCTCACCGGATGACCGATGTGGCGCAGGTGTGCTACCGTGCGCAGGACGGCTGGAATGTTCTTGTAGGGGGCGTTCGAGCCGACGTGCAGTATCGCTATCTCGTGCGGCTGGAACCCCAGCTCCTCGCGTTTGCGCCGCCGCAGGTCGTCTGGCAGGACGGTGAAAAAGCCGGTATCCACGCCGTTATATACCGTTTTCACTTTCTGCGCGGGCACAGAAAAGAGACGCATCAGGTCGCTGGCAGTGGCGTGGCTGCAGGTGATGATGACTTCTGCGTCTGTGAGGTGCTCGATTGACCTTCGATACAGCCATTGCCCCAGCATCCGGCTTAAAGGGTGGCGATAGATATTCTGCATGACGAGCGGTATCAGGTCGTGACAGGTAACGACCTTCCGGTTCGCAGATGTAACTGGAAACAGGAAGGACTCGCTGTGGTCTACCACGTGCAGTACATCGCAGCGCGGCAGGCGGGCTGCCAGATGTTGAAGGTATCGTTGCGTGAAGAGCACGTACAGAACGTGGATAACCGCCGCAGGCACGCGCCATCGGAGAATCGTTGGGGGGCGCAGGCTTACGTATCGGATTTCGCACGGCACAGGCAGATACCGGTGCATTGCCTGTGTGACTCGCTTCATGCTGGGTGCGCTGTGTGGATGCGCTCGCAAAAGCGTGACGTGCATGGTATAGACTCTTTTCTCTGCTGTAAGGCGGATTCACTGCTGCGGAAATAACCCTAAAGAATCCCGATAGTTTTACCGATGATAAGAACAGCAAACAGACGCAATAAAGAGCAAAAAATGAGCAGGAAAACACAAAAGAAGAATCCGGAAACAGCTACCACCGAAGTGATGAGTGTGCGAGAACTTGCGGATTTTTTGCGGCTGTCCGTGCATACCGTCTACCGTCTCGCCGAGCAGGGCAAACTGCCGGGGCGCAAGGTGGGTAAGCACTGGCGTTTCCACCGCGATGCTATCGTTGCCTGGCTGGCAACATATCGGGAGGAGGACGCGCTGTACGGGACATCCTCTGGAGGGGCAAGTGAATGAGTTTCACACAAGTTCGAAATCGGTCCGATAGTGGCGACAACGGGGCTTCTCTGTCGCCTCGCCTCGCATCCCTCCCTCGCTACACGGCGAAGGCGATAGAGCAGCTGGTGGACACAATGCTTGCGGCGTTGCGGAGCGACACTGGAGCCATCTGGGTGGAACACGAGCATTCGGTCTATACGCTGGTTGTGCGCAATATGAGTCTCCAGAACGTGCACCTGTTGCAACAGATGACCAGAACACGTGCTCAATCCTCCCCGGTAGTGGTGCAGTCTCAAGGGCAAACCTATGCGGTGGTCTGTAGCGGTTATCCGTTGTTCAGGGTGTACGTTGCTGTGAAGGTAGCGAAAATCGGTTCCCTGCATCACCGTCTGATGCCCCGTTTCGCCCGCCTCGCGCAAAGTATCCTGCAGACCAACAGATCGCCGATAGGAACGCCTTCCGAGGACCCTAGTCATCAGGCGTATCGCATCATTGTGGAAAACTCTTTGAGACGGCTGTGCGAACTGTTGCAGGCGGCAGGATGCACGTTGCTGTGGTTCTCATCGTGGAATAACTCGTGGCATCGGTTTGCCATCGGTAGCGTGCCAAACTGGTTGTATCGTCAGCTCTGGGAGATGCCCTCACCCGGCGATGGGCTGAATGTGTGGGTGAGAAACATGGAGAGTCTCATTCGTCGTCATGGTCAATACTGCGTTGCTGACGAGATGACCGTTCGCGACATGGTGAAAGGGTGCATCCTCCTGTGGCGAGAAGAACCGCATGGCGATTTCAGCGCAGACGAGACCGAGTGGCTGCGGGTAACCGTGCAGATGATGGCAGCCTCTCTGGATGTTCTGGAAACGCAGTCCGACCTCCTGCAAAAGGTGTACCAGGACCCGCTGACGGGTCTGTTCAATCGCCTCTACTTCGAGGTTGCTTACCGGCAGATTCTGCATGGCGCACAAAGGCATCCCCGTCTGGTATCGTTGCTGCTCATGGATATCGATAATTTCAAGCAAATCAATGACACTTACGGGCATGAAACCGGTGATATGGTGTTGCAGGTGGTTGGGCAGGTGCTTCAGCAGGTGCGGGCTGGCGACATTCCTGCCCGCTACGGCGGCGACGAGTTTGTGATACTGTTACCGGACACGGACAAGGCTGGAGCGCGGATGCTGGCGCAGCGTTTACAACAGGCGTTGAAAGAGGCTACGGCACAGCTGGATTTGCCCTGCGAGGTCACGCTCAGTATCGGATGTGCTACTGTGAGCAACGGTGACACCAGCCTGCTATTGCTGGCAGACCAGGACATGTATGAGCAGAAGCGAAGCGAAAAGGCCGCTGCGAGTGGTCTTACCGTTTCCCCTTCTCTCCATTGACACGTTGTGTAGAGTAAGGTACACTGAGTACGGTAAGAAATCCCTCAAAGAAGGAGAAGGTGCGTGCGTTTGCTGGAGATCGTTCGCTCACCCGCAGATTTGCGTTCCATGAGCCGGGAGCAGCTGCAACAGCTCGCGGCGGAGGTCCGCGAAACCATCATTGAAACCCTCTCCCGCACCGGTGGACATCTCGCCTCCAACCTCGGAACTGTGGAGCTAACCATCGCGTTGCATAGCGTGTGGCACATGCCGCAGGACAAGATTATCTGGGACACGGGGCATCAGGCTTATGCCCACAAGCTGCTCACCGGCAGGCTGGAGCGGTTTGGCACTCTGAGGCAGTACGGTGGCATCAGCGGCTTCCTGCGCCGCGACGAGAGCGAATATGACGTATGGGGGGCAGGACATGCTGGCACCGCTATCTCCGCTGCGTTGGGTTTTGCCAAAGCCCGCGATTTGCGGGGTAGCAGCGAGCGTGTGGTAGCAGTGGTCGGGGACGCTGCGCTCACGGCGGGCATGGCGCTGGAGGCGCTGAACAACGCTGCAGAAGCGAAGACCGACCTGACCGTTGTGTTGAACGATAACGAGATGTCGATTGCAGAGAACGTGGGCGCGCTTGCCACTTTCCTCTCGCGTTTGCGGGCGCAACCCTGGTACCAGCGGGCAGAACATCGAGCGAAGGAAGTGCTGGAGGGCCTACCAGGCAGAGCGCGTATCCTTGCCAAACACGCCCGAGGTCTCAAGCACGGCATCACGCACATTGTGGCTCCAGAAAACACAGGAGCCATCTTTGAGGAGATGGGCTTTGAATACATCGGTCCGCTGGATGGGCACGATATCGACCTGTTGATAGACGTTTTCTCGCACGCCAAAGAGCTGAAAGGTCCCGTTTTGATACATGTCATTACCGTGAAGGGCAAGGGGTACGAATTCTCCGAAGCCGATGCACGAAAGTACCACGGTGTCACTCCCTTCTGCGTGCACGACGGGAAGATGGAAAAGAAGGCAGTAGGGGAAACCTACACGCAGGTCTTCGCGGATGAGCTGATACGTATCGCGGAGGAGAACCCCAAGGTGGTGGGCATTACCGCAGCAATGCCCGATGGGACTGGATTGGTCAAGTTTCAGGAGAAGTTCCCAGAAAGGTACTTCGATGTCGGCATTGCCGAACAACATGCCGTTACCTTCGCGGCTGGGCTGGCAGCGGAAGGAATGGTGCCAGTAGCCGCCATTTACTCGACCTTCCTGCAGCGCGCTTTTGATCAGGTTTTACACGATGTGGCTATACAGAATCTGCACGTGGTGCTGGCGCTGGACCGCGGTGGTCTGGTTGGGGACGACGGCGCGACACACCACGGAGTGTATGACCTCTCGTATCTGCGCCTGATTCCTAATGTCGTGATTATGGCCCCGAAAGATGGAGAGGAACTGCGTGCGATGTTGCGCTTTGCTGTCGCGCACAGCGGTCCCGTTGCCATACGCTACCCGCGGGGGGCGGTGCCTGCGATGGACTGGGGTGTACCGGACAGCCCCATTGAGCTCGGAAAGGCAGAGGTGTTGCGCGAGGGGAATGACGCAGTCATTTTCGCCATCGGTTCGATGGTGGCGACCGCGTTTGCGGCGGTGCAGCAGCTGGAACAGGAAGGGATGCATGTCGCGCTGGTGAATGCTCGCTTTGCGAAGCCACTGGACAGAGAGACTATCCTGCGTTTTGCGCAACGTGTTCCACGTTTCGTGCTGGTCGAGGAGAATACCGTGTGCGGCGGGTTCGGTGCTGCGGTGCTGGAGCTGCTGGCACACGAGGGCGTCGCCGACGTGCAGGTGAAACACCTGGGTATACCGGATGAATTCATCGAACACGGCTCCATCGATATCCTGCGCCGGCTCGTCGGGTTGTCGGCGGAGCATATCGTAGAAGCGGTACGCGCTTTGTGCAGCTCTCCCCGCAAGGCTCACGCCGCGCTGGTCGATTAACGTGCAGAGAAACTTTGCTGGCTTCGGCGTGTCGAGGAGAATAGAAACCCCAAGGGGAGGCGGTCATGAAGGGCTTGAATATCTATCTGACGATTGGCTTACTGCTTCTTACGGCGTCCGTCGTGGGCTGGTTGGTGCTGGTGCTGGCGCAGTTTGCCTACTGGATAACCCGCATCGCCGGTGTGGCCAGCGTGCCGTTCTTGCTCTACGGCTTCTATGTGCAGGTCAGGGGCGGGGCGCGTGAACTGCCCGACAACAGCACCCGTATGCTGGATGAGTAGGTCAGAACCTCTCGGCTATCGTGGTGAATGGGTAGTATTTCGGGAACAGGTCATCCAGTGTATCTGCCACTTGTGGATCAGACAGTGTGATGAGACCTGCTGAATACGCTTCCGAAGGGGCAAGATAGCCACCAACTATCTGGCTCCAAACTTGCACGCTACCCTGTGCCCACTGCGTGGTTTTAACGGGTTTTGCGCTGTCTTCGCCTGTGAGCAGTGCCTGCTGTTTTCCTCCGGGGATAAAGCTGTCTTCGACCAAGAGACGAATGGCTCCCTGCCAGCGTCGCCAGTGTGGGCGCAGGCAATCTATCAGGGCAGGTAGATGGACAATGCGCAGCATGTAGGTGGGTCGCAGCCCCCCGCGCGCATCCAGCAACAGGTCATCCTCGTTGTCGGTTATCCAGGTGCTCCAGTGCTGGGCATGGTAAACGGGGGCTACAACGCCTATCTTTTCCGCCAGATTGCCGCTGGAGAGATAACCCAGCAGAGCGCGTTGGGCGCGAGATGTGATAAAGATAATCTCTCGAACTTCTACACGGTTGCGCCCGGACTGCACGTCGTAAACCAGATAACCCTCTACCGCTCCATGAAAGTCGGCAACGACGCACTGATATTTTTGTCGCATAATCCACTGCCATCGGGCTGGCTCACGTTCGAAACCGCCGGGGGTATTGTGCAGGTAGATGTCATGCACGCGGTGCAGGTGCGGCAGGTCACCCTCCCGATAGGGGCGGACGAAGCGGCTCTCTGAGCAGGGCAACAGCAGGTGGGAGGGTATCTCGCACCACCATTCTACCGCAGCGATTTCCCAGCCAAACTTCCGATAATAGCGAGGCGAAAAGGGGTATAACATGGAGAGAGGCACTTTTTTGTCGTACATCAGTTTGATGGTATCCCGCAAGAGCGCGCCAGCATAACCTCTGCGTCGGTACTCCTCGTGCGTGGCAACGCCCGCGATTCCCGTCAGAGGTATGCGTGCATTGCCCAGCGCGAACACACCGGGCACCAGTGTCAGGCAGGAAATCAACTTCCCCTTGTCCACCAGCACCCGTCGCTCCAGCAGGTCAAAGAAGGGGTCGGAGTAAAATATATCTCGTGCCAGTTCAGCGTCCAGGTCGAAAGCGCGACACATCAGTTCCAGCATCTCGTCCAGCTCATGAGGATAGGGAGCGCGTATCTCCATACGGTTAGTCCTTTTTGGCAAATGCATCGGATACAAGGAAAATTGGATGACGCACATGGAAATCCTGCCAGTGCAAATAGGAGATTATGTAGTGTTGCGCAAGCCCCATGCCTGCGGGGCTAACCGCTGGCGGGTGGTGCGATTGGGGGCAGATGTGAGGCTGGTCTGCACGCACTGTGACAGGCGCATATTACTGCCCCGCGACGAGTTCGAACGGCGTCTGCGCCGGCGATTGGTAGAGGAGGAAGCGGAGGGTGAAGTTTCTGGCGGCTAGCATACTCCTGAGTGTGGGGTGTTTGCATGTTGCGTGGGCACAGGTGGAGGAGAAAGTGAAGTGGTACCCCCAGAGCGCCCAGACACCTCTCGTTCCATTTCACCAGTTTGTCGGCGCGACCGAGCCTGCGGGCGACCTGGCAGCCGTCGTGCGATGGGCGGGATGGGACGACGGAGAAACCCTGCTCTGCGACAGCAGCGATGAGCAGTTACGTGCTGCGGCTCTGCGGCAGGAACGGACATGGACGCTGGCGTTGTGGAACAGCTCGCCTCAGAAGCTCAGGGTGACGATAGAAGGGGAGTTACCTGCCGGGGTTTACACCGTAGAGCGATTAACACTCACCAGGGGAGGGGAAATCGTTGCCTTCGAGCGACGCAACGGGCTGTTGCAATACGGAGCAGGCAGAAAGGTACAGCGAACAGAGTGGCTTCAGGCTGACACAGGGTTGGTGCTGCGCTTTGCAGAGAGAAGACAACAAATAGATAAAACGCTCGTTGGTCTTCGGCGGTCGATATGGCAGAGCAAAGCACCCGCTGGCGTGCTGTCCCGATTAGCCTCGCTCATGCGCGAGGTGGACAACCACTGGCGTCAGTCCATGGCGCGTCTGCGTGGAGGCAATGTGCGGATGACGGCGCGCGGCGTACACCGAATGTTGTTTCTGGTCAGCGGAATCAGAGCGGTGGCGTCCCAGCAAGCTGCGCTGAAAGAGGTGGCTGATGAGGCGGACGCGGCGATCGATGCCCTGTCGGAGCTTTCGTCGGCTCTGCTGAATGTGGCGGTGGGCGTATCGTGGGACGATAAAGCGGTTAAAGTAACCGTCATCAACGCGGGTAGCGAGTTGTGGAAGGCACTGCGTTTCGCTCTGGAGGATTCGGCGGAAGGCGATACCGTGGTACTGGCAAATGTCAGACCGATGGAACGTGCAGAAGCCTCGTTTCAGCCGCCAGATGGGCAGACGATGCCTGTGGTGGTGGTCAGCGTGCTGTTCAACAACGGATACTCCCGATTGAGGGTGTCCTGCCGTGATGTGGGAAGCGATGAATAAGAGGAGGTAGAGCCATGAAAATGCTGTTTTGGCTGGCAATCGCCATCGTGATGGGGTTTCCACCACGCCTGACAGTGGTTCCCGAGGCGGGGAGTAAGGTGTCGGACATCGTCGAGATACGGGTGACCTCCAGCGAGCCGTTGAAGCGGGTGGATTTCCTGCTGGATGGCAACCTGATGGGCAGCGATACCAGTACCCCGTATACGTGGACATGGGATACTCTTTCTGTGTCGGAAGGCGAACACGTGCTGACAGTGCGCGTGCTGGATATGAGTGACCGCATGATGACGACCGAGGTGCGCTATGTGGTGGACAACGGCTTATCGCGCGGTGGAGCTTTCTACCTGGAGGCGTCTCGCGAACATCTGGCAGAGGGCCGATGGGACGATGCACTGAAGGCAGCACGCCGGGCGGTGCGTCTGCTCCCGAACGATGGGCAAGCACACCACCTGCTGGCGCGTGCGTGGCTGGGGGTATCTCAGTGGACAAAAGCCGTGGAGAGCGCGGAGCAGGCGGCAAAGCTCTCACCCTCTCCCGAAACCTTCGAGACTCTGGCACAAGCGCATGTGCGAGTAGCCTTCGCGCAGAAGTTAGACCAGGAGAAAAGGTTTGCCAGTCTGGAATCGGCGGTAGAGGCAGCCCGGCGCGGCGGAGAACTGCTTCTCTCTCAGGCGAAAACGCCTCAGGAGAAAGCCCACGCGCTGGCACGTTTGGGCAGGCTGGAGGAGGCAGCCACGACCTACTTGCAGGCAGGTAGCAACAGGCAAAACTTTCTGTCTGCAGCACGCTGTTATTTACTTGCCGGAAGGTGGCAGGATGCGGAGCGGATGTGCAACCTGGCGGAGCGACAGGCAGAAGACAAAACGGTGGTCAGCATATTCCGTGCACTGATAAAAGCGGCACGCGCCAGAACCACGGAGGCACGTAGCGTCGTGGAGAACCTGCAGGAAACCGGCGAGGCAAAGACCCTGCTGGCACTGGCGCGTGCAGAAATCGCTTTGCGCGAAATGAAACCTTCCGACGCGCTGCGTATTCTGGTGCCGCTTCACACGCAAGGGATGGCATCCGGGTGGATAGATACGTTGCTGATGACCGCTTTTGCGGAAACGCGCGACTTCCCGCGTGCCGAAGACCATTTCCGCGATGCCCTGCTGAGCAACCCGCTGAACTGGCTGGCTCTGGCGCAGAAAGGGTATGAGACATTAGCGGTGGGTTCCATCGCGGCTGCTGCGCGCTACTTTGCGCTGGCAGCGAGCATCCGCCCCAACGACGCATGGGTGTTGTGTGGGCAATCGCTGTGTGCTGAGGACAAACGGCTTGCGGTGGAACTGGCACAGAAAGCGGTCAAACAGTCGGCGGAGGACCCGTGGGCGGTGGTGGTTTTGAGTGGTGCGCAGTCGCGCGCAGGGCAGATCGAAGAGGCTTTTCGGAGCATAGAGAGGGCGCGCAGCATGGACCGCGAAAACTATAACATGGGCGTTCCTCCGGACGTGCGCCGCGCCGGGCAAATCGCACGGATTCGGGGCAGGCGACCGGTACTGCCTCTGGAACCGTGAAGGGAGGAAAAGGCAATGCGCATCGTCGTTTTCAGCAAGATGTTTCAGCAATATGACATCGGTGAGCTGGTGTCCCTGGGGCGGGAGCTGGGTACTGAAGGCTGGGACCTCGCGGTACGCAAGGGGCATCCGGTGAACCCGGACAATGTGGAACACGCGCTCCCCCTGGCAGCAAAGCGTCTGGCAGAGTCCGACCAACCGGTACTGGCTGTAACAGGTGAGACCAGCCTGCTCTATCCCACCACTCCATACGCGGAACCTTTACTGCGGGCGATGGACGTCGCTAACGTGCGTATTCTCAAACTCGGCTACTTCCTGTTTGACCCGGCGAAGGGGCAGTACTGGCAGGAAGTGGATAACGTTCGCCGCGCGCTGGATGGCTGGCAGAAGCTCGCTCGCCGCTATCACGTGAAGGTGGTTTACCATACGCATAGCGGTATGGGATACATGGGTTTGAACGCCGCTGCGCTCATGCATCTGTTACGCGACTTTGACCCCGCAGCCATCGGAGCGTATCTGGATGCCGGGCACCTGGTGGTGAACGGGGAACCATTTGCGTTCGCACTGGCAATGGTCAAACCATATCTGGCTATGGTGGGTTTGAAAGACTATAAGCCCATCCTGCAGCTGTCAGGGGACGAACAGAAGCTGCACTGGGAATGCGTTCCCACCGGGCAGGGAGGCGTTGCGTGGGGCGAGGTGTTTCGCCTGCTGGTCAAGGAAGGCTTTACCGGACCCTGTTCGGTACACGCGGAGTTTACCGTGCCTGCCGGCGCGTCTTTGGCGAAGATGGTGCAGGCTGAGGCGGCTTACCTGAAGCGCAAACGCGACACCGCTCTGGGAAGGATGTAAGTCGCTCTCGGGCAGGTTTCTCCTCTTGTGTTCTCGAAAACGTTTTGCTATACTAACCAAAACGCACACGAGAGGAGGGAACCGCTGTGGCTATTGTGCATCGCACGTCTGACCGTGCAGCACAACGTGTGTCTGGGAACACGCGGCGGAAGAAACAACAGACGTACTTCCGTGTGGAAGAAAACCAGGCGATTTTCCATCACTATTTCTCCCTCGAGTTCGAGCTGGCAACGACGCTGGCAGGGGCCATCTCTATCCTGCCTGACCTGGAGGCTAAGTGTGAGCTGAGCCACCACCTGCATTCGGCGATGCTCCGCGCCCGAGACGTGCGTGCCCGCCTGCGCGACTTTCTGGTCAGCGAGGCTGAGCGCAAAGTGTTGCCGCAATGGCGGAATTTCGTACGTCACCTGATGACCGCAAAGGATGATGTGGCTCTGCTTGGTGCATTGTATTATGTGATCCGCCCTGCTCAATACAAGGCGTACAGTCTCCATTATCGATATACGTTGCCGATAAACGACGCGCCGACGCGTGAGCTGTTCGAGATGCACCTGCCACTGCTCAAGCGCGACATCGGCTGGGGCACGGACTACCTGAAGCGCAAAGAGCAGGTAGGCAGGTTGCGCGACCTGACGTTCGAGCAGCAGTTGCGCGAACATCTGTACGCGATTGGTGGCATCTTCGGGGTGCGTCCGCCCGCCGATGCCCCACCCATTCCAGAATATCCCGAATGGCACTACCCCACCGAGATGGCGCTGGAGGAGCGGTTCACCATCCGCAGCGCAGACCGCTATACTCTGCCAGACTGGCCCGAATACGAAGCCATACCCACTGCCTATACCCACTTCACCGAACTGCCTGTCATCGACATCGTGGGCAGTATCGTGTATGACGGTCGCAAGTACGACATGCCCTTCGACTACTACATGGAGTTCATTCGGCAAATGTGGGACGAAGCACGCCACACGATGATGGGCTTCGAAAGGCTGAAAGCGTTCGGTGTAGACCCCTACAGCGTGCCCATTCCCGTTGGACATTACACTGTTTGGACGAGCTTAAGCCTGCTGCATCGGCTGGCGAGCCTGACTCAGGTAGGCGAGGCGTGCAGCTTTGAGCCTAAGCGGGCATGGGTGGCGGCGGCGTGGAAACGCAACGACCCGCTCTCCGCCCTGGAACATGAATACGACATTGTGGACGAGCGCACCCACGTCACTTTTGGCAGCCGCTGGATCAAGCATCTGATGCGAGTCACCGGTGAGCAACGGGATGTCAAAACCGTTGTGCAGGATGCCGACTGGGAGTTCCGGGAAAAAATCAACGAGCTGCGCAAGCAGAAAGGCGAGAAATGGGTGGAAGATTTGGGCCCGCGCTTTATGGGCTGTGGCACGAACACATCGCCAGTCAGTTTGGCACCTGCCCTGGATGGAATCCCCAACATCATCGCCTGAAGGCTTGCATTTGACAGAAACCTGAAGTATAATCATACCGCTTGCCCACAGGGCAGGCTGTCCGAAGACAGCAGGCGCTCGATAAGAGCTTAATGGGGTATCCGCCTGCCGAGGCGAAGATGGGGTGTGTTCGGAAATCCATATCGCGCCGCTGGCGCGATGAGTGGTTTCGTACGGGGAACCCTCGCCTCTGGCAGGGTTCCCCGTTGTGCTTTGGAGCGCGCCAACAGAAAGGAGGTGGATACCGCGTGCGAGCAACGCCCAATCCGCAAAAGGTGGCGCAGGTGGAGCAGATCCGCCAGTGGCTGAGCGCGTCGAAAGGCGTCATCTTCACCGATTATCGCGGGCTGAACGTATCTCAGATTACCCAGCTGCGCCGGCAGCTCCGCCAGAATCAGGCGGAGTACCGGGTGGTGAAGAACACGCTTTTCAAACTCGCGTCGCAGGGGCTCGTCACCGACAACCTGGACGACATCCTGGAGGGTCCGACCGCTGTTGCCTTTATTCACGGCGACGAAGCAGCCACCGCCAAGGCGATAGCGGATGCCATCCGGGAACTGCGCGTGTTGACGGTCAAGGGCGCTGTTCTTGGCGGTAAACGTTACAGTGCAGAAGCCGTTCAGGAACTGGCGAAACTGCCGCCGCGCGAGGTGCTGATTGCACAGGTGGTAGGTGGACTGCAGTCGCCTATCACCGGACTGGTGGGCACTCTGCAGGGTATCCTGCGTGATTTCGTATACACCGTTCAGGCGATAGCCGACAAGAAATCTGCGCAAAGCGCGTAAGGAGGGAGTACAACCATGGCACTGACCAAGGAAGAGATTATCGAAGCCATCAAGGGCATGAGTGTGCTTGAACTGAACGAGCTGGTGAAGGCTCTTCAGGAAGAGTTTGGCGTGACCGCTGCGGCACCGGTGGCAGTGGCCGCAATGCCGGGAATGGCAGCGGCAGGTGCAGCCGCAGAAGCCGCTCCTGCTGAAGAGGAGAAGACGTCCTTCGATGTCATCCTCAAGTCGGTGGGTGAGAAGAAGATTCAGGTCATCAAGGTGGTGCGCGAAATCACCAACCTGGGCTTGAAGGAAGCAAAAGACCTGGTGGAGAGCGCGCCACAGCCCATCAAGCAGGGCGTGACCAAGGAAGAGGCGGAGCAAATCAAGGCGAAGTTCGAAGCCGAAGGCGCAACTGTCGAAATCAAGTAGTTTCGCCGGTTTTGTGTGCCGGTACCCCCGTGGGGTACCGGCATTGCTTTTCATGGCTCTGTGTCTATCCCCTGCCCCGTCCGCTAACTTGCACATCACGCTGTCCTTCGTGTAACATGTACCCGCTATGAACCGGATACAGCTTGTTGCTGCGCTGCTGTGTGGCTGTGTATGGCTCAGCGGCATGGGGTGCGCCACACAGCGGGAAAACCGAAATACATCCCCTCCGCGTCAGCCAGAGCAGCAGCGGGCGCACCTGCCCTCCCTGCAGGTGGAGACAGAGGGTCTGCGCCTGACGTGGCTGGAGCCCGGCACTCCCAGCCAGACGGTCTGGGAAGCGGTTGTGCCCCGTGCGGAGGCAAAAAGCGCACAAGCAGGGGCAACGGGCGTCTTCGAGAACGTGCAGTGTGTGCTGTACGAAAAGGGGCAGCCAACCACCGACCTGCGCGCAGCGCAGGTGCGTGCCCTGCAGAAGCAGTGGCGCATCGAAGCCACCGGCGACGTTCGTGCCCGCTCAAGGGTGAACGGCGTCAACCTGCAGGCGAAAGAAGTGATATGGCTGGCACGCCAGAATCGTCTGATAGCAAGGGGAGATGTGGTTATCACGGGCAAGCAGTTCAGCCTGCGTGCCCAGGAGGTGGAGCTGGATACCGCTTTGCAGATGATGCGGGTCTCCTCGCCGTAAGAGTAGTGGAAGGGGTAAAGTGTATGAGATTTGCACAAAAACCAATACTGATAGCCTGTTTCATGGTAACCATGCTGCCTGCTCTGGCGCAGATGCAGGTTGGACAGTACCGGCTCAGCCGCTATCAGCAGATTGTTACAGAGTATAAAAAGGATGGAACCGTTACGGTGAGAGTGACGGGAAATCGTGTGGTTCTGGAGAGCACCGACGGGCAGATGCGCATGGAAGCCAGCACAATCACCGCCGAATCGCGCCTGCAGGCAGGGCAGGAAACCCGTTTGATGCGAGCCAGAGCCGAGGGGCAGGTGACTTTCCGCCTCGTCCAGCCCAAGGAGAAACGTACCGCGCAGGGCAGAGCGGGCACAGTGCTTTATGACGACACCACCCGCCAGGTAACGTTACAGGACGGTGTGTTTGTGCAGGTCGACGACCCGCAGTTTCTGGCGACGCAGAAGGGTGACAGGGGAACCATTTACCTGGGAGAAGAGCATCTGCGTGTGGTTCTGGAGGGTGACCCCGAGCGCACCGAGACGGTCATTCAACCGAGGCGTCCACCGGCCGAGGAGAAGAAAAAATGAAGCTGCGCACCCAGAACCTGGTTAAGGTGTACAGGGGCAGGAGAGTAGTGGACGGCGTCTCTATTGAGATGAGCACAGGCGAGGTTGTCGGGCTGCTGGGTCCGAACGGTGCGGGAAAGACCACGACCTTTTATATGATTGTCGGGCTGGTGCATCCCAACGAGGGGCGGGTGTGGCTGGACGATAAGGAAATCACCCATCTACCGATGTATGCGCGCGCGCGAATGGGCATCGGTTATCTGGCGCAGGAGCCTTCCGTATTCCGCAAGCTGACCGTAGAAGATAACCTGCGCCTGGTGATGCAACTGCAGGGCTTGTCGGAGAAACAGATTCGCCAGCGTATTGACGACCTGCTGGAGGAGTTCCAGATTGCCCATTTGCGCCATGCACGCGGTTACACGTTGTCAGGTGGTGAGCGGCGCAGGGTAGAGGTCGCCCGAACCATTGCGGCTTCGCCACGTTTCATCCTGCTGGACGAGCCGTTCACGGGCGTAGACCCCATTGCCATCGCAGACCTACAACGCATCATCGCGCACCTGCGCGAGAGGCTTGGCGTGGGCATTCTGATCACCGACCATAACGTGCGGGCAACCCTGCGTATCACCGACAGGGCTTACATCATCCACAACGGCAAAATCCTGACCGAAGGCGATTCAGACAGGTTGCCCGACGACCCCATCGCCCGGCAGTTCTATCTTGGCGAAGAGTACGAGCATATCTAACCCATGCGGCTGAGAGTGATAGACCGTTTGATACTGCAGGAGCTCATCGGACCGTTCGTGTTCGGTGTGCTGTTGTTCACCATTCTCTTTTTTGCCGGTGGCAGCCTGTTCCAGCTCACCGAGTATGTGGTGCGGGGAGCCTCGTTATGGACTGTAGGGCAGATGGTTCTGCTCAGCCTGCCTCAGATTATGGTCAAGACCTTTCCGATGGCGATGTTACTCTCCTCGTTGTTGTCTTTTGGCAGGCTTTCCGGCGAGAGCGAGATAGTCGCACTGTATGCCGCTGGGTACAGCCTGTGGCGTATTGTGACGCCGGTGCTGGCGATGGGGGCAGTGGTCAGCATATCCGCGATGGCGTTCAATGAGCTGGTCGTTCCACCGGCGACGGCGGAGATGTGGCGGTTGCGCACGGCGGTACTGCGTCAGATTGGCGAGCGGGCACAACCTGTGACACAGACCGTCATGCGCGAGGGCAAGGTGGAGACCGTGATCACCGCACAGGGCGGAGTAGACCTGCAGGCGGGTATCCTGTATGACGTCACTGCCGTTCAGTTTGCTCCTGCGTCGCAAAGCTGGCATCCTGTGTTGATTGTCTACGCGAAGCGCGCCAAATGGCTGGGCGGCAGAGAGTGGGATCTTTACGACGGTTACTGGATGACGGGAGATGGGCGCATCCGCGCCGAGTTTACCAGAACGACCACCCGGGTACTGCGGGGGGGTATCCGCAAAAGCCTGCGCGAAATAGAAACCGACCTCGTGCCCGACCCCGATAGCCGCAGCTTCCGCCAGACACTGGAGCGCATCCGCCGATACCAGCGGGCAGGGGAGGACACGCGACAGATGCAGGTGGAGCTGTACAACAAAATATCCCTGCCCCTGGCGAGTCTCATCTTCGGTTTTGTGGGAGCGCCGCTGGGCATTCGCAGACAGCGCAGCACGGCAGCCGCCGGATTCGCCCTGAGCATCGTCATCATTTTCCTTTACTGGGCGATGGCGCAATACCTGTTCATCCTGGGGCGTGGAGGCAGTGTGTCGCCTCTGGTCGCCAGCTTTTTGCCCGATGCACTGGGGGCAGTCGCTGGCTTGGTGATACTCTGGAAACGCAGTCGGTGAAGCGATAAGGAGGGGTCAATATGCCCGTTCGCACCATTATCATCGGCATCATCTTCATCGTGGTTAGCGGCTTCATCGCCTACTTTGGCGACTGGCTGGGACGCTACCTAGGCAAGCGGCGCATCTCCGTGTGGGGGTTGCGTCCGCGCCATACCGCGATGCTCATCACCAGCTTCACCGGCTCGCTCATTGCTTTCCTGACCATCGTGGCGGTGCTGGCAACCGCGCAGACGTTTCGTGAAATCATCGTGCGGGGCGAACGCATTCTGGAACAGTCTCGCCAGATGCAACAGCAGTATGCACGTCTCAGCAGCGACTACAGTCAGCTTCAGCAACGTTACGAAGAAGCCGCGCAGCGTGTGCGTGAACAGCAAACGCAGATGGCGGAGAACACTCGCCAGCTGCAGCAACAGCGGAAACAGCTCGAGGAGGTAAGGAATCAGCTCCAGCAGAGACAGAAGCAGGTAACAGAACTGAACCGTCGCATCGCCGAGCAGAATCTGCAACTGCAGGGGCTACTGAAGCAGAACGCGGCTCTGAGGTTGAGCAGTGATAAGCTGCAGCGGACCAATCAGGAGCTTCAGCGGCAAGGGCAGTTCCTGCGGGAGCAGAATGCGCTCTACCAGCAGAATAACGCGGACCTGGCATCGCAGAACATGCGGTATGCCAGCGAAAACGTACAATTGAACGCAGAGAATTCGCGCCTTCAGCAGCAGGCAGCGCAACTGCGCCAGCAGACCGTTCAGCTTGCCGAGCAGAGCCGCCAGCTGCAACAGCAGGCGGACACCCTTCGGGAGACGATTAAACAGCTGCAAGAGCAGGAGGCGGAATTGCGCAGCCTGGTCGAGCGACTGGAACAGATGAAAGAGAAGCCGATTGTGGCGCGCAAGGACGAAGAGATTGCCCGCAGGGTTATCTCCAATGGTCTGTCGGTGCGCAGCACGCGCAGTGAGATATACCGGTTGCTGACAGAGGCATCGCGCATTGCGCAGGAGCGAGGAGCCGCAGCAGGGAACGCACATAGAGCGGCGTATGTACCTCTGAAGCGCATCAGTATGCCGGGTCCGGGAGGAGCCGCGACTGAAATCGTAGCGGATGAAGCCATGAGCGTCGAAGTGCTGGCGGAGCAGATAGCCCGATCCGACGTGCCAGTGGCGGTGCTGGCGGTAGCGGTGCGCAACAGTGTGGCTGGCGAACCGATACAGGTGGAATTGAGACCTTACCGCAACCGCCTGGTATACCGCAAGGACGAGGAGATTGCGCGTCTGAGAGTGTGGTCGGGGCGCAGCACCGGCGAGATGGTGAATACTCTCATCGAGTTTCTGCGCGATGAGGTGCGCGCCCGAGCTATCGAAGCCGGTATTATTCCACGCGTTGGGGCTGACGGGGAACCGTCGGTGGGTACGGTTTCCAATGTAGAGTTAACCGACCTGGCGGACCGTATCGTGCGTGAGGGCAGGGGACGCTATGTGAACGTGGTGGTGCTAGCGGATGCCGATACCTATTCCGCCGATAGCCTGCGTTTGCGGTTCCGCATCGTGCAGTGAGCCTGGAAGGGTGGCAGCATGTCTGAGGGGGTGGTGATGGCAATAGACCCCGGGAGCAGTAAAGTGGGCTTAGCCGTCGTGCGGAGCGACGGGCAGGTGTTGCATCGCGCCGTACTGGCGGTGGAGGAATGCGAGAGGGAACTGGCTTCGCTGTATCAGCGTTTTCGCCCGCAATGCCTCGTGGTAGGCGCCGGTACGGGCTTCCGCGCAATAGAGATGTTGCTGCATCGTGTGCTGCCGGACGTGCCCATGCAGGTAGTTGACGAGGCGTATACCTCCGAGCAAGCACGCCGCCGCTACCTGCGCGAGAATCCGCCGAAGGGCTGGCGCAGGCTCATACCCTCCTGGCTGCGCACCCCGGACAAACCCTACGACGACTACGTGGCGGTGATTCTGGCAGAGCGTTACTGGCGCGAGGTGACTCAAAGGGAGGTGCAATCATGAACCAGACGCGAACAGAAGCGGAGTGGCGCTTCGATTCTCCCGATGTGCTGGAAGTATGGCGGGCAAACGGCGAAATCACGGACGTGCGCTTCGAGAACGGCGCGATGCGGTTCCGAACCACCGGTAGCGACCCGATACTGGAGTACATTCCGCTTCTCGACCTCCAAGCAGTTCCACACCAGGCGATAGAAATCGAACTCAAAGCCACCACGCCCGGCGTTGCCGAGTTGTTCTGGAGCAACACGACCCAGTCCCCGTACGGTGGCTTCCTGCCAGAGAAGCGCACGGATTTTGTCGTGAAGGGCGACGGGCAGTGGCATACCTATCGCGTTTTCCCGTTCTGGCAGAAGGAGGGGCGCATTGTCCGCCTGCGCTTTGACCCCTACGGCATTGGCGAGTTTCACCTGCGCGCCATCCGCATCGTTCGCCTGGCGGGATTGGGTGTTCGCGAAGGACAGAGAGATTTCGTCTTTCGCGACAACCGTGTCAACTGGCTTGCCTGGCATGGAGCGCAAATGCAGATGACCGCGAGCGGGGCGCGGCTGCAGCTGACGGAACCGGACGGCTTTGTCGCAGGGCGCGTCGGCATCGAAGCGGAGCGTTTCCAGATGGTGGCGGTGCGGCTCCGTTCGTCCGGAGTGAGACGATGCGCCATCGTATTTGCCACGACGGAGGCGTATGGTCTCCAGCAGCACGCTTTCGAGGTCATTCCCGATGGCAAATCGCGCCTTTACAATATCGATATGCTCGACTCTCGAAACTGGAGCGGTGAGGTGGTCATGCTGGGCATCCGTCCGGGCGAGCGCGCGGGAGACGCGATCACACTGGAAGAGGTGCGGGTAGCATCGGAACCACTGGGCGCGCCCGATGTGCATGTGTTGTTCTTCGGGATAGAAGATGCCCTGCCACGTGTGCAAAGCCCGCTGACCGTGACGCTTCGCGTGGTGAATCGGGGCGGACAGCCGGCAAGAGAGATGCGGGTATCCCTTCAACTGCCTCCGACGGCGCGTGTGCTGCAGCCGTTACATTCGCCCGCTGCCGAATTACCTTTTGGTGGAGAGGCGGAATGGCGCTGGCTGGTGTCGTTCTCTCGCGCGTGGAAAGGCTATTTTCAGGCGCAGTTACGGGCGGCAAACGCGCTGTTTGTCCAGGCCAGCACCAGCGCAGAGGTAACGCCCCGTTTGGTGAAGGCGAAACTGCGCGCGGTACCAGCCCCTGCACCGGTAGTCCCCAAATACCCGGTAGGGGTATACTACTTCCCCGGCTGGCGCAGTGCGGGGCAGTGGGCGCCGATTACTCGCTTCCCGGAACGTAAGCCAGTGCTGGGTTGGTACCGCGAAGGCGACCCCCAAATCGCCGACTGGCATATCAAATGGGCAGTGGAACACGGCATTACCTTCTTTGTGTACGATTGGTACTGGGTGCAGGGAGCGCGCCAGCTGGAGCACGCCCTGCATGAGGGGTATTTCAAGAGCAACTACCGCCGGTCTCTGCAGTTCTGCCTCCTGTGGGCAAACCACAACGCGCCCGGTACTTCCTCGCACGAGGACTGTCTGGCTTTGGTACGCTACTGGATAGAACACTACTTCCACCGTCCTGAGCATCTGAGAATCGATGGCAAGCCCGCCGTGGTGATTTTCAGCCCATACCAGTTGCGTGCGGATATGGGCAGCGATGGCGTCCGGCGTGCGTTTGACGCCATGCGTGAAGCGTGCGCGCGGGCAGGACTGGGCGGATTATACATCCTCGCGTGTATCGGCAGCGCGGGGGAGGCTTCACTGGTTGCGCGTGAAGGCTACGATGCGGTGACCGCGTATAACTGGCCTCACCTGGGAGTGCCCGGCGGTACGAAGTGGGCACCATTCGACACGTTGATTGACGGCTATCGCCAGCAGTGGGAGAGCATTGTGCAGAACAGCCCGATTCCCCTGCTGCCCCCGGTGTGCGGCGGTTGGGATAGTCGTCCGTGGCATGGGCAGGATGCGCTGGTGCGCTATGGGTGCACACCCGACAAGTTCAAGAAGCACCTGCAGGATGCCCTGCAGTTCTTACAACAGCACCGGCGCAATGTGGTTCCGATGATACTGATTGAAGCGTGGAACGAGTGGGGCGAGGGATCCTACATCGAGCCTCATCGTGAGTTCGGCTTCGGGTATTTAGATGCCATTCGGGAGGTGTTTACTTCCGCCTCGCCAGGGCACATCGACCTGACGCCCGCCGATATCGGGTTGCCAGCGCCACAAGTGGAGATGGTATCGTTCGCGCAACCGCGCGGGGAGTTCTCGAGAACTGGGGCAGGATGGGACCACGGAATGAATCTCACGGAGCCGCGCATCGAGGGCCGCGCACTGACCGCGATGACGACGAGCAATGACCCCGCGTTCTTCGGACCTCCCGTGCGAATTACCGCAGGTCGCTATCGCAAAATCCGCCTGCGGATGCGGCTGGAAGCGCAGGGAGAACCCTTCGAGGATATGGCACAGGTCTTCTGGACGACCCATTCGATGGGCGAAAGCGAAGCCACCAGCCAGAGGTTCCCAGTGCGTGTCGATGGACAATGGCGCGAATACGTGCTGTCTTTGAGTGAGAACCCGCGGTGGCGAGGAACGGTGACACGCCTGCGGCTGGACCCCTGCACTCGGGCTGGGGTGAAAGTGCAGATTGGGCGTATCGAACTGCTACCGTAACAACCCCGCAGAGGCGACCACAGGCGCACGGTGGTCTCCTGTGCTCAGCGGTGGTGTCCACAGCAGCAGCGCGAGCATCACGCTCACCACGATAAGTATTGTGAACAGAAGATTGCGCATACTCTCATTATCGGCCTGGAATCTATTGAACTGTATATCTCTCGTCGGAAACCGGTGAAAATACCTGTTCTTTGTAGACTGATAAAGAGCCCATGTCCACACCTCATTGACTAACCATACTTCACATACTACACTGTACTTACTACAAATACTTGCTTTCTGGGGAGGGATACACGATGGTACGGCGACATCACTGGCGACAGGTGGTGTGCTGCGTCATCCTGACGTACCTATGCCTGGCTCCACCGGCGCTTTCACAACGTCTTATCTGGCTCGGCACGTTGGGAGGCAGTGAGAGCGAGGCGTACGCCGTCTCCGACAACGGTATCGTGGTTGGGCAGGCGAGCACAGGTTACGGCGGTTATAACGCTTTCCGCTGGGTTGACGGAGTCATGCAGAACTTGAATGTGGCGGGAAACGGGTCGGCACATGGTTGTTCTCCAGATGGCTCCGTAGTGGTAGGTCGCTCTACCGACAGAGGAGCATTTCGCTGGACAGCACCGGGCGGGGTACAGTATCTTGGTGGGCTGGGTGCTTCGGACGTCTGTGCAGATGGTTCGGTGGTTTGCGGGTGGGCATACTTTGGTGCGTCGCGCCGTGCGTTCCTCTGGACAGCGGATACCGGTCTGCAGGAACTGGGCTCGCTGGGAGGAGGCGATAGCGTGGCACGAGGCATCTCCGCAGACGGAGCGGTGGTTGTGGGGGATTCCAACAGGTCAGACTTCCGTCGCCATGCCTTCCGGTGGACGGGGGATGCAGGAATGCAGGACCTCGGTACACTGGGAGGTTTGGAGAGTTGCGCTTACGATGTGTCTGCGGACGGCAGCGTCGTGGTCGGTAGCGCCAGCCGTGCCGGAAGTGCATCGCCACGCGCCTTTCGCTGGACTGCAAGCGGAGGAATGCAGGACCTTGGCACACTGGGAGGCAGTCAGTCTGTCGCCCGGGCGGTCTCGGCAAACGGCGAGGTGGTGGTCGGGGATTCTCAGCCCGTTGGGGCGTCGTGGAGCCGTGCGTTCGGCTGGACACAGTCTGGTGGGATGGAGAACCTGAACACCTCCTATGCCGCCCTGTTAACACCCGGGTCACACCTGGGGGTTGCTTATGGCATCTCGCCCAACGGACGTTTCATCGTCGGCAAAGGCTGGAATGCCGAGACGAGGCGCAACGAAGCCTTTCTCCTGGATACAGGACTCCGCACGTTCCGGATTTGGGGACGTATTGAACTACGCGACTTCGTCGGAGATGTGACGCAAGTGCCCATCGGCATGGAGCTGCGACAGGGCGGCGTGCCTGTGCGCACCGAGACCATCTTCCTGAACGCGGACGGCAACTACACCATCCCCGACGTGGAAAACGGTACCTACGACCTCGCCTTCAAAGCCAGTCACTGGCTGCGGACGGTAGTGGCAGGAGTACAGGTTAGCGATATGGACGTGAGCGGGGTCGATGTCTCTCTCACCAACGGTGACGTGGACGGCGACAACGAGGTGACACTGTTTGACTTTGGCGCGCTGGTGGCGGCTTTCGGCTCGGTGCCGGGCGATGGCAACTGGAACCCTGATGCGGATTTCGACGGGGATGAAGAGGTCACCCTGTTTGACTTCGGCATTCTGGTGGGCAACTTCGGTGCGGTAGGGGACGAATAGTTCGGAAGCAACGGGAGCAGGCTATCCCTGACACGAGGGATATATCACCACGCCTTCCTGAATGATACGCTCTTTGAGTAGTTCCTGCGGCAGGGTGTCGAAACGCACCATGTCTATCTGGTAGATAATGGGTGATTCCTCGATCTGCTCGCACAGGTCTGCCCACTCGGCGGGAGACATGTCGGGGGCGATGATAGCGAGGTCGATATCAGAGGTGCGGCGCGCGGTGCCGGTAGCACGGGAACCGAAGAGTAATACCCTTTGAATCGTCGGGAAGCGCGAGAAAATGTCCTGCAGCACTTTCAGGTCGTCCTCCCGCACCTGCATCGCCAGCTACTCCTCCCAAGCGATGTTTTGCAGACGTCGCGCCGCCTCTTCCAGCAAGACGATATGCTGGCTGGCGATGCGCTGGTATATCGCTTCGGCAAGCGCCTCGTCGTAGGTGTGCGAGGTGAGATTGCGGTCATCCAGCATCGCCATCCACCCGTCACCTTCCGAATCTGAGGGAATAATGCCGGCTTCGAACGCCTCACGCAGCACACGACGCGGGCTGTTCGCCTCATAGCCGAGATGGTGCAGGTAGACCTGCAGGGTTTTCCACAGCAGTTCGAAGGTGAACTCGAATCGCTGGATCACGCCGTCGCGGACGACCTCACTGTAGGGCATCGCGAGTGCTTCTCGCAACCGCTGCAATGCCTGGTGGAACAGTCGGCGTCGTTGCTCAAACCGCTGCTGGCTCATGGTGTTATTCACCGCCAGTGGCAAGGTGCATGATGCGCTCCTGCGTGGCTTCCTCGCGCGACAGCTCGCCCACGATGCGTCCCTGATGCATCACCAGAATGCGGTCGCTCATGCCCAGCACCTCGGGCAGCTCGCTGGAAATCATCAGGATAGCCACCCCTTCTTCTGCCAGGCGGTTCATCAGCTGGTAAATCTCCGCCTTCGCGCCCACGTCAATACCGCGCGTCGGCTCGTCGAATATCAACACCTTCGAGCGGGTGAACAGCCACTTCGCCAGCACTACCTTCTGCTGGTTGCCCCCCGACAGGTTCTTCACCGCCTGCTCGATGGATGGCGTGCGTATCATCAGTTCGCGTACATACTGCTCGGCAACCTGCCGTTCCCTGCGCAGCTGCACAAAGCCCAACCGCGTCAGCGCTTTGAGGTTTGCCAGAGTGTTGTTCTCGCGCACGGTCATGCTGAGGATAAGCCCCAGCGCCTTGCGGTCTTCGGTCATCAAGCCGATGCCCAGTCGAATGGCGTCCTGCGGCGAGCGGATGCGCACGGGCTTGCCTTCCAGCAGAATCTCGCCGCTGTCGATGGGGTCTGCCCCGAAGATAGCGCGCGCCAGCTCGGTGCGTCCAGCACCTACCAGCCCCGCCAGTCCGACGATTTCCCCCTCATGCACCTTCAGGCTGATGTCGTGCAGCACGCCCTTGCGGTTCAGATGGCGCACCTCCAGCACCACGTCACCGCGTTGCGTTTTACGGGTGGGGAACTGTTCGGTAATCTCGCGCCCCACCATCATGCGGATGAGCTCGTCGCGGTTGGTCTCGGCGACCTGTCGCACGCCCACCAGCTTGCCGTCGCGCAGCACGGTCACGCGGTCGGCAATCTCAAAAATCTCCTCCAGCCGGTGCGAGATATAGATGATGCCAACGCACTGCCCCTTCAGGCGTCGAATGAGACGGAACAGGTTTTGCAGCTCGTGTTCGGTGAGGGTGGCGGATGGTTCGTCCATCGCCAGCACGCGCGCGTTCTGGGAGATGGCTTTGGCGATTTCCACCATCTGCTGTTGCGCCACCGAGAGGTACTGCACCGGGGTGCGGACGTCGATCTGCACGCCCAAATCGTCAATCAGCTGCTGGGCGCGGGCGTACATCGTTCGGAAGTCCACAAAGCCGGGTACTCGCGCGCGCGGCTCACGTCCCAGAAAGATGTTCTCTGCCGCGCTGAGATACGGCACGAGGTTGAACTCCTGATAGATGATGCGGATGCCCAGGTCCATCGCCTCGTGCGGATTGGTGATGTGCACCGGCTTGCCATCCAGCAGGATTTCGCCCCGGTCGCGCGTCTCTGCGCCGGCGAGGATTTTCATCAGCGTGGATTTGCCCGCGCCGTTCTCGCCGACCAGCGCCATCACCTCGCCTGCACGCACTTCGAAGTCCACATTGTCCAGCGCTTGCACGCCCGGATACTGCTTGCTGATACCGCGCATCTGCAGTACCGGAGGAGCGGCTATCGCCGTTTCTGGCATTCTGCACCCCTCTTCCAGTACGAACTCCTGAAAACAGTTTTCGCCTTGCACGGTGCGGAGTCCTTGCATCCAGACCCGCTGGCTCCCTTACAACCGGGGTACCGTGAGCCCCCCGTCCACCATGATGACCGCGCCCGTCGAGTAGGACAGGTCGCCTCGCACCAGCATCGCCACCGCTTTGCCCACGTCATCGGGCGTGCCCCAGCGAGGCTGCAGGGTAAGCCCTTCTGCGATAAGACGGTCATAGCGCTCCTGAACGGGGGCGGTCATGTCGGTGCGGATAATGCCGGGGCGCACCTCGTAAACGGGGATGCCGAACTCCGCCAGCCGCACCGCCCACAGTTGCGCGGCCATCGACAGCCCTGCTTTGGAGATACAGTAGTCGCCGCGGTTGACCGATGCCACCGTGGCGGAGATGGAAGTGATGAACACGATACAGGCGGAGAAATCGGGGTCGGCTTGCTTCTGTTCGATCATCCAGCGGGCGACCGCCTGCGTCAGGAAGTAGGGCGCCTGCAGGTTGATGCGAATCAGCCGCTCGAAGCTCTCCTCACCTGCCTCCAGGATGTCCGCCCGCACCTGTGGGGCGACGCCCGCGTTGTTGACCAGTACGTTCAGCCTTCCGAACCGCTCGCGAACCGCCTGCACCAGTTGCTGGCGTTGCTCCGGCTGCGAGATGTCCGCCTGAAAATACTCGACCGGCGGGCCCGACTGGCACAGTCCCTCCAGCACCGCCCTCACTGCCTCAGCCGGGCGCACACCGTTGAGCGCAAGCGCATAACCCTCCTGCGCCAGACATCGCGCGATGCCCAGGCCGATGCCCCGCGTTCCACCAGTAATGAGAGCCACAGGGTGCATAGTTACTTTATCGCCACCACCGTCCACAGTCCTGCGTTTTTGACCTCCACCGCCATACGTTCTTTTGTCTTCTGGAGAGTGGTTGTCATTGCCCTGCCCTCCGGTGAGAGGACGGTTGCCTCCCGTGGGGAGATGCCCAAACGCTGGAGCAACACGCCGCCAAGGCGCAAGGTGGCATCGGCAGGGACAACGCCGTCCGTCTCCACCCGATAGTCACGATTCAGCAGGTGAATGACCACAGGATAGCCTCCTCGCTGCGCACGCCGGCGCAGGGAGACGACAAACTTGCTCTTGCTCTCCACCTGCAGCTGGTTCTGGGTCTCTTCAGGCAGGTTTGTCGGCGTGTGCTCTGCGGTTAGCACGCGATACCCGCTCGCTCGAACATTGCCGGCGATGTGGGTGCGTCTGTCGGGCGTGCGGTACAGGACGGCAAAGGGCACGCTGGCTTCCAGCATCGCCAGAGCCAGACGCTTTGCCGCTTCGAAACGCGCTTCATCTATCTCCAGCAGCGTATTCGTCAGGAACAGGTATCCGTCGAAAAGGTCGCGGTGCTCGCGCACAAAGCGGTACAGGTGGGTGAAATCCTCCGGCTTGCCCCGCCACCAGTGCGTGCCCTTCTCCGGCGTGTAGCACCACTGGTTGTGCGGCACCATGAACACCGAACCGAAGGCGTACGCCTGTGCCACCCATGCGCGCACCAGCCCCGGCTTCTCGTTGGCGGCAATCCACGCCCAGTCCCAGCCGCTCGCCGTCGCAGTCTGACGCTTGTTAAACGCCTCGACCAGCCGATACACGAACAGCGGTTCTACTGAGATACCTTTCTGACTGGCATGGTGGTCTACCTCCCCGCAGAAGTAGTCCACCAGAGGCTCTACCAGCAACGCCTCGGGACTGGACGCGCTGGAGTTGACACTGCGCAGCAGCGGTTTGCGCATCAGGTTTTCAGCCTTCTCGTACACCTGCCGGATGAGTTGCGCCACCGCTTCGCGCTGGAACTGCTGGAACTCCGCCCCGAAAGGAACCTTCCAGGGATTCTGACGGTATTGTGCAGCAGTGATGCCAGCCTGTCTCAAGTGCTCGCGGTAGTCGAAGCGTTCTGCTTCGGACGCGCTCAGTTTGCCCTTGCGATTCAGGTATTCGCGGAAGGCGGTCATGCAATGCCGGCAGAAGCATCCACCGTTCCATGCGGCACAGGCGGAAGTACCCCGATAGTCGTCAATATGCAGCCCGTCTATCGGTGCAAGACACGCCCGCTCGGTCTGGTCCATCAGATAGGCGCGATAATCTGGGCTGTTGGTGCAGAACCAGTAGGCGGGGTGCCCCTTGTGCGAATGGTCGTGCAGCCACGGCACGGTCAGCGGGTTGCCGTCGAGGTCGCGGCATACAGATTGCATGAAGGTGTCCGGGCGGAAATCGATGAAACCGGCGAAGTCCACCAGAAAGTCCACGCTGGCGCAGTAGCGCATATTTCGTCGCTTCGCCTCGGAGACGCGGGTGCGGAACTCTTCCAGCGGGCGTCCCTCGCGCTGCCGTGTCCTGCCTCCCCAACCGGTAACCGTTCCTCGGTAGAGGTCGTACTGTTCCGGTTCCGGTGCATACATGAACACCACATCACTGGCTTCAATACGCGGTCGTGCTGGCATTTTTTATCCTCCTTGAGTGATGTGGTCTATCAGCTGCGCTGGCGTCCAGGCCGCAACCTCGCGGTAGCGGGTGAAGTCGTCGAGGTTGAGGGTCAATATGTCCCCAATGCGGTGCGCTACTGCGAACGCCACCAGCCGCGCGTCATGCACCTCTTTGCCTTTGACCTCGTATTGTCTTACCAGCTGCAGCCACCGCTCCGCGATGTCCGGCGGTTCAGGGAGCAGCGGAATGCTGCGGACAATGGTGGTAATGCCAGTGAAAACCTGCTCTGTATCCAATCCCAGCCCGTTTGTCTCGCGCGGGCGCGTGCTGACTGCCCAGAACTCGATCAACGATTGCGCGCACAGATACAGACGCACACCCTGTTGCAAGCTAACCTGAACCACCTGCTCGCAGACGGCACGCTCAGGACTGTCGAGGTCTCTCAGCCGCACGAGAACGTTACTGTCCACCAGGTAGGCCATCTTTAGTCCTCATAGATGGTTTCGCGTCGCAACGCTTCAGGCGGTAGATTAACGCCACGCACTCCCCCTTCCACAAATCGCCGCAGCGCCTCCAGCCGCTCTTCTACCGGGAGCTCCTCCGCCTTCGGTAACGGCTCCAGCAACATCATCGTGACCGTTTGTCCCGCCTGCAAATCCAGCGGCTCCTCTGGAACCAGTACCCTGCCGTCATATCGCGCCCGAATCAGCGTCTTCATGGCAAACACCTCCACCATGATTGTACCCGCTCACCCGTCACGACCGAAGAACGCATAATATCCCTCCCCCTTTGCCAGCCGCTGCACGTAAAGGCACGCCTCGCGCAGGTGGTAATCACCCCACATGCTGGACTCGCCGCGGGGGATGCGCCGTCCCTCGGGCACGTGGTCCCAGCCGTTCGGGCGGTGGTATACGCTGTGTAGCAGCAGCCCCTGATGCGATTCGTCCATGCTCAGGTAAGGCTCTTCCAGCAGACGGCGTAGAACGGTCAAACCCGCCTGCCCGTAACGATGACCTTCCTGCTCGCGCCCGTTTGCGCTCAGCCAATGCCCCAGTCGCAGCAACGCCTGGCACGCAATCGCCGCCGCCGAGCTGTCCACCGGCTCCCGGTCGTTGAACGGGTCGGCAGGACGATTCAGATAGTCTCCCAGTTCGCGCAGCCCGGGCGCGCCGGTGTCCCAGTAGGGGATGCCGTCGGTGGGGGTGTTCTCGATGAAGAAATCGGCGGTCGCCAGCGCGGGCTGTAGCAGCATCGCCTGCACCGCCTCACGTCCCCCAAAGGGTTGCAAGTCGGCGTCGCTAAGCGTATCGACAAACTCCAGCTGCTCCGCGAAGCCCAGCATCACCCATGCCAGCCCGCGCGTCCATGTGCTGAACGGCGAGTAGCCCTGCTGCGTAGAGGGGCAACGGTAGCTGCCGTCGTTCGGGTTGAACAGGCTCTCATGCGCCACGCGCCCGCGCACGTCGTAGATGTCTCGCCCTTCGCCGTAGTACACCGTGTAGCGGGTAGTAGTGCGCGCGTGGGTGATCAATCGCTCCAGCAGCGACACCGTGCGGTCGCCCTCCGTTTTCAGCACATGTCCCAGCCGATGCGCCAGCGCAAGCACGCGCAGGGTGCGCATGGTGTCCGCGAACAGCGAGTGCGGCCCGTTGAACGAATAGATATAGCCGCCTCCGTCTGCCGTGCGCGCCCATCGGCTCGCCTGCACCGCCCCGCTGCAGCGGATTGCCAGCTCGCACAACCGACGCTCGCCTTCGTCGACAGGAAGACGTCCTTCCCCCATCAACCGCCACAGGTTGCCGTAGGTGCTGATGATGTTAAAGCCGTGGTCATGCACGCCCATGTGGGTGATGTGTACAGGGATGTGGCGATACGTCCCCTCGCGCCCAAGGTGCAGGAAACTCTCATCACCGGTGGCGTCATACTGCAGCAGCGCGGAACCGAACTGGAAGCCGTGTGTCCAGTCCGTCCACGCGCGGCTGGCGTACCGCCCCTTCACCGTAAACACCGGCGCGCCCATTTCTGGTGACCATGTTTGCTCGATATCCAGTATCTTCGCCGCCGACAGCTGCCACATTCGCTCGATGGCAGGGAGCAGGTCGGACGGCGACAGGTTGTTATCCACATGGAGCATGAGAGAACGCCTCCTAACGATAATCTTTTTTCTTAGTGGGCAAGCAGATAACCTGCCCGAACCGCCAAAAGGGATGACCGCGCGAGTAGCGAATACAGACCCGTCTGAACTCTGATGGAAACAGGAGCGAGCGATGAACACCGAAGCATTCCGAAAACCCGACAGCATCTTGCGTCCTGCGCCTTTCTGGGCGATTAACGACAGGCTCGACCCGAACGAGGTCGCCCGACAGATGGCGGATATGATTCGCGTCGGATTGTCGGGCGGCTTTTTCCACTCGCGGCACGGTCTCATCACCGACTATCTGGGCGAGGAGTGGTTTGCTGCCATGCGTGCCGCGCTGCAGGCGGCGAGGGAACACGACGGCTACCTCTGGCTGTATGACGAGGACCTCTGGCCGAGTGGCAACGCGGGTGGGCAGGTCGCGGGCATGAAGGACGAATACCGCGCCGCCACGCTCAACGCCATTCTCGTCGCGCCCGGCGAGCCGGAACCCACCCTGCACGAAGACCAGGCACTGCGCGCCTGCTACGCCATTAAGAAGCGCGACCGCCTGACCCTGCTGGAAGCCGAGCAGGTGCCGCTGGACAGGCTAGAATCGGCGCGCCAGTACGAGAGGCTGCTCCTCGTGCGTACCTATCAGCCCAAAACCGGCTGGTGGGGCGGCGAGTCCTACGCCAACCTGCTGCACCCCGAAGCCATGCGCGAGTTCATCCGCCTCACCCACGAGCGCTACTACGGCGAGCTGGGCGAAGAGTTCGGCAAGCGCATCCCCGGTATCTTCACCGACGAGCCGCAGGTGCCCTCCGCCTCCAACGGCTTCGCGTGGTACGAGGGACTGCCAGAACGCTATCGCGAATGGACGGGGCGCGACTTCTGGCGAGACCTGCCCTATATGTTCTTCGACGGCGCGGAGGCGCGCAAAATCCGTCTGCTGATGCACCGCACCATCCTGCGCCAATTTCTGGAGGCGTACAGCAAGCCCATCTACGAATGGTGCGAACAACACGGACTGGAACACACCGGGCACTACAACGCCGAGGATACCTTCCACGGGCAGATTGTCTGCCACTACGGCGGGATTATGGCGCACTATCGCTATCAACAGGCGCCCGGCATCGACCACCTCTGTCGCGTGGCGCACAACCACCTGTTCACCGTCAAACAGGTCTCCTCAGCCGCCCGGCAGCTGGGCAGGAAGCGCGTGCTGACCGAAATCTTCGGCGTCAGTCGCCACACCAACACCTTCGAGGACTTCAAGTGGCTGGGCGACTACGACCTGGTGCTGGGAGCCAACTTCTTCTGCCCCCACCTCACGTGGTACTCCGGTAAAGGGCGGCGCAAGCGCGACTACCCGCCCAACTGGAACTACCAGCAGACCTACTGGGACGACCTCAAGCCCCTGAATGACTACTTTACCCGCGTCGCATACGCCCTGACGCGCGGCAAGGCGTCGGTGGACATCCTGCTGCTGCACTCCATCGAGAGCGCAACCGCTGCCCGACGATTCGGAGTGGAGGTGCAGGGGCAGGTGCAGGACAACGCGCGACGCACTCCGCTGGACGTGCCCACCGCCGACCTGCGCGCGGCAGATGAGCTGGACGCGCTGATGCGCAAGACGCTGGACGCCATCCTCAACGCGGGCTATGACTGTGACCTCGGCGATGAAGGCTACATCGAGGACATGGGGCGTGTGGAAGGCGACCGCTTCGTCATCGGAGAGATGGCTTATCAGGTGGTGGTGGTGCCACCCGCCACCACGTGGAGACCGAAAACCTACGAGTTGCTCAAACAGTTTGCACACAACGGCGGCAAGGTCATCCTGCTGGGCGAGCTGCCGTCCGAGCTGGACTGCGAGCCTGCCCGCGAGAAGTGGCTGGAACTCGCCAACCATCCCAACGTGCGCTCCCTGCCCTGCGCGGTGGAAGCCATCCAGAACGCCATCGACGAGATTGCCCCGGGCGACTTCACCCTCAAAAGTGCGGACGGCAAGGCAGTGCCCATGACCTACCTGCAGCACCGCATCGACGGGGAGGAACACATCTTCTTCATCGTCAACTCCGACCGCAACGCTGGCAGGGACTACGTGCTGACGCTTAAAGGAGCGGCGGGCAAGCCGGTACTGAAGTGGGATGCAGTGGAGGCGACCTGCTGCCGCGTGAACGCCATACCAATCGGCAACGACCTGCGCTACGAGTTCAGCCTGCCGCCGTGCGGGTCGCTGCTGTTGACGGTAGGCGCGGATGTGCCCAACGCGCAGGTGGAGGAACGCCTGCCCGACCTGCGACAGGGCGAGGTCATCCCCCTCCCGCAGGAGTTCGACTTCACCCGCACCGACCCGAACGTGCTGGTCATGGACCGCATCAGCGTCTCGTTCGACGGGGGCAACACCTTCGAACCAGAGGACTACGAATGGCGGGTGCGCAAGTCGCTGGCAAAGCGGTTCGGCACGGAGGAGACCCTGCAGTGGCAGCCCTGGGTGGCGATTCGCAAACGGCTGTTCGAGGGCAAGGGAGGCGACATCGTGCTGCGCTACCGCTTCCTCAGCGACCTCGAGCAGCCGAAGAGCTATGTGGTCATCGAAGACCTGTATAAGGGCAAGCTGAAGGTGAACGGACAACCTGTTTGCTGGGATAGCGCAGAGGAGCTTGGCAGGTACTGGGACAGGGGATTCCAGATGGCGGAGATTACCTCGCTGGTGCAGCGGGGCGAGAACATTGTGGACTTCGCTGTCCACTACGACTTTCTCACGGAGGTGGAGACCGCCTACGTGGTGGGCGATTTCGGCGTGGCGATGGTCGACCCCTTCCGGGCCAAACTGGTGGAGGAGCCGAAACGCCTGAAGGTCGGCTCGTGGAGCACGCAGGGCTATCCCTTCTACACGGGCAGGATGGTGTATCGAACGGACTTCACCGCGCCCGCTGGCAAGCGGTTGTTCCTGCGGCTGATGCGTCCATCGGGCACGCTGTTCAAGGTGCGCCTCAACGGCAAGGAGGCAGGCAGCATCCTGTGGCGACCCTACCTGCTGGAGCTCACCCCGCTGGTACAGCCCGATCAGAACCGGCTGGAAATCGAGGTGGTCTCTTCGCTGCAGAATGCGTGGGGTCCGCTGCACGAAAAGAACGGTGACGATAACATGTGGGCGGGACCCAACGCCTTCCAGGAGGAATGGTTCCTGCGCGAGGAGCTGAACAGCTTCAACTACGGTTTGCTGGGAGGCGCGGAGCTGGTGGCAATTTGACCTCACCCCCTGCCCCTCTCCTGTGACGAAAGGGGTGATAGGTTGCCATCACCCCTGTCCCCTCTTTCGAAGCTGCGGGAGAGGGGTGTCTGGCTCCCCCTTCCCTTGCAGGGAAGGGGATGGGCGGTTAGGTGAAAAAGGAATTCATCATGGATTTACCTGCCCGCTTCTACGACGCTATGCGTTTGTTCGACGCAGGCGAGTACTTTGAGTGCCATGAGGTGCTGGAGGAGCTCTGGCGCGAGGAGCCAACCTCACTGCGCCTGTTTTACCAGGGCCTGCTGCAGGTAGCGGTGGGTTGCTACCACCTCACCGTCCGTTACAACCGCCGCGGCGCACTGAGCAAACTGCAGGCGGGGCTGGACAAGCTCGGGCAGTTTCCCGCGGTGATGCACCTGCTGGATGTGGAAGACCTGCGTCAGCAAGTGCAGGCACTGGTCGAGCAGGTAAAAGCCATGACCGACGAGGAGATAGCTGCCTTCGAGAGGACGCCTTTGCTGACGGTACGGTATCTAACCTAGCGCCGTAAAAGCACCAGCCGCCCCATCGGGGCGGCCGGGTTCTCGGTCAGGAGGGTGCGGATTACCGGAGCAGCGACAGCACTGCTTGCGGTGCGGCGTTCGCCTGAGCCAGCACTGCCATGCCCGCTTGCTGCAGAATCTGCAGTTTGGTGTAGTTCATCACTTCCTCGGCAACGTTGGTGTCGCGGATCGCGCTCTCCGACGCCGCCAGGTTCTCGCGGGAGATATTCAGCGAGCGAATGGTACTCTCCAGAACCTGTTTCTGGAAGGAACCAATATTCCCGCGTACCTGGCTGATCTGCGAAATGGCTTCGTCGATGATGCGGATGGCGTCCTGTGCTCCCTGCTGAGTCGTGACGTCGATGTCCTGCAGGGACTTGCCCGCCACCACTGTCGTGCCCAGCTGACCGGCGCGAGTATCGCGCAGGGAGACACGCGCGACCTGCCCCGCGTTCGCGCCAATCTGGAACACCAGGCTCTGTGCGGTAACCACCGCCACCTTCGTGTTGCTCACCGACGTGCTGTTGCCTGCCTCGGTCAGCAACAGCGTGTTGCCATAGGCATCCTTCACTTTCAAACCGCTGTCGCCTACCGCACGGCCTCCGGTGAAGGTCGCAGAGGTGACACCAGCCGACGTGGTAACCTGAACCGTTACCACCGCATCCACACCCACTGACGAGGAGGCGTTGGTGCCCGAGAACAGCAACGTCGCGCTCTGGTTCGCCTCAATCCGGAAGTTCGCTCCGTAGTTCACCTGCGTCAAATACACCACGCCGCTACCGTTGCCGAAACTGAACATCGCGCTCACGCCCGTCACGCTGGTCAGCGCGTTGATGCGGTCGATCAACGTCTGCACCGTGTCGTTGCCGGTCACAGTGATGGACTGTCCGTTGATGACCACCGTGCCTCCCGCTCCGGTGGAGCCGCCCGCAACCAGAGCGATAGAGGAGTTGACGCTGGCGTAGGTAGCGGTTCCGGCGACGGTGGCGCGGGTGGCAGGGTTGGTGACACTGATGGTGACATCGCCGCTCTGCACAATCTGACCGTTGAAGGTACTCCCCATAAAGATACCAGCGAGACGGGCGGTATCGGTCACCTGTGCGGAGATGCCTGCGGTTCCGTCCAGCAGCTTCTTGGTTCCGAACTGCGTCTGCTCGGCAATGCGGTTCAAACTCTCCAGCGCGGAGCGGATTTGCGTCTGGTCCGCCTGCACGGCGGTCAGGTCGTTCACGCCGGTGTTGCTGGCGTGCACAGCCAGTTGTCGCATGGTGCGCAACAGGTTATGGATTTCATCCAGCGCACCCTCCGCCGTCTTGACGAGGTTTGCCGCATCCTGGGCGTTAGCGGTCGCCTGTGCCAGACCCACCATCTGCGCACGCAGGTTCTCGGAGATAATCAGCCCTGCGGGGTCATCGGCGCCGCGGTTAATGCGTAAACCAGAGGACAGCCGCTCTATGGAACGCGCGAAGTTATCGGAAACGTTGGTCAGGTTCCGCAGCGCGTTCATCGCGGCGGTGTTGGTGTTAATGCGTAGACTCATCGGCTATCGCTCCTCCTTGAACGGTACTGTAGGCTTCCTGCCTTTCCTCTGAAATCTTTCAGCCCCTAAGATTACTGGCTTGTCACCACTGATTATCGGTAATGTTACGGGGTTCTTTAGGGTTCGAGGCAGGAACATCGATAGCTAAAATCTAACGGGCAGACGGAGAACGATATCACAGGAGCAAGACACGGGGTGCACGGAGGGTCTCTTCTCTCCGTGTTCTCTGTGGTGAATCATACACAGGAGGAAAAACATGAACGCAACACCGGCAAGAACGGTCTACTATACCTTCGGCAACCATAAACACTGGGTGGATATGGTATGGAACTGGGGCGAGTTCGTGCTGCCCGCCAGCGTGCGCGACATGCTCCACCTGATGGACGAGACCGGCGCAAAGGGCAACGTGAACTTCGACGTGGTGGGCTACGAGCAGCTCGCCATCACCCACCCGGAAGCGTTTGACGCGCTGAAACAGGCGATACATCAGAGTCGGGCGGAAATCGCCGGGGCTTCCTACGGACAGCCTTATGGGCTGTTCTGCGGAGGGGAAGCGAACGTGCGCCAGCTGGTGATGGGCGTGCTGGTATGCGAGAAGCTGTTCGGGGTGCGCCCGGTCACGTGGTGGGAGGAGGAGTTCGACTTCTTCCCGCAGTTGCCGCAGATTCTGCGCCAGTGTGGTTTCCAATACGGCTGCCTCTTCTTCCAGTGGACGTGGCACACGCCGCACATCCCCATCGAGAGGGTCTCAAGGGCACGGTGGCGCGGGCTGGACGGCTCAGAGATACTCGTGGCGCCCAAGACCGACCTCTGCCTGCACCAGTGGCCCGAGGACTTCGAGAAAGGCTTGCGCCACGAAGCGGTGGAACAGATGACCGACCCGCTCATCATCCAGTGGCTGGAGCTGCTGCCGACGCCCGACTGGATGTGCCGCGCGGAGTTGATTGCCCCGCGCATGAAGGAGATCGCCGCACAACCGGAGTTCGACATCCGCTATGTGACGCTCAGCGAGTTCCTCTCGCAGGCAACGGGTGATGAACCGGTGCTGGAATATACACTGGACGACGTGTTCCACGGCATGTCCATCGGCAAGAACGGCGATGTGGTGCGCACCCTCAGCAAGCAGGCGGAAAGCGAGCTGCTGAGCGCGGAGACCGTCGCGCTGGTGTCGGGAATGCTGGGCAGACCCTACGCGCAGTGGGACGTGTATCCCGAATGGGAACTGCGGCAGGCATGGCGCGACCTGCTGCTGGCGCAGCACCATGACGTGGATGAGTGCGAAGGGCTTTGCGGGGACGTGGGCAAAGTGTATTACCGCGATAGCCTCGATCTGTCGCGCCTGGTGCTGGAACGCAACCTGAAGCATATCGCCGCGCGGGTGAGCGGCCAGCCGGACATCGTGGTGTTCAATCCACTGGGCTGGACGGTGAACGGCTGTGCGACCGCAACCGTACCCGCCGACCGCGTGAAATCGGCCCTTCAGGACGATGCAGGACGCCCATTGCCCGTACAGACGCTGTCTTCCGATGCAGAAAACGCCCTCATCTGCTTCCCCGTGCAGGATATCCCCTCAGTCGGTTACCGTACCTGCCGGTTCGTCGACGTTAACTTAGATAGCACCCCGCAGGTCACCGCCAACCAGGATGCCGACGCCGTCGAGATATGCAACCCGCAACTGCTGGTGCGCATCGACCGGCTCACGGGGGTGATTACCCGCTTACAGTCGCTTGTCAGCGGGGTGGAGTTCGTGCGCGATGAGGTGCCTCTGAACGCGCTGCACATCCCCTTCGGCGACAGGGTATATCGCTCGCAGGAGGGCGTGCAGTCAGTGCAGATAGAGCAGGCGGGACCTGTGCTTGCCAGCGTGGTGGTGGAAGGGGCACTGGGTGAGGTCGCCCGGTTCCGCTCGCAGGTGCGCCTGCACGCGCTCAGCCCGCACGTGGAGGTGGAAACATACCTGCGCTTCCTGCAACGACCAGAGCCGTCCATGATGCGCTCTTTGCAAACGGACATCGCCGCGCGGCTGGAACGCACCGAAATCTGGCATGACCACCCCTTTGCCGTGACACCCATCCGCGCCGAGGGCGTGTACCGCAAAAAATACCCCACCGGCGACTGGATGACCTCGCCGCAGTTTTTTGAGGAGGTGGTCAACCCCTTCACCGGCTTGAATTTCATCCTGCTTACCGACGGCACACGCGGACTGCAGTATCTGCACGCGGGCAATCAGGGCTTTTTGCGCGACGGCGACATCGTGCGTAATATCCTGTTCATGTACGATGCGTGGGATGAGGAGAACTGGGTGCGCGAGGTAACCCTGCGCTACGCCTATCGCCCGTGGGATAACGTACCTGCCCGTCACGTGCTGTTGCGCGAAGCCATCGCCTTCAACCGCCCTCCAATGGCAGTCTACCGGGACAAGGCGCTGGATGCCGTGCTGCCCCCGTCGATGAGCTTTGTGCAGGTGGAGGGCGATGTGGTGCTTTCGGCGTTCTACCGCGAGGGCGAATGGTGCGTGCTGCGGGCATACGAGGTCAACGGGGCGCATACCAGGGCGCGGTTCACCTTTTACGGTGCGGTGGAGCAGGCGGAAAGGGTGAACATGTTACTGCGCGAGCCGTCGCCCCTGCCGATAGAAGGTAGCACCGTGTCGGTGGCGTTCCGCCCGCACGAGATTGTCACCGTGCGCCTCCTGCTGGAAAAGGCACGCAAGCAATACCGCCCGCTGGACGACTACCGCAACGTGTGGGTCGAGACCACCACCATGGCGCATCGGGGATGACTACCTAACCCCCCAACCCCCTTCCCTACGAGGGAAGGGGGTGCCGAACACCCCTCTCCCACAGCGTGGGAGAGGGGACGGGGGTGAGGGCAACCAACACCTACCCCTCCAGCAGCAGACGCTCGGGGTCTTCAATCAGCTGTTTCACCCGCACCAGAAACAGCACCGCCTCACGACCGTCAACCACCCGGTGGTCGTAGCTCAACGCGACGTACATCATCGGACGTATCGCGATTTGCCCATCGATCACCACGGGACGATCCTGAATGCGGTGCATGCCCAGAATACCCACCTGGGGCGGGTTCAGGATGGGTGTAGAGAGCAGGGAGCCGAATACGCCTCCGTTGGTGATGGTGAACGTACCACCCTGCAGCTCTTCCAGCGTCAGCGTGTGATTGCGTGCCTTCTCCACAAACTGCGCGATCGCTTTTTCAATCTGAACGAAACTCATCTTATCGGCATCGCGCAGCACGGGCACCACCAGCCCCTCGGGGTCGCCGATGGCGATACCGATGTCGTAATAGTGCTTCAGCACCAGCTCCTCGCCCTGCAGCTCGGCGTTCAGCTGGGGAAACTCCCTGAGCGCACCGATGACCGCCTTCACAAAGAAGGGCATGAAGCCCAGACTGACCCCATACTGCTGCTGGAACCGCTCTTTCCACTTCGCCCGCAGCGCAATCACCGCGCTCATGTCGACTTCGTTGAAGGTGGTGAGCATCGCGGCAGTGTGTTGTGCTTCCACCAGACGGCGGGCGATGGTGAGCCGCCGCCGAGAGAGGCGCTGGCGGGTTTCGGCTCGCGCACCAGGTGGAGAGAGGACAGGGGTAGCCAGAGGAGGTGTGGCGACCGGCGGTGGTGTTGGTTCTTCCGCTGGCGGTGGTGTGGGGCTTTCTTGAACTTGCTCGCGTTCACGGAGGTATGCCTGCACGTCCTCGCGCGTAATCCTGCCGCCTGCGCCGGTGCCGCGAACCTCGCGCAGGTCGATACCCAGCTCTTCCGCCATCTTGCGGGCAACGGGGGTGGCTCGTCCATCGGTTTCCTCAGGGGCTTGCGCTGTCGGGGCGGAAGTCTCTGAGGCTTCGGTTTCCTCCAGCATCGCCAGCACATCGCCCGGGCGTACCACCTCGCCCTCCGCGCGGAGGATTCGCTGCAACACGCCTGCGTGGTCGGCCGGCACCTCCGCGTTCACCTTGTCGGTTTCCAGTTCCACCAGAGGCTCCCCAACCGACACTCGTTCCCCTTCTCGCTTGAGCCATTTGCCGACGGTGGCTTCCATGACCGTCTCTGCCAGCATCGGCACGCGGATTTCGATGGGCATCCTTGTCCTCCTTCACGCTCTAATTGGCACTTGCATATCTTGCGATTCCCCTACCAGGTCGAAAGCGGCGGCGACGATTTGCGCCTGGTACTGCTGGTGCCACTCGTGCATTCCCTCGGCAGGGCTCGCCATGCGCGCCCGCCCGATGTAGTGCAGGGGCAGTTGAATACCCAGAATATCACGCAGGCGCGGCGCCACGAACAACCAGCCTCCCATGTTACGGGGTTCTTCCTGCAACCACACCACTTCCTGCAGATTCGGATAGTGCTGCAGCAGTTCCGCAATCTCCTGCGCGGGGAATGGGTAGAACTGTTCCAGCCGCGCCACCGCAATGCGCGGCTCATACTGCGATGAATCCGGGCTGAGCTTGCCCGTCGCCAGAAGGTCATAGTACACCTTTCCACTGCACAGGATGAGCCGATGCACCTGCCGGGCTTCGCTGGAGGGTCGTCGTTCATGAAGCAGATGACGGAACCGCCCCAGTGCCAGCTCCTGCGGAGTAGACACCGCCATCGGATGGCGCAGCAGACTCTTGGGAGTCAGCAAGACCAGTGGGCGCGGATCGAGTGTGAGCAATTTCGCCTGTCGGCGCAGGATGTGAAAGTACTGGGCAGGCGTCGAGCAGTTTGCCACGATGATGTTGTTCTCCGCCGCGAGCTGCAGGAACCGCTCCAGACGAGCACTAGAGTGCTCGGGACCCCTCCCCTCGTAGCCGTGCGGCAACAGCAACACAAGCCCGCTGCGCTGTCCCCACTTGGAGCGACCCGATACGATGAACTGGTCGATAATCACCTGTGCCGAGTTGGCAAAATCGCCGTACTGTGCCTCCCACAGCACCAGCGTCTTCTCTGCCTGTACACTGTATCCGTATTCGAACCCCAGCACCGCCGCCTCCGACAGCGGACTGTCCCACACCTCAAAGGACGCCCGCGCGGAGGGCAGGTGCTGCAGCAGGTTATACTGTTCGCCCGTTTCCACATCGTGCAGAACCAGATGCCGCTGGTTGAACGTCCCGCGACTAACATCTTGCCCTGTCAGCCGAATGGGCGTACCCTCCGCCAGAATGGACGCCAGGGCGAGAATCTCGGCGTGTGCCCAGTCTACCTTTCCCTCTGCCGTCAATGCCTGGCGCCGCACAGCGAACGGTTTCTGCAGCTTCGGGTGCAGGTGGAAACCTTCCGGAACCTGCGTCACCTCCGTGTTCAGCCGCTGCAACAGCGCAGGGTCTACACCCGTATCGATGCGCTCTTCCACTTCCAGACTGCCCAGTCCGCCGAATTCACCGCCCGCTTCCAGTCCCGCCAGCGGTTTGCGGATATGGATTTCGACATTCTCCGCCACCTTGCGCCTTAAAGCATGCAGGCGCTCGATAGCCTCCTGCAACATTCGGTCTGCCTCTTGCTGGGTGATGACCCCTTTTGCCACCAGCCGACGCACCCACAGCTCGCGCACAGTTGGGTGCTGGCCGATGCGCGCATACATCTGCGGCTGGGTGAAGGTGGGTTCGTCGTTCTCGTTATGCCCCCAGCGGCGATAGCCCACCAGGTCGATAATCACATCTTTCAGGAATCGCTCGCGGTAGGCGTGCGCCAGGCGCACAGCCGTCAGGCAGGCTTCGGGGTCGTCCGCGTTCACGTGGATAACCGGCAGGTCGAACCCTTTGGCAAGGTCGCTGGCATACTGGGTAGACCGTCCATGCTGGGGCAAAGTGGTAAAGCCAATCTGGTTGTTGGCAATGAGGTGAATGGTTCCACCTGTTCGATAGCCGGGAAGCCGATAGAGGTTGAGCGTTTCGGCAACAATGCCCTGCGCAGGGAAGGCGGCATCGCCGTGTATCAGCACCGCCAGCGAGATGCGCTCATCCTGTTCCGGTGCGCCTGCCCGGTCGCGTCGTTCCCCACAGGCGCGCGCCATGCCTTCCACCACCGGGTTCACCCACTCGAGATGACTGGGGTTGGGCGCAAGGTAGATGTCCATGCGCACCTGCTCGCCCTGCTGGAAGGCGCGATAGCCGCCCAGATGGTAGACCACGTCTCCGGTCCATCCCTCGTCGCTACTGCCCGCGTAGGCAACGCCCGGCGGATTCTGCACCCCCAGAAACTCGGCGATAATCTGCTCGTAGGGCTTGCCCAGAATGTGTGCCAGCACGTTGAGCCGTCCCCGGTGCGCCATGCCCAGCAGGATGTAGCGGGTACCGGCGCGCGCGGCATCGGTGATGAGCTCGTCGAGCATCGGTATCATCATGCCCAGCCCTTCCAGCGAGAAGCGGATGTGGCCGGGAAAGGCGCGGTGCAAGAATCGCTCCAGTGCTCCTACTTCGGTGAGGCGATACAGCAGTCCCTTCTCGTCTATCGGGTCGTTGGGTGGCGCGAAGCGACGCGATTCCACCGCCTCTTCCCACCATGCCCGCTCTTCCGCCCGCTCCAGATGCTCGAACTCGTAGCCGATGGTGCCCTGATACACCGCACGCAATCGCTGGATGACCGTCCATGCGTCCGGGGCATCATGACTGAGTACACCGCCGATAATATGCCCGGGCAGCGTGCGCAGCTGCTGTTCGGTGATACCATGTGTCTCTGGCTGTAGAGTGGCGTCACCGGGGGGAGGCGTGCCCAGCGGGTCAATCTGCGCCGCGCGGTGTCCGTGCGCCCGGATGGCTCGCGCCAGCGTCACGGCAGCAGCAATCACACGGCAGTCCACGCCTGTCGGCACACTGGGGGGCACGTCCACCACCGGAGGCGCGCCAAATCGCTGGAAAAGCTCGCGAAACTCCAGAGGTACGGATTGCGGTTCCCGCTGATATGCCTCATAAAGTCCAGCAAGGTAAGCAAGGTTTAACGGAGACAAACCCTGCCAGGGTTGCTTGTCGGCTTTGTGTGTCATGGTCGTTCTATCCTCCCCCTAACGCCCGCAAACATCATCATAGCACCTGAGCGCATGGTGGTCAATCACTGGCGGCGACACCTCTGCCACAGGAGCCCGGTTTCTATACGATATATAATTATAACCGCTAGGAGATTATACCTGTTCCTCCGCATCAACGGTGTGCCGCCGCGTTGCGCGCAACTCTGGCGTCGGTCAAACGGCTGACGCAAGGGCAATTAAACCTCCGACAACATCTGCTGCCGGTATGCGCACAGGTCCGCCAGCACACACTGCTCGCAGCGGGGGCGTTGCGCCTTGCACACCTGCCTGCCGTGCCGGATAAGATGCACATGAAAGGCGTAGATGTCCTCTTCAGGTACCATCTGCTGTAGCAGGTCGTGCGCCTTCGCCTCGCCCACCCGACGGTCGAAGAACCCCAGCCTCCACGAGACGCGAAAGACATGGGTGTCCACCGGAATCACCGGCCTGCCCAGCGAGAAGCAAAGCACAATCGCGGCGGTTTTGGGACCGACGCCCGGCAGGCTCAACAGGTAGCGGCGGGCGGATTCGGTGTCCATCTGCTGCAGGAAGTCCAGGCTCGGCGTGCCGCCGTTGCGTTCGGCGATGGCGCGCAATACCGCCTGAATGCGCGGCGCTTTACTGCTGGCGAGCCCACCCGGGCGAATGGTTTCCTCCACCAGCTGCGTGGGGGCGTCCATGACCGCCTCCCAGCTGGGAAATCGCTCGCGCAGCTGCTGATACGCCCTGCCCGAGTTCACGTCGGAGGTGTGCTGCGACAGGATGCACGCCACCAGTTCCTCCAGTGGGGGCATCCGCTGTTTCAAGACAGGACGCCCGTGCTGTGCGTCCAGCCGCCGTACCACCTCCCGCGCCAGTTCGGACGGGGATAACCTCTGCTCCATCCGCCTCCTCCCAACCGTTTTCGGCGTACATGGTACTGGGTGCGGCACGGCAAAATCAAGGGGCAGGGGACACGCCCCGGCGGTATGCGCCTATCGCCTGCGCTGGCGCAGGGGCTGCAGGCAGACCACCGGCTCGCGTGCCAGCGCCTCGCGCAGGGGAGTCAGGTCGGGCAGCCCCAGTACCGCACGGAGAGCCTCGTCGATGGCGCAACGGGTGTCGTCCTGCGGCATCTGTGGCAGGGACAGCAAAGGCTGCTCCGCCAGCGCGTCAAAGGTCTGCGCCAGCCGACGCAATGCGCCCTTCTTCAGCCCGCGCACGTCCAGCACCGGCATCGCGCTCAAGGTGGGCTTTTTGAACTTCGTCCATGCCCCCCGTGTCTCCACGCGGTTGGCAATCAGCAGCAACACCCCCAGCGTGCTGTTGAGCCACAGTACCAGCGACTTCCCCGCCGCATCGTCCAGCCCCGCCTTCAGGCGCACGGGCCACCACGATGCCGCCAGCACCGCCTCGGGCAGCCACGCGGCAATCAGACGCTGGGTGTTCAACCACATGCGCTCCACGATGATGATGTTTCCCACCTGTGCCAGAAGAGTTTTGTAGTATTCGAGAGATTGCTGCTCTTTCGGTGTCGCCTTCCGGACGAGGTAGCTGTTGGGTTGCTGTAGCGGCGTCACAGCCTTTTCGGAATCGTGTCCCCAGACAGCGGGTGTACCGGGTGGTTGGTCAACCACATCGAAAGTTGCCCATAGGCGGCGGATGTCCGGTCCCAGCTCTCCGAGTTCGCGCAGCGGGCAGAGGGGCACGCTCGCGCCCTGCCATTCGCCGCGTTCCTGCAGGCTCCACAGCGCGTGCACCAGTTCGCCCTGTGCGAAGGCGCAGGGGGTCATCCAGTGCGGTTGCTCACGCAGTTTCGCCCACGGCACCTGCACCGCTTCGCCCACCTTCTCGTCGCCCAGCCACAGGGGATGCGCGGCGTCCGACGCGGGCGACAGTGATGCCTGGCGGATGGCCTCGGCGGTCATCAGCGCGTCCACGGGGTTATCGGGGTTGCGCCACAGGTTCACGTACAGCGTGCGGTCGTCGGGGGAGGGGCGTCCCCTGCGCGCCACGAACAGCACCTCGCTCAGGTCGGTGTTTTCCGAGAAGTTCCATCGCGCGGGGTCGTGGCTGACGATGACTGTCTCCAGATGATAGCCTTTGCCCAGCAGCTGGCGCGAGGGCTGCCACTCCACCCCCGACAGCAACGCCTTGGGCAACACGAAGGCGAGGCGTCCTCTGGGCAACAGGTAGCGGTCTGCCAGCGCGATGAACACGGCACCCAGTCCCGCGGTCACCGAAGCCTGCAGCTGGTTGCGTCGGATGCGTTCCTGCAGGGCGTGTTGCAGCTGCGTGCGCTCTTCCTGGCTCGCCGAGCCGAACAGCAGGTTATCGCCGCAGGTGCGGGTGAAGGGCGGGTTCATGCAGATGAGGTGCAGTTTGGGCACGCGCACGCCCTGCGCCCCGGCGGAGTCGTCGGTGACGCGCTGCGCTTCGGTGGGAAAGAGGGAGAGCGCGACCTGCGCGGGGGCGTCCTGCACGAGGTCGATACTGCCCAGCCGCGCCTCGCCGTCCTGCACGCCAAGCGGCATGGTGTACAGGTGCATCCCCTTCACCATCACTTCGGGGATGGGCAGGGCGAGGGTGGTGGCGGTGAGGTGTACCGCCGACTGCAGCACGTCGAAGCCCCACAGCCCGTTCTCCAGCATCTGCGCCAGCAGCTGGCGGCGGTGTGTTTGCAGGTCGGCGGCGCTTTGCAGGGTGGCGGCGCGCAGGAAGTTATCGGTAACCGCTTGCAGTGCCGCCATCAGCAGGGTACCCGTGCCGCAGGCGAGGTCGGCGATGCGCAGGCTGCCCGCGCTGTGGGGGTCTTCCCAGCGAATCTGCTCCCAACGTTCGGGCTGCAGGGCAACGCGCAGGAGGATGGTCGCCGCCGCGACGGAGGTGTAGTAGGTTCCCAGCGGCTTGGCGATACTGCCCAGCAGCAGGTGATACACCCTTCCGGCGAGGTCGTGGCGCAGCAGAACCCGTCGTCGAGCGATTTCGCGCACCGTCTGGGCGCACCGGCGCAGGGCGTCGTCCAGCGTGCGGTCGGGCGGGAGGGTCTGCAGTAGCTTCCGCGCGAGGTCGAACACCGCATGGTAGTTGATGTGGTACAGGACGAACTGCCACACCTGCAGCAGGGCGTCGTGCGGGCTGGGCTGTTCCATGCACTGGTGCAGGGTCTGGATGCGCGGGTCGGTGCGCACCAGCTCCTCCTGAAAGAGCATGGCGTTGACCACCACGAGGGCGGCAATCTGGCGAACGGCGGTTTTCTGTTCCACCTTCGTGGGGTCTACGGCAGAAGGCGCGATGCCCAGCGGCAGGGCGAGCCGTTCGTCGCTGACGCCAAGCCCATACAGCGCGTTGGCGAGGGTGTGAATCGCCTCGGTGAGCAGTTCCACCGCCGCGCGCACCTCGTCCTCCGAGGCGAGCAGGGCGTACGCGCCCTCGAGGGTGGCGTGCAGGTGGTCTATCGTGCCCGTATGCCAGTCGGGGTTTTCTGGCGGCGGGGTGCGACACACGCTGAAACGCAAACTCACGCTCTCCAGCGCACGCAACGCCTCTTCGGGGGAGGCACGGCGCAGGGTGTGCGGGTACACCACTGCCAGCGCGAGGTGCGCCAGCCCTCTATCCACCCGTTCCACTGCCTTGTTCCATGCCCGCAGGTCTGCGCCCGGCTGGTCGTCCACCTCGCCCTCGATAATCAGGCGCAAACCGCGAAAGGAGACCAGCACATCGGGCAGCGCATGTGGCAGTCGCTGTTCGGGCAGTGCGATAAGCCCCCGCCGCGATAACAGCGTCGCCAGGTAGACGTTCAGTACCTCCTGCCGAAAGCCGCCGGTAGACATCAGGAACCGCTCACTCCACGATAGCGATGGCTTCGATCTCCACCTGCACGCCGCGCGGCAGGGCAGCCACCTGCACTGTGGAACGGGCAGGCGGGTTCTCGGGGAAGAACTCGGCGTACACCGCGTTCACCGCCGCGAACTGCGACAGGTCGGTGAGGAAGATGGTGGTTTTTACTACGTTTTGCAGCGACGCCCCCGCCGCCTGCAGCACTGCCTGCAGGTTGTGCAACACCTGCCGCGCCTGTTCCGCGGCGGTCTCTCCCACGATGTCACCCGTCTGCGGGTGCAGCGGGATTTGCCCCGACGTGAACACCAGATTGCCCACCCGAATCGCCTGCGAGTAGGGACCAATCGCCGCAGGTGCCTCTGGGGTGCTAATGACCTGTTTCGTCATGCCTTGCCTCCGCAATGCGTTTTCCTGCTATTCGTAAACACCTAACCCCCCATCCCCCTTCCCTGCGAGGGAAGGGGGCGCCGAATACCCCTCTCCCGCAGCGTCGGGAGAGAGGCAGGGGGTGAGGGCAGATTCGCCACTCCGAACCGCCTTTCCTGTGACAGACTGGGGAGCCCAAACACCCCTCTCCTTGCAGGAGAGGGGCCGGGGGTGAGGTTGAACTGACCTGACCCCCCATCCCCCTTCCCTGCGAGGGAAGGGGGCGCCGAATACCCCTCTCCCGCAGCGTCGGGAGAGGGGACAGGGGTGAGGGCATCCTGTAGCCCCTCTCCTGAAGATGAAACAACCGCCTCCTGCTGTCGGCATCGCGCAAAGGCGGGTATAATGCAGGTATGCACGCGATTTTGGACGATGCAGACGCGGTACTGTTCGACCTCGACGGCACGCTGGTCGAGACGGGTATCGACTTTTCTAGACTGCGTGCGGCAAGCCTGCAGCTGATTGCCGAATACGGCATAGACACCGCCCCGTTACAGGAGCTGGACGCGCTGGGCGCCGTGGAGCAGGCAGTGAACGCATTGCGCGAGGCAGGTAAAGAGCAGGAGAGCATTGAACTGCGACAGCGCGCCTTTGCCCGCCTGCAGGCGATGGAGATGGCATACTGCGCCTCGCCCCGACCGGTGCGGGGCGTGTACGACCTGCTGGACGCACTACGTTCGCGGGGCGCGCGGATTGGCATTATCACCCGCAACGACTGTGAGGTCTCCCTGCGCACGCTGAATGCCCTGCAGATTCCGTATGACCTGCTGGTCAGCCGCGACGACGTGCGGCAGGTGAAGCCCCATCCCGAGCATGTGCAGGTGGTGCTGCAGCAGTGGAACCTCGCGCCCGCGCGGTGCGTGGTGGTGGGGGATTACTGGATGGACGTAGAGGCGGGCAAAGCGGCGGGCTGTCGCACGGTGGGTATCTGGCGGCTGGACGTGCCCATCAACCCCTTCCGCCACCATCCACCCGACCTGCTGGTGCGCGAGCTGAGGGAGCTGCTATGACCCTCTCCGTACTGATTGTCAACTGGAACACGCGCGACCTGTTGCGGGCGTGCCTGCAGTCGCTGCGCCGCCACCCTCCCGCCGAGCCGATGGAGGTGTGGGTGCTGGACAACGCCTCCCGCGACGGCAGTGCAGAGATGGTGCAGGAGGAGTTCCCCGAAGTACATCTCATCGCCTCGGATTGGAATCTGGGATACGCCGCGGGCAACAACCGGCTGATTCAGCAGGCGCAGGGTGAGTATCTTCTCCTGCTCAACCCCGATACGGAGGTTACCGAAACGGCACTGGATACCGCCGTGCGGTTTATGCAGCAACATCCCGAAGTGGGCGCGCTGGGCGCGAAGCTCATCCACCCCGACGGACGGGTGCAGCGTTCGGTGCGCTCCTTCCCGGAACCGCAGGCGGTGCTGTGGGAGTATTTGGGATTGGCGAAGCTGTTCCCCCGCTCGCGCCGCTTCGGTGCCTACCGCATGACGTGGTTCACCTATGACCGGATTGCGGAGGTCGACCAGCCGATGGGTACGTTCCTGATGCTTTCGCGGCGGGCGGTTGAGGATGTCGGGCTGATGGACGAGCAGTTTCCCATCTTCTTCAATGAGGTGGACTGGTGCTATCGGGCAAAGGCGCGTGGCTGGAAGATTGTCTTTCACCCCGAAGTGGTGATTATCCATCACGGCGGGGCGAGTACGCGGCAGGTGCGTCCGCAGATGATATGGGAATCGCACCGCTCCCTGCAGAAGTTCTATCAGAAGCACTACCGACATCGACTGGCGAAGCCGATATATGGGTGGATCATGGCAAGTATCTCCCTGAACGCCTGGCTGCGCACGCTGGGCAGGGGGCGCGAGGGCTGGCAGCGTGAACGAAAAGCCTGATGTGAGCGTGATTGTGGTCAACTGGAACACGCGCGACGACTTGCGCGAGTGCCTGCGCTCGTTGCAACCGTCGCACCATCCGGGCGTGCAGATGGAGATTATCGTGGTGGACAATGCTTCGTGGGACGACAGCGTGGCGATGGTCAAGCGCGAGTTCCCCGAAGTAAAACTCATTGAAAACCGCCTGAATGAGGGCTTCGGTAAGGCGCACCACCGCGCGGCGCAACTCGCGCAGGGACGCTACCTGATGTTGCTCAACCCCGACGCCACCGCCCATCCTGGCTCCATCCAGGCACTGGTAGACTACGCCGATGCTCATCCCGACATCGGCATCATTGCCCCAAAGGTGCTGAACCCCGATGGGTCGCTCCAGTACTCCTGTCGCCGCTTCCCTGTATACGAGGCGGGGCTGTTCCGCGACACCTTTCTGGGAAGGCTCTTCCCGCAGAACCGTTTCGTGCGCGACTACCTGATGACCGACTTCGACCACGCGCACACCATCGAAGTGGACTGGGTATCCGGCTGTGCGATGATGGTTCGACGCGAAACATGGGAGCAGCTGGGCGGCTTCGATGAACAGTTCTTCATGTACTGCGAGGATGTGGACCTGTGCTGGCGGGCGCACGAGATGGGCTGGAAGGTGGTATACCATCCCCAAGCGGTGGTCACTCACGCCATCGGGCACAGCAGCGACAAGGCGGTCAACGCCATGATTTGGCAGTTCCACCGAAGCCATCGGCTCTTTTTCCAGAAACACTATGCCCGCCGCTTGCCCGTGTGGAGCCGCTTGCTGATTCCGCTGGGGCTGTGGCTGCGGGCAAACCTGCTCATCGCGCGCAACTACTGGATAGCGATTCGCCTGAAGGTACTGGGGAGATAGCCCTGCCCTGCCTTTCAGGAGACAACAGGGCACCGGAAACCGGGCAGGAGCCTCGTCCCTGTCTGGTGAACCCAGAACACATGAAGAAAAAGCGTCTGAGCAAAAAGCCATCCGCATCGGTGCCACCCCAGCGTCAGGAGGTCGCTCTTTCCACGTGGCTTTTGAGTATCGCCCTGGTGCTTGCACCGCTGACTGCCGGTCGGCTGGAGGTCGGCGGCGAACCGGTGGAACCTTCCCTGCACGGGGTCGTCACAGCCCTCTTTACCACAGGAACCCTGCTGCCGGTTGCTATCTGGGTGATTGCCCTGCTCATGCTTGCTGCTGTGGTGTGGGAGTGGCGCAAATACCCGTCGGGCGATGACCGCATTCCGCCGTCAGCGCGTGTGCTGGCGGCTGGGTTGCTGTGGTGGATGCTGGCTTCGGTTCTGCCCTCGTCGTATCGCTGGGGCACGGTGGTGGCGTGGAGTTACTGGGCAGTGGCTATCGCAGCGGCGTGGCTTTTCGCGCGGAGGCAGGCGGAATCCGTGTGGACGATAGCGCTCGCTCTGGCAGTAGCGGGTACGCTATCCGCCGCTTTCGCCATGCGCGAGTACGCCGAGAACGTGCGCACCGTGCCCAACTGGCGCGTGTTCGGCACCTTCTTCAATCCGAACTTTCTGGCGGGGTACCTGTGCCTCACCATGCCCGTCACTCTCGCGCTGGCTCTGGCTACCTCTGGGGAGAGGAAAGAGCTGCGCTGGCTGCTGGGTTTCTGGGCGTGGATGCAGATGGTGGCGATATTGCTCACGGGTTCCCGTTTTGGCACGGCGAGTGCGGTGCTTGCTCTGGCGGTGCTGGTGGGCTGGATGGCGTGGAATCGGTCGTGGAACCGCCAGCGCGCCCTGCTGTTAGCAGGGGTATGCCTGGCGGTGCTGGGCACGGCGCTGTTCACCGCCCGCTCGCTGACGGCCCGGGTCACGCCACAGGCGGCTCAGGCAGGCGAACACTCTGGCGGATTCCGTGTATGGACCTGGCGGGGCACCATGCGCATGGTGCAGGCACACCCGCTGATCGGCACAGGGCTTGGGACATACGAAATCGCCTACCCCCGCTATGCCTACGTGGGCTTTACCCGTCTGGCGCACAACTCCTACCTGCAGATTGCGGCAGAGGCAGGCGTACCTGCGCTCATTGTGCTTCTGGGCACGCTGGGGATACTGGCGTGGGGTGTTCTGCGCACGGAAGCGCGTCCTGCAAACCCTGCAGACGCGGACAGTACGGATATGCCCGTTGACCCCCGCGTGCTCCGCGCGGGACTGGCAGGGGCGATTGCCGCCGGGCTGGCGCGAAACCTGATAGACTCCGACTGGTATATCTTCGCCTGCCTGTGGACCTTCTGGGCGGTCGTAGGGCTGATGCTCTCGCTGACCCCTCGCGGGAAGGGGCACGAGGTGAAGCTGAAACGCCTCTATGTTGCCCACACCGCCCTGCTGGCGGTTGCCTGTGTGGTTTTGACCCTGCGCATGGGCGGTGCCCTCCACGCAAACAGCGCGAACTGGAGCCTGTCGCAGGGCATTCCCGACGCGCAGGGCTACCAGAGGGCTCTGCAATGGGAACCCTTCAACGGCGACCACTACCTGAGTCTGGGGATGCTGTATCTGGGCATGGCGCGTGCAGGTGATGCTTCACACGCCGCAGAAGCCGAGCAGGCACTGCGTCGGTCGGCGGAGCTGATGCCGCTGTCCAAAACGTGGTACCATCTGGGCAACCTGTATCGGGACGTGCAGGGCGACCTGGAACGAGCCGCCGATGCCTACCGCCGCGCCCTGCAGCTGGACCCGCACGCTCTGCGCGTGATGGCAGAGCTGGGCAGAACGCTGGAGAGACAGGGTAAACTACAAGAGGCAGAGGCGGTGTACCGGCAGATGCTGAAGATAGAGGCAAGCGTGTACCATCAGGTGCGCGCGATACCCGAGCTGCCTGAGGTGGAGTACGCCTTCGCCTACGCGGGGCTGGCGCGGGCTGCGAAACTTCAGGGCAAACCAGAACGTGAGGTGCGCGATCTCTATGCCCGTGCCCTGCAGATACTGGACGCAGACCGCGACGCCCGCGAAAGGAACCCGATGGCGCAGGCGATGCGACGCACCGCCGAACGCGAGCGTGCTCTGGAGGAACTGCATCGGGAATGTGAACGCGCCTTGCGGTGAGCGGAGATGCCTGTAGAGTTCGCACGACCGTGGATGTTGCTCTTGCTGGCGGTATTGCCCGTTTTCTGGTGGGTGCACCGTCACAGTCTGGCAGCTCTGCCCCGCTGGCAGAGACAGGTTTCTCTCTGGCTGCGCCTTCTGCTGGTCGCCCTCATTGTTTTCGCGCTGGCGGGAATCCGCTGGGTGCGAACCACCACTGCTCAGGCGGTCTTTTTCGTGGTGGACGGCAGTGCGAGCGTGGAGCCGCAACAGCGCGAATCCGCCCTGCAGTTCATTCGCGACGCGGCGCGCCAGATGCGTGAGGACGACATGGCAGGCGTCATCGTCTTCGGCAGTGAGCCACAGGTGGTTGTGCCGCTGGGCGCGCGCCTGGACCTGAGCCGCCTCCCCGCCAGCAGCTCGCCCGAAATGACCGACATCGGACGCGCCATCAGCCTCGCCCTCGCCGCCTTTCCCGAAAACGTCGGCAAGCAGATCGTGCTCTTCTCCGATGGCAACGCCAACGCAGGCGACACGGTGGCGCAGGCGTTGCAGGCTGCCAGCCGCGGAGTGAGGGTGCATGTGGTGCCCTTCCCGCGCGAGGTGAATACAGAGGCACTGATCGAGCGTGTGCAGGCTCCCACGCTGGTCAAAGAGGGCGAGCCGTTTGAACTGCGCCTGTGGATACAGTCCACCCACGAACAAACGGTAGAGTTGACCCTGTTACGCGATGGACAGCCGGTGAAGACGCAGGTTGTTGCTCTCAGGTCGGGCAAAAATCTGGTGCGCATGACGCATCGCGAGGACAGCGCGGGGCAGTATCGCTACCAGGTATCGATGATGGCTTCGGTAGATACCTATCCCCAGAACAACCGCGGCGCGGGCTATGTGCGCGTGCAGGGCACGCCTCGCGTGCTGTACGTGACTGGCAGCGGCAATCCAACCCCGTTGTCCATCGCTGCACAGTCGCAACGGATTCGCGTGGATGTGGTCAACCCGCAGGGGGTGAAGACCCAGCCCGCCCAGCTGCAGGCGTACGACGCGGTGGTACTGCACAACGTAGCCGCATACGAACTGGGTATCCCTGCGATGCGCGCTCTGCAGACCGCGACGCGCGAACTGGGGATTGGGCTGGGTATGGTGGGCGGCGAGGATAGCTTCGGTGCAGGAGGCTACTTCGAAACTCCGATCGAGGAAGCGTTGCCCGTCTCGATGGATGTCCGCAAGTTTCACTCGTTCCCCAGCGTGGGTATCGTGCTGGTGGTGGACGATTCGGGCAGTATGGCGATGCCAGAGGGCGGAACCACCAAGATGGAGCTGGCAAACCGCGCCGCAGCGACGGTGGTGCGTCTGCTGACCGACCAGGACGAGGTAGGCGTTATCGCTGCCGGTTCCGACTGTCGGGCGGTGGTGCCGATGTGGCGTGTGGGCGAGAAGAAAGAGCAAATCCTGCGTGCGATTGCGGCTTTTCAGCCGGGCGGAGGCGGTATCTACGTGCGTCCGGGCATGGAGGCGGGCGCGAAGCTGCTGCAAATGAGCCGGGCAAGACTGAAGCACATGATTGTGCTCGCGGATGGCGACGACTGCGACAATCAGGAAGGTGCGATTCCGCTGGCTGCCAAACTGCGACAGGCGGGTATCACCGTCACTGTCGTGTGCTTCGGACGCGGCAAGGACGAAGCCTTCCTGCAGCAACTGGCGAAAGCGGGAGGTGGACGCTACTACTTCACCGACCGCATGGCGAACCTGCCCCAAATCTTCACCAAAGAGGCGATGATAGCCAGCAAGGCGCAGTACATCGAGGAGCCGTTCTACGTGCGCTACACCGGCGATGAGATTGTGTCGGGCTTCAACTGGGAGGATTCGCCGCCCCTGCTGGGCTACAACACCACCACCGCCAAGCCGGGCGCGCAGCTGGGCTTGCTCTCACACAAAGACGACCCCGTGTTTGCGGTGTGGCAATATGGCGTGGGGCGCAGTATGGCGTTCACCTCCGATGGGCGGGCGAAGTGGTGCGCGCAATGGGTGAAGTGGGCGGAGTTTCCTGCTTTCGCCGCGCGTGTTATGCGTACCATCCTGCGCAGTCTGCCCGCTGAGGATGTGCGCACACAGGTGAGCATCTCGGGAGGCAAGGGGTATGTGAGCATCGACATCCTGCGACAACCTGCCGGTGAGGATGAAGGCTCGCGTTCGCTGACCGCCAAACTGGTCTCGCCGACCGGTCAGGTCACGCCGCTGGTGCTCTCGCAGACGGGAGCCTCCCGCTACGAAGCCGCCTTTGATGCGCGGGGCTACGGAACCTACGTGGTCGCCGCGCAGTATCGCCGCCCCAACGGCACGGTTGGCGTGAGCGTCGGCACAGACACTATTGCCTACTCGCCCGAGTACCGCGACCTGAAGAGCAACACGGCGCTGCTGGAACAGATAGCCCGTCTCACCGGAGGCAGGCAACAGCCATCCCCGCAGGATATCTTCGGTACCCGGCGCGCTCCGGTGCGCGTGCCTTCGGAGGCGAGCATTCCGCTGTTGTTTGTGGTGCTGTTCCTGTTGCCGGTAGACATTGCCCTGCGGCGCATTGTGTGGCAGGCGGATGTGCTGCCGGAATGGCAGCAGACGTGGTCGCGCGTGCTGTTGCGTTTGCGACTGGTACGCAGTGCCCCTGCCTCTGCTTCCGCGACTTCGCAACTGTTGCAGCGCAAAAGGCGTCTTCGGGAGAAGTATGCGCCTCCGGCAGGGGCTGCGCCTCCTTCAGCTCCCGATGAGCCGACGCCTGTTGGCGAGGCAACCGCCCCTCGCCCATCTGCGCCGCAACCCTCCACCACCAGCGAGCAAATCGGCAGGCTGCTGGATGCCAAGAAACGGGCGCGGAAGGAAAAGTAGCGGGCGTTGTGCATTTGAACACCTGCGCAGGAACTCATTGCGTAAAGCGACACAATATGTCATTCTGAGCGAAGCGAAGAATCTCAGAGACCCTTCGCTAACGCTCAGGGTGACAGACAGCGAGATGCCTCGTTAACGCTCAACATGACATTGTTAAAGAAGACCAAACCGGGACGTCTGTTCCTCCAGCCCTCGCCAGAGACGCTCATCCGCCGTCATACCCGCCTGCTCCAATGCCATGCAGACGGCGGCAACCACCATCGGGAAGCGCGGTTTCACCACCTCTGCCATCGTGCTTCGATGCACCCTTGCTCGGAAGGCTTCGTGCAGGGGGGCGGTTGCCCGCGTTACTCCTCCCACGAGACCCACCTTGACCCGGTGGTACTGCATTCCGAGCTTGCGCAACACGACCACTGCCATCAGTCCCAGCTCTTTACCTGCGTTGCTGAGGATACGCATCGCTGTGCGCTCGCCCAGTTTGGCGGCATCCGAAACCGCCTGCGCGGCGGAAGCCAGCTGTCCCCGTGATAGCTGTTCGGAATAAATCAGGCGATGCAGGGCTGACAGGCTCTCCACACCGAAATGCTCCAGTATCACTCGCTTCAGCCACGTCGGTGGGATGCGCCCGTCTTCTGCCCGGGTACATGCGTTTATCGCCAGCAGGGCTATCCAGTACGCGCTCCCCTCATCGCCCATCAGGTATCCCCAACCGCCCACGGAGGCAATCTCGCCGTCCTCGTTCATCCCGAACGCCACGGAGCCGGTACCGGCTATCACCACTGCTCCGGGGCGCCCTTGCGTCACGCAATACAGCGCGGTGCGGGTGTCGTGCGTCACCACAACCTTGTCGGCAGGCAGCTCCTGACGGCAAATCTCTTCCACCAGCGGTCCGCCGCCGGTCATACCGCAGAGTGCCACCGCAAAGCGTGTATCAGCGGGCAGGGAAGCACTCTGCAACGCGCCGTTCAGTGCCGTTCGTAAAGATTGACGAAGACGTTTGGGACCGCCCGGCTCGTGGATGTGGTTGGAGGCTCCTCCCACCCCCAAACCCAGAAGGTTACCTTCCATGTCGGCAATCAACGCTCGTGTGGTGCTTTGTCCACCGTCGATACCCATTACCAGCGTCTGCGGCAACTCGTTCTCCTCCCTGTTGAGCTATCATAGTGTCTGTTAGATTCGGATTTCCGCCACTAATATCTCTTCATCCACTGCACTGCTTGCCTGTGCCAGATAACCGGAACCATCCCGCGTGCGTGAAACGTGCGCCACGATGCTGGAACGCCCCTCGATGACCACATCCTCGAACAGCCTACCTGTCATCATTGGATTGACGCCAATGACTTCGGGATACTGCTGGCATGCCTGCCACAGACCGGTTTTCCAGCTTTCCGCCTGCTCTTGTGTCCACGGCAGCGGGTTGAAAGACGGCTGCGCGATCAGGCGCGCCTTTTGTTTGACCAGTGCCTCGATCACGTCGGCGTGGAAGCCATCCAGGCAGATGGCTACGCCCAGCCTGCCCACTGGAGTATCTCCTACCCGCAGCTCCTCGACCTTGCCCGCACAGAGGTCCATGCCCATTTGCTGCTCCAGCGGGATAAGATGCACCTTGCGTTGTGTCAGAATCAGCCGACCGTCCGGCGCGAAGACATAGGTGGTGTTATACACCTCGTCGGGGTGTTTGGAGTGAGGGAGGGGTGCACTGCCTGCAACCAGGGTCACGCCGTGCTGGCGCGCCGCCTGCGAGAAAAGACGGCGATAACGGCTTTCCAGCCTTTTGCCCAGCGCCAGCAAAAGTGCCCGCGTGGGGGAGACACGGTACGTATCTATTATGTGTCGGATGGACGAGGCGTGGCGTTGTGAGAGTACCGCTGCCGCTTCGTAGATGCTCTTGCATCCCTTGACTGCTTCATAATCATCGAGGAATAGCATTCCCAAACCGATGTCCTCAGGGAAGACAGCCAGCACTGGAAGCCCCGCGCGTACCCGTTTCTTCGCCGAGGCAAGCAGGTCGTTCACGCGGCTCGTCAACCGTTTTTCGCTCTGGTAGTGCTCCAGAGTGGTGCGCATCTGTATCGCCACAAGGGCAACCTCACCGCCCGGCTTCATAGTCAGAACCCCCATGCCACTTTGTTTCTTATTCGACAGGATTTGTCATTTTCCTGCATTGGGTATCCGTCGTATTGACTGTTATTGCCCGTTGTGCTATCGTTTCAGTGGTATTTCCAGAAAAGGGGGGCTTGCCGTGTTCGCTCGCGCTATTCTGGTGGTTTTGGGACTTTTTTCCATGACTTGCTCTCACGCCCAAACGCTGTACTATATCGATTTCCGCAGCCCGCTGGAGGTCGCCCGCTGGCAGCCCACGCATTCCATCAGCCGCCTGGTGCCCACCCTGGATGGGATGCAAATCGACATCTCGGGTGAGGACCCATACACCATCGGTCCTGCCTACAGCCTGCCGAGAGACAAAGCGCTGTACCTGCGCATCCGCGTGAAGGCAGAAGTCGGCACCTTCTGGCAGATTTTCTACTTCCGCGAGGGCACCTGGGCGACGGAAGAGCAGTCGGTACGCTTCTTCGTACCGCAGGGGACGTGGGGCGAGCCGACGCTTATCCTGCCGGTGCTTCCCGGCAACTACCGCTTCCGCATCGACCCACCCGGTCCCTCTGGCAGGGCATGGGTGCGCTACATGAGCATCGAAGTGCGTCATATCCCGCAGGAGCCACAGTGGTTGCAACCTGTCCTCCCAAACCTGCAAGGCGAAATGCACGAGGTGCGTTCGGGCGAGGTCGTCCTGCGACATAGGGCAGCGGCTCCAGGCAACTTCGAGGTGCTGGTGGCGGGTGAGCGCATGGCGACCGGCTTTACCCGTCCCATGATTGGCTACCAGATGGGGGCTGAGAGCCGATGGCTTGCGTTGCACAGTGCCATCGAGAGCGCACGCCTGTGGCGCGAGGGGCCCGAGCTGGTGGCGGAATATCGTGCGCAAGATGCGGATAACGGCAACTGGCTGTTCACGCAGCGATTCAGCCCGAACCCTGTAGCGGGAACCATCGATGTACAGACACAGGTCAGCGTCGACCAGTCGCGCGAGGTGTATTTCCTGCCGATGTTGTTGCTGCTGCCCGGCATGGGTAGCTATGGCACGTTTAAAGGACAGGGGTTGTTTGCCGGGCTGGAGTACCTGGAGAACGAGCCGAGCAGTTCCGAAGCGGACGTTATCGGGGCGGCGGCGCGCAGGCAGGTTCCCGACAACCTGAAGATTACCTTCCCGCTAATGGCGATACAGGCGCGGGGGCGCTACGTCGGCTTGATGTGGCAACCGGATGAGAAGTTCTGCGCGTTGTTCGACTCGCCCGACCGCTTCTTCGCCTCTGGGGCACATGTGATGGGCATCCTGATCCCCGGTTCCGACGGTGTCAACCGCGAGGAGGGCAAGCTCCTTCCCAGTCTGCCGATAGTGCTGCAGCCGAACCAGCCTCTGGTGCTGAACGCCACCCTCATCGGCGGGCGGGGAGAGAGCGTGGTGCCCGCTGTGCAGCACTACGTCCGCCTGCGTGGTTTGCCGCCCTTGCCGAACATTGGGATGACCTTCACCGGCTACGTGTCGCTGGCAGCGGCAGGCTGGCTGGATTCGCGCATCCGCGAAGGCTATCTCTTCCGGCATGCCTACTGGCCCGGCTTTAACGCCCAGCCGGCGGCAGATGCGGCAGTGCTGATGGAGTGGCTGGCGGGCTACGCCTCTGACCCCAACCTCGCACAACGCCTGCGCGAAACCGCTATCGGTGCAATCGCTCAGGTTCCTACCTGGGCGATGAACTTCTATAACATCTCGCATAACGCCTATCCGGTGGCGGCGCTGGTGTACGGACACGTGGCGGAGAACATGGAGACTGCGCGGCAGGTGGGCTGGCAGATTGTCTCGCGGTTCGAACCGGATGGCACTCTGATTTACCGCCCAGAGCCCGGCAAGCCCGATTTCGGGCGCACACACTACGCGCCGGACGCCAGCGGCCATACCGCCGCTGCGGTGCTGCAGGTGCTGGAACATGGAGCGTTCAGCGGTGACCGTGCGCTGATTGCGGAAGGGCTGCGCTTGCTACGGGCAATGGACAAGTTCCGCAACGGCGTGCCCCGCGGCGCACAGACGTGGGAAATCCCCCTGCATACACCCGACATCTACGCTGCCGGGTTACTGGTGCGCGCTTACCTGATGGGCCACCTGCTGACGGGCTACGGGGACTACCTGCAGCAGGCGCGATACTGGGCGTGGACGGGCGTGCCGTTTGTCTATCTGGTTAACCCGGCGAATCAGAACATCGGTACCTACGCCACCATTCCGGTGTACGGCGCGACCAACTGGATCTCCCCCGTGTGGTTCGGTTTACCGGTGCAGTGGTGCGGATTGGCGTACGCGGACGCGCTGTACCGTCTGGCGGAGGTAGACCCCTACGGCGGACCCTGGCGCGCGATTGCCGACGGCATCACCGCCACAGGCATCCAGATGACCTGGAAGCAAAACGACCGAGAGCGGCAGGGCTTACTGCCTGACTTTTTCCTTCTTCGCCAGCAGCTGCGGGACGGCCCGCCCATCAACCCGGGCACGGTGCAGACAGATGCGGTACGGCTGTTCAGCGCGACGCCGGTGTACTCGCTGCGTGCGTTGCGCCCGACAAAGCTGCTGGTACACGCGCCCGGGCAAATCGACCAGACTTCCGTGCGTACTCCCCTGCCGGGCAACCCGCGCCGTTTGCAGGTATCTTTCCGCGTCACCCCTTGGTTATCGCGTCGTTACTATATCTTGATTAACGGGCTGGACGGGGTTCGGCAGGTGCGCATCAACGGCGTGCCAACGCCCATTGCGCCGCCCCACCAGTACCTGCCGTCGGGCAGTCTGATTCTGCAGCTGCTGGGCACAAGCCGGGTGGAACTGATTATGGAACCTGCTTCCCTTGCGCCCGCTCCACTTCTCGACGCGCCGCGCGAACAGGCGTATAACAGGTGATGGAGGTGGACATCTCATGCCGCCTGTGCTGAAAACAGAAAAGACGCATTTGACGTACGAGCAGTTCCTGCAGATGAAAGACGAAGACACCCACGCGGAGTGGGTCAACGGTGAAGCCATTGTGCTGATGCCGCCGAAAAGATGCCATCAGGAGGCGCTGCGCTTCCTCGCGTATCTGCTGGAAGAGTATCTGCAACGCAATCCAGTGGGAGAGTTCCTTTTTGCCTCCTTTGAGCTCTACCTGCCGCGCAGTAACGCTTCTCGCGAGCCGGACCTGTTCGTGGTGCGCAACGAGAACCTGCAACATCTGGATGCCGACCGCTTCACAGGCGCCCCGGATGTGGTCGTGGAAGTCATTTCAGACGACAGCGTACACCGCGACAGCGTGGAGAAGTTTCTGGAATACGAACGGGAAGGCGTATGCGAATACTGGCTGATTGACCCGCGACCGGGGCGCAGGGCAATCCACATGTTCCGCCTGCAGGAAGGCAGTTATGTACCTGTGCAACCCGATGAGAACGGCTGGTTCAATAGCAGCGTTTTACCCGGCTTCCGCCTGAAAGCCGGATGGTTCACCGCAGAACGTCTGCCCAACGCCCCCGCCGCGGCGCAGGAGATGCTTCCGCCACAATAGCAACGGGCAACCGCGCGGTTGCCCGTTGCTAACAGATGCCTACTGCCCCAGTGCCTGGGTAACCGCATCCTCCATCGCCTTCTCCGAGCCGGGCATAAAGCCGACCTGCACCCAGGCCACCTTGCCCTCGCGGTCAATCACCACAAAGGTGGGGATACCCCGTACCTTGAAGCTGTCCAGCACCTTGCCGTCTTTGTCCAGCAGCACGCGGAAGCTGTAGTTGTTGTCCTGCATGAACTTCTTCACTTTGTCCAGGTCCTCGCGGGCGTTTACCGCCAGCACCACCAGGTCGCCCGATTTCGCCTTCTCGTGCTGGCTCAGCGACTGGGTATGCGGCAGCGATTCCCGGCAGGGTGGGCACCATGTCGCCCAGAAGTCTATGAACACCACTTTGCCGCGCAGGCTGTTCAGCGAGACCTCGTTGCCTTCCATATCGGTCAGGGTGAAGTCGGGAGCCTGCGCGCCTTTCAGCGAGCTGGTGTCTTCTCGCGTCGCCTCTTCCGCCTTCGCAGGTTCTGCCTTCTTTGCGCCCGCCGGAGGGGTGAACGCGAAGACACCCTTCTGGATCGAAGGGTTCAGCTGCAATGCGGTAACCGTCTCCTCGTAGGTGTCGCCGTCGGGCATCTTGTATACCATGCGGTAAACCAGCCCATCCTTCTCGCCTGTATACAGGGTCATCGTGCCCCCTCTGCCTGTCAATTCCACCACGCGGCAGGGGGTGTTGCCGACCGTCTGCTTGCCCTTCGCCTGCGCCTTGTCAAAGTTCTGCTGGAAGAACCCCTCCAGCATCTTGCCATACTGCGGCTCCATCGCCATCGCGGCAAAGCCGGCAAACTGCAGATGCCCACCTACCAGAGGGCTGTCTGCGCTGACCTCTTGCTGTTGATAACTCTTGTTCTGCACATCATACGTGGTGAAGGTTTTGCCGTCGCTGGTGAAAGAGTATAGCGTTTTGCCGTTCTGGCTCACCCGCACCACGAACTGCTTCGGTCGCTGCAACTGCACCGAGCTGACGAACGTTTCACCCATTTTGATTTGCACGGTCGCTTTCAGGCTCTGCACCTTACCGTACGCCTGCTGGATGTCCTGTATGACCTGCCTGGGGGTTATGGACTGCGCCAACGCCGCGCCTGCCAGCCCCAGAATGCAGGCAATCATGAAGAACCGTTTCATCCTCTTCGCCTCCTCGCGAATGCTCTTTGCCGCAGTATACCAGAAACGTCCCATCAGGCACAAGGAGAGTAGGCGGGACGGGTAGAATCCGTTTGGAAATTGCGCAGTTGAAAGACCGTTCAGGGTTTTGCGACGGAAAGCGACATAATGTGGCACTCTGAGCGAATATATTGTCATTCTGAACGAAGTGAAGAATCTCGGACCCTTCGCTAACGCTCAGGGTGACAGGGATGAGATGCTTCGCTGACCCTCGGCATGGCATACAATCGTCTCCACAGTGGTTGAAAAATGCATGGCCCGTCAGGTGCCCATCGCAACTGCGTAAGTCCTAACAGGATTTCCTGCGCTGTTCCCATAACCTTTACCGCAGATTAGCAGAGAAAGGACCCGTTTACGCATGGCTCGTGTGTTCATTCTGCCCGATGAGATAACGATAGACCTCCCCGAGGGAACGCCGCTGGTGCGCGCGCTCTGGGAGGCAGGGGTGGCTGTGGAGACCCCGTGCGGCGGGTTCGGCGTATGTGGAAAGTGTAAGGTGCGCTTCACCGGCGGAGCGGTTCCCGACCCTACGGAGGAGGAGTTACGCCACGTACCTGCGCAGGAGCTCGCCGAAGGCTGGCGGTTAGCCTGTCGCCATCGGGTGACGGGCGATATCCAGGTGGAAGTGCCCGCCGAGAGCCGGCCTGCTATCGCGCAGGTGTTAACCACCGCCGTAGAACGCCCCGTATCCCTGGAGCCTGCCGTACGCCGTTTGCCGCTGCACGTGCCTGCACCGAGTACCTCCGATGAACGCTCCGACCTGCGTCGCCTGCTGGATGCCCTCCGAGAACAGCATGGCATTGCACTGGCAGTAGAGCAGGTGCCATTGGGAGTGTTACGGCAGTTACTGCAGACTCTGCGTGAAGCTGGCTTCTGCGTCCATGCCGTGCTTTTCTATGACCCCGAACATCCCGCCGCGAACCGCCTGCTGGCGGTGCAGCCCGATGAAACCCATCCCCTGCTGGGCATCGCCTTCGATATCGGCACCACCACTCTGGTGGGCTACCTGATAGACCTGCACAGCGGCAAGGAGCTGGCACACGCTGCCCGCCTGAACCCACAGGTGCAGTATGGCGACGATGTGGTATCACGCCTGTCCTTCGTCTACCATGACCCTGCGGGTTTGAAGCAGCTGCAGCACGCGGTCGTGCGCGGGATGAACGAGATTATCGCCGAGGCGTGCCAGACGGCAGGGGTAGACCCGCATGATGTGTTTGAGGTGGTGACCGTGGGGAATACCACCATGCTGCACTTCCTGCTGGGCGTCAACACCAACTCCATCGCCGTCGCGCCTTACGTGCCGGTGTTCACCGACCTGCTGAGCGTGGAGGCGCGGCAGATTGGCTTGCGGGTGAACCCTGCGGCGATGCTGACCACCCTGCCGTGTGTGGCGGGGTATGTGGGGGCAGATACGGTGGCGGTCGCGCTCACGCACCTGTTTGACCCCGACGGCGAGACTGCTCTCGCGCTCGACATCGGAACGAACGGCGAGGTCGTGCTGCGGCATCAGGGCAGATATTATTGCACCTCGGCAGCGGCAGGTCCCGCCTTCGAGGGCGGACGCATCTATCAGGGCATCCGCGCCGAGACGGGAGCGGTTTCGCAGATAAGCATGGAGAGCAACGGCGAAAACCGCTGGCTGCATGTAACCACCGTGGCAGGCGCGCCCCCCAAAGGTATCTGCGGGTCGGGATTGATTGACGCGGCGGCTTGCCTGCTGGACATCGGGGCAGTCAACGAAGCAGGACGCATGAACAGCGATGGCAATGGGCAATGGTGGGAAACGCACCTGACGACCCTCTGCGAGCAGAGAGCGTTCCAGCTGGTTGCACCGGAGGCAGCAGGCAATGCGGAAGGCATTGTCTTGACCCAGAAGGACATTCGCGAGCTGCAGCTGGCGAAGGGTTCCATCCGCGCGGTGATGGAGGTGCTGTTGCGGGAGGCGGGCATTGCCTGGCTGGACGTGCGCCGCTTGCTGGTGGCCGGGGCGTTCGGCATGTATGTCAACCTGCGTTCCGCGCAACGCATCGGTCTGTTGCCGCCGCTGCCGTTAGAGCGCATTGAGCCGGTAGGTAACGCCGCTGGGGCAGGTGCGAAAATCGCCCTCCGTTCCGTGCGCGAGCGCAAGCGCGCAGAGTGGCTGGCGCGGCAGATGAAGCATATTGTGATGACCGGCAATCCGCGGTACGAAGAAGAGTATATGGAGCACCTGGGCTTTATCGAAACTCTGGACTGAGGTGAAGAGATGCTTCCTCGTGAGCGCGTGCTGACCGCGTTGAACTTTCAGCAACCCGACCGCGTCCATCTATATCTGGATTTTCGGGCAGCCGGGCGTGATAGACGATATCGTGGCGAAGTACGGCACGTTCGAGGCTTTCTGCGATGCGCTGGAGGTGGACATGACACAGGCGTTCCCCGCCAAAGGGTTCCTGAAGCAGGGCGCACCGCCGAACAGCCCCGATTCCGAATATGAACCCGCCTACGGCTGGGTGTACACGCTGGACGCCGCGCTGGAGGCGGAGTTCACCGACCCCGACGACCCCGACATCTACACCACCATCCGCGCCGAGATCGAGCATCACAAGGAGCGACGTGGGCGCGCCGTGTTCGTGCAGACGCCAGGCGTGTTCGAGGCGGCGAACGGCGTCATCGGGCAGGCGCAGAACCTGATGGAGATGGCGATGCGTCCAGACCTGTGCAGGCAACTGTATGAACGTATCGCACGCTGGGCTGCCCGCTACGCCGAGAACTGTTTGGATCTGGGCGCGGACGTGATACACATCTCCGACGACTGGGGCATGAACCACGCGATGATGTTCCGCCCGCAAACATGGTGGGAGGTGGTCTATCCCGCGGAGAAGGTCATCTGCGACGCGGTCAGGCGAAAAGGCGGGTTGCTTTCGCTGCACAGTGACGGCTACATCACCCCGGTGCTGGACGGCGTGGCGGAGCTGGGTTTTGGGGTGGTGCATCCGGTGCAGGAATCGGCGGGCATGGACCCCGTGCAGGTGAAGCGTGAGTTTTACGGCAGACTGGGCATCTACGGCGGGCTGGACGTGCGTACCATGCTGGGGCGGGGTCTGCCGCGCGATCAGCTGGCGGACGAGATTCGGCGCGTGATGAACGCCCTGAAACCCGGCGGCGGTTACATCTTCTGCACGTCGCACATGGTGCAGCCGGGCACGCCGCTCGAAGAGGTGGAGTTCGCCTATCAGGTGGCGCATGAGGCGGCGGGCTACACATAGCCCTGCACAAATTGCTGGCTCCTCCCGATAATTTTCACAGGTGAGACTGTGTAGCGGGAGGTGTCCGGTGGCTGTTGTCCATGACCAGGCTTTAGGGCTACGAAGGCTGATTTCACAACAACCGGCGGAGGGCGTGCTGGGTATCACGCCCGGCTTGCGCATGGGCACGTGGGTGATCAGCGTGGTCAGCGGCACGCCGGAGTCCGGCAAAACCACCATCGCCACCAACCTTTCCGCTCTGCTGGGACAGACCGGGCGACACGTCGTCCTGCTGGATGGCAACGTGGGCGTGCTGACCTGTAGCCGTTTGCTGGGCACGGAGCCACGCTACTCCCTGGAAGACCTGTTCGTCGACCGACGCGACCTGCCGGAGATACTGACTGCCGGCGCGGCAGGTATCCGCGTATTGCCCGGCGCAACGCGCATCCTTGCCCTCAAACGCCTCTCCGCACAGGGGCAGCGCGACATCATCGAACGCCTGCGCAGTCTCGAAGTCCTGGCGGATGTGGTCATCATCGACACGGGCAACCCCGAATCCACCGACACCCTCGCCTACGCCCTGTCTTCGGATATGGTGCTGGCGATAGCCCTCCCGCAACGCGACAGTCTGCTGCGCACGTATAGTCTGGTGAAAAGGTTGCTTCTGCAGCGCGCAGACCTGCAGGTCGGCTGGGTCATGAACCGGTGTGTCTCACCCGTTCAGGCGCGGAGGATAGGAGGGCAGGTCGAGCAGCTGCTCTCCGCGCAGTTTGGCAGCAGGGTGCGGCTGCTGGGGAGCATTGTGGAAGATACCAGTGTCAGCGCAGCAGCAGAGCAAAACGCCTGTTTCTGGCTTTCCTCGCCCGACAGCCCGGCGGCGAAAGGACTATCTGCTCTGGCGGTAGAAGTGCGGTCCCGAATCATGCCGCATCCCGGGGTGGGCAAAGGTCTCCATGCCTTTCTGGCGCGCCTGTCGGACCACCTGCGTCCACCTGCTCTGCTGCCCATACCGAAAGAGGAGGAACACACATGGGTCGTAGCTTGAAAGTGTTGATTGTTTCCGCAGAGGTTGCCCCGCTGGCGAAGGTCGGCGGGCTGGCAGATGTGGCAGGTGCGTTGCCCAAAGCACTGCGTGCGCTCGGGCACGATGTGCGTGCCGCCATGCCATGCTACCGGATGATCGAGAAGAACCCCGACTATCCGGTGCGCACGGTGGTCAAAAGCCTGCCTGTGCCCATCAACCCCATGACCACCGAAGAGGCGATTATCCGGCGCACCCGATTGAAAGATGGCACCCCCGTCTACCTCATCGGGCACAAACACTACTTCACCGAAGCCACCGAGTCGAAAAAGATTTATGCCCTCGAACCAGAACCCTACATCTTCTTTGACCGCGCCATTCCGCTGATGCTGCAGGAGCTGGACTGGATGCCTGATGTTATCCATGCCAACGACTGGCATACGGGGTTCGTGCCGGTGTACATTCGCATACTCCATGCACACCAGCCGGAATGGCAGCAGGTCGGGCTGGTTTTTACCATCCACAATCTGGCGTATCAGGGCGAGTTCGGGTACGAGCTGTTGTGGAAAGCAGGCCTGCCCGAATGGCTGTTCCATTACGAACGGCTGGAGTTCTACGGGAAGGTGAACTTCCTCAAGGGCGGCATCGTCTACTCCGACATGGTGAATACGGTCAGCAAGACCTACGCCAAAGAGATACAGACGCCTGAGTACGGCTGCCGGATGGAAGGGCTACTGCAGTACATCGCCTCACAGGGGAGGCTGGAGGGCATCGTCAACGGCATCGACTACGAGGAGTACAACCCCGCCACCGACCCGCGCATCCCCGCCCACTACAGCGCGGATGACCCATCCGGCAAAGCGAAGTGCAAAGAGGCTTTGCAGAAAGAGTGCGGGTTTACCGTCAACCCGAATGCTCCCATCATCGGCATGATTACCCGCCTGGCAGACCAGAAAGGGCTGGATCTCATCGCCCCTGTTGCGAAGCAGATACTGAATCTGGGCTTCCAGTTTGTAGTGCTGGGTACGGGCGATCCGCGCTACGAGGAGCTGTTCAAGCAGCTGGCAAAAGAGCATCCCGAGCAGATGCGTGCTTTCATCGGCTTTGACCCCGACCTGGCTCAACGCATCTACGCAGGCAGCGATATGTTCCTGATGCCGTCGCGCTTCGAGCCGTGCGGATTGGGGCAGCTGATGGCGTTGCGCTACGGAACTATCCCCATCGTGCGCAAGACGGGCGGTCTGGCGGATACCATCGCCGACTTCTCGCCGCGTACGGGCAAAGGCAACGGTTTCGTCTTCGAGCTGTACGACCCGGCGGAGCTGCTGAAGGCTATCAAGCGTGCGCTGAAGGCATATCGGCAGCCCGAGGTGTGGCGCAAGCTGGTGGATACCGCTCTGCGCTCGGATTACTCGTGGAACCGTGCCGCAGGGGAGTATGCCGACCTGTACCTGCGCGCGCTGGAACAACGCAAAGCCAGTCTGGAAGCTGCCTGAACACGGTCTTGCTGGAGGGCGAGGCTCCTGCCGAGCTGTAAACTCTCCTCCCCGCGTGTGGGGGGCGGCGCAGCGGGCGGCTCGTCCTCCGCAGGCGAAAGCGATCAACTGGTAATCGTGGAATTGCTGTGTTATACTAACTATCGTGGCGGAGTGGGGCATGAGCGCAAGTCGGCTAAAGTGGTTCATTGCTCTCTGGGGGGCGTTGTGGACGTGGTTGCTGGCGAGCTGGAGCGGCATCTCGCTGGCAACGAGCTTTCTGCGTGCCACAACTGTGTTCGTGATGCTAGCGGCAGTGATGGTAGTGTTTGAGGTGATACTGGACGCCTCCAAAGGCGCACAGAAGCCCGCTGAAAACCGACCTGCCGCCGAAGATCCACCCGCCAAGGAAGAACCTCAGGAAGAGCGAGAAGCAGCGTAACCACCTTCTGACAAGATACTTCAGAGGAGAAAAGGCTGGTCATGCCATCGGCTGCGGAAATGGATAAAGCGTGGGAGCGCTATAAGCGGTATGGCGACCCACAGGCGCGTCACCAGATTATCGAACGCTATGCCTATCTGGTTAAAATTACCGCCGGACGTGTGGTCAGCTCACTTCCGCCCACGCTGGACCGCGAGGACCTGGTAAGCGCAGGCATCATGGGGCTGATTAAGGCAGTAGACCAGTTTGACCCATCCCGCCAGGTCAAGTTCGAAACCTACGCCATCGCGCTTATCCGGGGGGCTATTCTGGAACTGTTGCGCTCGGAAGACTGGGTTCCCCGCTCCGTGCGCGACCGCGTGAAGCAGCTGGAGCGCACGTACTCCGCCTTAGAATCTCGCCTTGGACGACCGCCTACCGAAGAGGAAATCAGTCAGGAACTGGGCATGGCGATAGAAGATTACCATCAGCTGCTCTGCGATGCCGGACGCACCAACCTGCTCTCGCTGGACGACCTGATTTTGGGCTCGCAGGACTCGGGCGAAAAGCTGCACATCGCTGACGTTCTCTCGGATACGTCTGCCGACCCCATCGCCGAGGTAGAGCAGCGGGAGATGCGACGGCTGCTGGTGGAAGCCATCGACCGCCTGCCCGAACGCGAAAGACTCGTTATCGCGCTATACTACTACGAGGGTTTGACCTTCCGCGAAATCGGCAGGGTGCTGGGCGTCTCCGAATCCCGCGTGTATCAGCTGCACACGCAGGCGGTGCTGCGCCTCCGCAACTACCTGCAACGTGACGCGGGCATGTTTTGAGCAGATGGCACACCCCAAACCCGCCGGTATGGTCATCGGTTTGATGTCTGGCACCAGCATGGACGGTATCGACGCCGCGCTGGTGGACATCTGCGAGGCGGGCGATACCCTTCAGGTGAACACGCTGGCGTTCCAAGCCACACCCTATCCCCCCGATGTGCAGGCGGATTTGCTGCGCACCATCCGCGGGGAAACAGGCGTCGCCGAAATCTGCCACCTGAACTTCCTGTTGGGCGAACTGTTCGCCGATGCGGCGTTGCAGCTGATGCGGCACGCGAAGGTATCCCCCGAGCAGCTGCTGTGCATCGCCTCGCACGGGCAGACGGTGTGGCACCAGCCTGAGCCGATAGAGTGGCAGGGAAGGGCGATTCGCTCCACCCTGCAAATCGGCGAGCTGGCGGTGATTGCGGAACGCACCGGCGTGCCCACCGTCGGTGACTTTCGTACGGCGGACGTAGCGGCAGGCGGTCAGGGCGCGCCTCTGGTTCCGTATGTGGATTATCTGCTCTTTCGTCACCCTGAAGAGGGGCGCATTCTGCTGAATATCGGCGGCATTGCCAACCTCACCGCCATCGCTGCGAACGCCTCGCCGGAGCAGGTGGTTGCCTTCGACACAGGACCCGGCAACGCATTGATTAACGTGGCGATGGAGATTGCCAGTGGGGGCAAATACCGATACGACCCCGAAGGCTCCTTCGCGCAGAGGCACCCGGTGCGCGAGGAGTGGCTGAACGAACTGTTGCGGCATCCTTACTTTGCGCAACCACCACCGAAGTCTACCGGACGCGAGACCTTCGGCGAGGCAATGGTGCGCAAACTGCTGCGCCGCTACAAGACTGCTAACGCCGAACTGCTGGTGCCCGTTCTTACCGAACTCACCGCCCGCAGCATCGCCGACGCCGTCCGCCGATTCGTTTTCGTGAAGATGCCAGCCAGTCGGCTGATAGTCTCCGGGGGTGGCGTGCACAACCGCACACTCATGAAGCGATTGCGCGAACTGTTGCCTGAACTGCAGGTCGAGACCAGCGACCGCTACGGCATCCATCCCGATGCGAAGGAGGCGGTGGCTTTTGCGGTGTTAGGCTACCAGCGGATGCGGGGACGGACGAATAATCTGCCTGCAGCAACGGGGGCGCAACGTGCCGTCATCATGGGCAAACTCTGCCTGCCCTCCCCGAAATAGCGCGGTTACCCCTCCAGTCGCTGACGTGCCTGCTGCAATCGCTGTTGAACGTCGCGGAGCACCTGTCGGGTCTCATCGGTTTCGTCGGCAAGCGTTGGCTCCGGCGTGAAAGGTCTGGACTGGGCAAGCACCTTGTCAAACGCGGACGCGGAGTCCGGCTGTTCGGTGAGGTCCATCAACAGGTTCACCTGCTGCGCTGTGGAGCCGATAAGCAGCGTTCTTCCCCGCACAGTGATGAGATGCACCGCTCCCGCTCCTAAGAAGCGGGTATCCAGCACGGTAATAGTGCCTTCGCTTTTCGGAGGGGCAAGGCGGGTAAACCACTGCACAATCTGCCCTTTGTTACCGCCGTTGAGGGCGCGTGGTAGCCCCCATTTGATGAGAGCCAGCGCAACCGCCAGCCCAACCAGCCAGCGCCACGCCTGGCTGGTCGGAGACCCTACCGGTTCAGGCAGGGTTTCGCGTCGCAGGGCATCCCAGCCGTCGCGGGAGTTTTGCGCACCCTGTGGGCGAGGCGAAGCGAGCGCGGCATCGTTGGGTCGCGTCTCCGGGTGCGCTGTTGCCAGCGGCGACGATGTGAGGTGCAGGCTGGGAACGCCGGAGGCGGGGGGCGGAGAGAAAAGCGCCTCAGGGGGCGAAGCCACCCCCTGCCTCACCACGACCGTCAGGACGAAGATGAGATATACTCTCCTCATGCCACCGCTCTCCGGCTAATCTCGACTAACTGCTCCTGCGGGTTGATAATCTCGGTGATGCGGATGCCGAAGTTGTCCTCGATAACCACCACCTCCCCGCGTGCCATGATGCGTCCGTTCACCAGAACATCCACCGGCTCGCCCGCTATCCTGTCGAGTTCCACAATGGAGCCGATGGTCAGCTCCAGCACTTCCTTGATAAACATCCGTTTGCGCCCCAGCTCGACGGTGAGCTCGAGGGGAACGTCCAGTATCAGTTCAATGCCTGCGGGCAGCGTCTGGGAAGCCGCTTGAGCCAGCGGCACAAAAGGCTGAGAGGATGCGGTTGTTGCCTCATCCAATGTCTGGAAGGGGCTGGCTCCGGCAACGGCATCTGCCTGTGCCGACGGCGAGTCGGTCTCTTCGCCTGCCAGCCACAGGGCGAACCGCTCATCGCCAAGCACAGCCATCGCGCCGATAGGGCTGCCGTCGATGTGTAACACCGCGTCCAGACGCACCAGATTGTCCTGAGTGAGCCACTCCACAGGCGGCTCAACAGGCTCATAGCGACACTCTACCTGCAATATGTTACATTCATTGTTTGTCAGATTAGCGAATGACTGTGCCAAACCGTTCGCAATCACAAACAGCACCTGTTGCAGGATCTGCAGACCGCCTTCATCGATCTCCTGCGGCGGGCTGGAACCGTCCCCTCCGGCAGCGATGTCCGCCAGCAACTCAGCAGAAGAAGTCTCCAAAACGATGAGCAGAGTGTAGGCACTGGTGGTCTGCAAAGTGGCTACGCCGTAGACGCGCTTGCCTGCAAAAGCGTTTTCTAACTCTGAAACCGGAAGCAGGGTGGTGAGAGGGGACGAAAGGGTCGCCTGTCGGTTAATCGCTTCCGACAGTGCTATCGACACCGTCCCCCACAGGCTATCCTGCTTGCCGGTGATTGTGTTGATATGTTCCAGGTTCAAAGATGCCATCTGCTACCCTTCCTCCTCAGGCGGATGAAGCTGCTGTCTTCGTTTTTTCAGCGGTGTGGTTCGCCACGATGCTTTCTATCTGCACAACGACTTGTTTGCCGCGCAAGCCCGGACGTGCCCGAAACTTCACCCTGTTGCCCACCATCACGTCAATCGGCTCGTTGGTGCGCCGGGTGAGCAGTATCACGTCGCCTTCCTTCAGGTCTAGCACCTGTCTCAGCATCAGACGAGTGCTTCCGAGTACCGCCACCAGCGGCACGCGCGTGTGTTGAATCTGCTGAGCGATCAGAGCCGTATGTTGCGAAGAGGAACGTTTACTGCCCGAGAACCATCGCTGTGCGCTGAGCTTGGACAGGATGGGTTTGAGCAGCAGGTAGGGAATGCACAGGCTCATGGCGCCGTGTGTTTCCCCGACGCGGATTTCAAACAGGATGGAGACCACAATATCGTTCGGAGGCACAATCTGCACAAACTGCGCACTGGTTTCCATGCCCTCGCGCACGGGTGTGAAGCTGACAATCCCTTCCCAGGCGGTGCGCAGGGAACCCAGCGCACGGTCCACCACACTTTCCACCAGCGGTCGCTCAATATCGGTGAGAGCGGGCTGAGGACGCTTGACCACCGTGCCGGGCCCTCCCAGCAAGCGGTCAATCATACTGATAACCACATCGAACTCGATTTCCAGCAACGCCTGTCCGGACAGGGGTTGCATACTGAAAATATTGATGAGGCTGCTGGTAATCGCCCGGATGTACTCGTCGTAAGGGATTTGCTCTACCGAGATGAGGTCGATATGCACCGGTGCGCGCAGGTGAGCGGCAAGCGTGGAGGAGAACAGCCGCGCGAAGGTCTCGTGTAGCATCTGCATGGTGCGCAGCTGGTCCTTGGAGAACTTGTCCGGGCGGCGGAAATCGTACACCTCGTAGGCAATCGGAGTACGACGGTCCGCCTTCCCTGCGCCGACAGGCGAGACAGCAGCCCCCGGCGTGCTGGCAGGGGCAGCCGCTGCAGTCTCTTCGGAGCTGGTCAGCGATGCCAGAAGAGCCTCTATCTCCTCTTGCGACAGTATCTCCACCATTTCCGCTTACACCTGCTACCTGCGCTACTGCAACGTGAGTGCGGTAAAGTAGACCTCCTTTACCACCTCTTTACCCAGCAACTCGTTCAACTTCTCCTTGAGCTCCTCTTTGAGCTTCGCCTTGCCCTCACTGCTGACCAGCTGTTCCATGCTCTTGCTGGACAGCACCGTGATGACCGTATCCCGGATAGGCGCAAGTATCTTTGCGTCCAGTTTGCCGTGTTCACCGCCGCCTTCCATCGGCTTCTCCAGACCCAGCGCGATGGACACCTTTGCGTAATGCGAGCCGTCGGCGAGGTTCACCACAAACTCGTCCAGCTCAATGGTGTGTTCGGGCAGGGTTTTCTCCTCTTTCTTTTCCCCTTTGTTTTTGCCCAGAATCATCGTGCTCGCCCCGAACGCTACTACTGCTCCGAGCACAACGCCGATGACCAGGAAGATAATCGTCTTGCTCTTTCCGCCACCAGAAGCACCTTCCGCGCCTGCTTTCTTTGCTGCCATAACGACCTCCATGTCAGGAGTTATCACGAGAATAATGAGCGTCTCCCCGTATCCTATTGTCGGCTCAGCGCGAACCGAATCTTAGAGCGTTCTGCGAGGTTTTGAGGATGGCGATATCCACGCGACGGTTCTGCGCACGGTTCGCCGGCGAGTTGTTCGGCACCAGAGGACGTGTGTCGGCATAGCCTGCGGCAATCAGACGCTGTGAGGGGATGCCCCCTTTCTGCACCAGATAGCGCAGCACCCGTGCGGCGCGTGCCGCCGAAAGCTCCCAGTTGGACGGATATTGCGCGGTGCGGATGGGCAGGTTGTCGCTGTGCCCTTCAATCAGCACAGGGTTCGGCACCGCGCGAAGCACCTGAGCCACCCGATCCAGCACCTGACGGGCAGATGGCTTCAGCTCTGCACTGCCGAGGTCAAACAGAGTGCCGTCGCTGAGCAACGAGATGACCAGCCCGCGCTCCTCATGCCGGACGCGCACCTGCGTTTGCAGACCGGTATCCTCCAGAAATCGTTGCAGTTGCGATGCCTGCTGCTCCAGAGGGCCCACAATCTGCCCTGTGCCGATAATCTTGCCCCCGTTGTGTTCGGGCAGCGCCTGAAACTCGCGCCGCATGGACTGAGCCAGCGCGCCGAACTTTTCCTGATTCACCGCCGACATCGCGTACAGCATAATGAATAGCGCCACGAGCAGGGTAATCATATCGGCGTAGGTAATGAGCCAGCGGTCGACGTTTTCATGCCGCCTTGTGCTCCTGCGTGCTCTGGTCATCGTGTATATGCCACCTCAACGCGGGTAGGGCACGCTTCTGACGTTGTGAGAGAAACGCCCGTAAGCGTTGTTCCACAATACGCGGGTTTTCTCCCGATTGAATCGCCAGAACGCCTTCCACGATGACCTCACGCAAAAGCACCTCTTCGGCGTGGCGTGTGCGCAGCTTGTTCGCGATGGGCAGGAACAGCAGGTTGGCGGAGCTCACTCCGTAGAGTGTGGCGACGAACGCCGTGGCGATAGCGGGGCCCATCTGGCTGGGGTTTTCAATGCGAGACATCATGTGTATCAGCCCCATCACCGTGCCCAGCACGCCCATGGTGGGAGCATAACCGCCCATGCTGGTGAAGACCTGTTCGCCCTGGCGGTGTCGTTCTTCCAGAAAGGTAATCTCCAGTTGCAGGATGTCGCGTACCAGTTCCGGGTCTGTGCCGTCTATCGCCAGTTGCAGGGCGCGTTTGAGGAACTCGTCGGAAGCGGCGTTCGCGTCGGCTTCCAGCGCAAGCAGTCCGTCGCGGCGCGCTTTTTCCGATAGCGTTACCAGCCAGCGGATGGTCTGCGGGATGTCTATAGATGGTCTAACCAGAGCCTGACGCAAAATATGGGGCAGGTCGCGCAACTGCTGAACGCTCAAGCCGATGAGGGTGGCTCCAAATGTGCCGCCCAGCACGATTAACGCGGCAGGCAGGTTCACCAGCTGCTGTAGATGCCCTCCTTCCAGCCAGAGGGCAGCGACCAAACAGCCAACGCCAATGACCAGCCCGCCGACAGTGGTGCTGTCCATCCTGGAACCGGCGGCACTATTCCTGCTGCGCCCTATAAGCATGACGACGATACTCCATGACCCGGCGGATGATTTCGTCCACGTCCTCGCTGACTACCAGCTTCTTACCGCTGGTCAGCGTGATGACGGTGTCTGGCGTTGCCTCCACGGTCTCTATCAACTCCGCGTTGACCACAAGCTCCGAATGGTCAAACCTGGTCACTTTAATCATGGCTTTTCAGCGTCCTTTTTGTATGTCCCTCACCCCCGGCCCCTCTCCCACAAAGTGGGAGAGGGGGTAGAGGTAGGTTGGGACTTACCGTTTCATCTGCAGCACGTCCTGCAGCATCTCGTCCACCGTGCTGACGATGCGCGTGTTCGCCTGGAAACCACGCTGGGTCACTATCAGGTTGGTGAACTCGTTACCGATGTCCGCATTAGACATCTCCAGATAGCCCGAGCTGATGGAACCACGTCCACCCGTCTGTGCGGTGCCGATGTTGGCAACTCCCGAGTTCACCGACTCGCGGAACAGGTTGTTGCCCGCACGCTCCAGACCGCCGGGGTTGTTGAATACCGCCATGGCCACGCGGGCGACGGGCAGGTTCAAGCCGTTACTGAAGACGCCATTGATGGTTCCATCGGGCGAGACGGTCAGCTGCTCCAGCGTGCCCGGCGGATAGCCGTTCTGCGCGATAGGCTCCACAGTGGAACTGGTTGCCAGCTGGGTGATGCGCGACAGGTCAATGGATACCGTCATGTCAGGTGCACCGGAGTCCGGCGGTGTAAAGATGATGGTCTGGCTCGCGCCTCGGACAATACGCCCGTACTGGTCGAACTCTACGGCATCAGCCGTTGGCACCCAGGTCCTGCCCCCATCTACCGAGTAGCTCAGCGTCCACGGGGTAGATGGTGGTTCGCTGGTGTTCCGCGAGAACCTCAGTCTGAGGTCTACCGGTGCGCCTACCGCGTCGTAGAGCATCACGCTGGTTGTCCAGCTGGTACCATCCAGTGCGAGGTTGCCTTTGAAGCTGGCGCTGGTGGAGGCTTGACCGGCAATGGTCTTCCCTACGGGAATGACTATCACCGAGCTGGCATCCAGCGGCTCCGTGATGTCGATATTGCCGTCGGCGTTGGGCATCCAGCCAACCAGTTTCTCACCGGTAGCTTTGTGCACCAGCGTGCCATTGGCATCGATGTCGAAATTACCGTCTCGTGTGAAGGCGACTCGCTTGCCGTTGCTCACCACAAAGAAGCCGTTGCCCTGAATCGCCAGGTCGGTGACGCGGTTGGTAGCCTGCAGGCTTCCCTGCTCCAGGATGGTGTCGATGCTACCCACCTGAGTGCCCAGCCCGACCTGCATAGGGTTGGTACCACCCAGACCGCCTTCGGTAGGGCGGCTGGCTCCTCGCAGCGTTTGAGACAGCATCTCCTGAAAAGTGACTCTTCCCGACTTGAAACCAGTGGTATTGATGTTGGCGATATTGTTGCCAACCACACCCATACGCACCTGATGTGCCTTGATGCTGGAGATGCTTGAGAACATCGCCTGAAACATATCTGTGACCTCCTCCTCGCGTTTTTGATGTCATGGTAACGGTTGGCTCCGTCGGTCGCTCAGGAGCCTGGGGGCGTCCCCGTCACGCGGAGGGGGTCCCGCCCCGGCGGGTGCCCGTTACAGCACCACTGCGCTGTCGATGTTGGTGAAAACGTTCTCCTTCAGGTTCTCCTTGTCGATGGCGGTGATGACCGTGCGGTTACGCACGCTCACAATCAGCGCGATGTCGTCCATCAGCAGCAGAGACTCGCGCGAGCCTTTCTCTGCCGCTTTGTTCACCGCGTTCTCCACCCGGCGCAGAGCCTCCGCATCCAGTTCGATGTGACGTGATTGCAGTCTCGCCTGCGCATGCGCGGAGAAACGCACACCTCCCTGCGCCTGTTGAAGCGCGGCGCGGAAGGCTTCCCCGTCCTGTGCTGTCCGTTGTGGCGGTTTGACGCCTGAGGGGGAAGGAACGTTCGTTATCTGGCGAACCTCTGGCATGTTGCACCTCCCAAAACTAACCGTTTACCTGCAGCACGTTCTGCACGCTGACCTGTTTGCCATTGACCATCAGCCACACGCCCTCGGCGGTGAAGCGCACCGCGCTCACTTTGCCCTCCGTCGGCGTCGCCTCGCCCTCTGGCAGAGCGATAACCTGCTTACCCAGCAGGGCTGTGGCTTGCGTAGAGGTGACCAGCATCTGCAGCTTTTGCAGGGTATGCGTCATCTCTTCGGCGTTTTCCACCTGCGTGAACTGTGCCAGCTGCATCAGGAAGTCCCGATCCTGCATCGGCTCTAACGGGTTCTGGTTCTGCAGCTGCGTCAGGAACAGCTTCAGGAACTGGTCTCTGGTTGTCTTTGGGGTGGCGCTCACGGCTGCTGTGAACGTGTTACCCGCGCCACCACCTGGCGTTACGGTCATCGATGCACACCTCCTTCGTGGCTACGCCAGCAGGTTGATCCCTCCCGGCGTTGCGCGCACGAAACTTGCTTCGTTTGCCGCGCGTATCGCTGCATCTGATTCCAGCCAGCCGCCCCTCGGCGGTGGGGTATAGGGCTGGTGCAACAGGAACTGACGTCCGTCACCCTGCACGGAGACCTGCAGTGCGCCCAGTTGCAGACCGCGTTGCTGCAACGCCTGCTGCAGCAGGCTGGAGTTGCTTTCCAGCATCTGTCTTACCACGTGGTTGTCCGCCACGATGTGGGTATGGATAGCGCCATCGTTCAGTGAGATGGTCACACGTAGCCTGCCCAGATGCTCTGGCTCCAGCTGCAGGGTCACACTGCTGGTACCACGCTGGCTCGTTAAGGTTTCTATCTGCCGTGCAACCTGCCGAACCACCTCTACCGGCGACACCTCCGGCTGCGGTGGAGCATTCTCTGCTACTCGGGATACCGCTGCAGTCGCCTCCCCCGTCTGATGACCATGTGGGTGCATCTCGTTCACGTGCATGGAGAACGGTCTCTCGGCTGGCTTGATCCGGGAGCGTGTACCCACACGCACTGTCAATGCAGGCTCCCTGTGTTCCTCCCTGCCGTCACCCTGCGATGCGCCCGCGTTACCCGACGGTGTGGCAGGCGCAGCCGGGTTCTGGACACCCGATACGTTTAGCAGGTCATCGGTTGGTGGACGCACGCTGGTGGCGTCACCGGCACGGGTTTCCGCAGCACGAGATGTCGGGTGCGGCGCAGGGGATGTCTCCAGCGCAGGCGGCGAGATCGCATCCCTGACACGTGGCATCGCCTTGTCCACCGGTAGCGAGACCTCCGCAGACGGTGTGTCCCCAGCTCGGTCGGCGGGTGGCTGGAAGGCCATGCCCTCGAAAGCCGAAGGCTGTTCGGGCTTACTTTCCACGTTTGTGGGAGACGGCATAGCCGCAGCCGTTCGCTCACGGGCTGGCGCCGCTTCTCCGGTTGCGGGTGGTGGTACGGAGATGGGCATGCCGTTTGCCGTCTCCCGCTGGATAACGTGTACTGCCGAATCAGCCGCCACACTCTCATCCGGCGGCTGCGCCGGCGCGGGCACGTTCCCCCAGAAGACTGGCGGCGCCAGCAACACGGCGACCTGTGTCATTTCCAGAGGTTTGGGGGCTTTTTCGCTTTCGGGAGGGGCATCCGGGTGTACCTCTGCCGGCACCGGCATGTCCACCCCAGCAGGAGCCTGCAGCATCGCCAGCAGCTGCGCGAACCACGACACCTCTCCCTCAGCGACAGGCACAGCTGCCTGCGCTGACGTGGGCACACTGCCCACTTGCGGGGAACCTGTGAAAATCTCTGCCTGTACCGCTTGCGTCACTCTCTCACCTCCTTTCTCGCGCCGTGTTCATGCGCGAAGCCGGTAATATTGTCGGCTTATGTGAGGGTGAATCCTAGAGCGATAGTTGAGGTTGCATGGGGGGGAGAAAACAGGGGCAGACCGCGCGTCTGCCCCGTACAATGTGCCAACAGGCTGCTGGCTATGTGGATGCCCACAACATGCCGCGCTTCATAATCTCCAGCGCTTCGGGCACCTCGAAGTCCTTCGCCACATGCCCCAGCGAGCTGTAGAACACGCGCCCCTTCCCGTAGCGACGTTTCCACACCACGGGCATCACCGTGCCCGCAATCCACTCACAGTATTCGCCGCTGAAGGTAGTGGTCGCGAGTACCTCGTTGGAGGGGTCCACATGCATGTAGTACTGTTCCGAATGCATCTTGAAGTCGCTCAAGCCCGCCACGATGGGGTCGTCGGGCTTGATGATGTTCACTTCGTATTCGATGATGTTGCCCGGGTGAGCAACCCACTGCCCACCAACCATGAACTGATATTCGGTGTTGTTGCGGAATGAGTCGCCCATGCCCCCGTGCCATCCGGCGATGCCCACGCCACTGCGCACGGCGTCCAGAAGCCCCGCTTCCTGCTCGGGGGTGATGGTACCCATTGTCCATATCGGCACAATCAGGTTCAGCGACTGCATCAGGTCTTTGTCGGTGTAGGTGTCCAGCGTATGGGAAACGATGACCTCGTAGCCCTGCGATTGCAGCCAGGGCGCGAAAATCTCGGCGCACTGCTTGGGTTCATGTCCCTCCCAGCCGCCCCAGACGATTAACGCGCGTTTCATACTCTGTTCCTCCTGTTAAGCGTCGATCTGTCCGTGTCGTAATCCCAGTGGCAAAGGCTTCGGGCGTTCACAGGTGCTTTCGATGGCGATGGTTCTGCCAGCCTCCGCAGCGTCCAAGAACGCCTGCATCACATCCAGCACATGATAGGCAAGGTCGCCACTGGCGCGGTGCGGTCTGCCCGTCTGGATGGCTGCCGCCATGTCCGCCACTCCCAGCCCACGACTGTTCTCTGTGTAGCCGTGGGTCAGCGGTATCTCCATCCAGTCGCGGTTGCCCGGCCGGTACAGGCGCACGGGACCGCCGAAGGTATTGGGGTCGGGCACGCTGAGGGTTCCCTCCGTGCCGTATATCTCGATGCGTGGCAGCTGCGCCGCCCACACATCAAAGCTCATCACCACCGTGCCAATCGTGCCGTTCGCAAACTCCATCGTGCCCGCGATGTGTGTTGGCGTCTCCACTTTCACGACCTTACCGTATTTTGGCTGGCTGGTGATAAGCCGCTCGGGGAAGGTGATGCGCGCCATCCCACTGACCTGCCGTACGGGACCGATGAGGTTCACCAGCGCGGTGAGATAGTAGGGACCCATGTCGAACATCGGTCCCCCGCCCACCTCGTAGTAGAACTCGGGTGAGGGGTGCCAGCTCTCGTGACCGTGACAGGTCATGAAGGCGGTAGCACCCACAGGTTCGCCGATCCAGCCGTCATCGATGAGTTTGCGACAGGTCTGGATACCACCTCCCAGAAAGGTATCTGGAGCGGAACCGACACGTACCCCCTTTGCACGAGCGGCTTGCACGGTTTTGCGCCCGTCCTCGCGGTTGGTCGCCAGGGGTTTCTCGGTGTAAATATGCTTGCCTGCGTCAATCGCCTTCAGGTTGATTTCGGCGTGTGCTTTCGGCACGGTGAGGTTCAGCACAATCTCCACTTCGGGGTCGGCAAGCAATTCCTCGGGCGTCAAAACCTTGGGAACACCGAATTCGGCAGCACGAGCACGCGCCCTTTCCATGTCGATATCGGCGCATCCCACGATGTCTATAGATTCAAACACTCTACCCGCCTGCAGGTAGATGGGGCTGATGTTGCCACAGCCGATCACGCCCACTTTCATGCGGCGCATGAACGTTTCTCCTTTCGATGCGTGTTGGTGAGTCACGATTCGCACAGGGAAAAGGCAGCTCCTGCGCGTGTCATCCCTCAATCCATCAGCTCCTCCACCAGCGCGCCGCCCTCCATCTGCAGGCGGTACATACGCGCGTACCAGCCGTTTTTCTCCATGAGCTGCTCGTGCCTGCCCGATTCGATCACGCGCCCTTCGTCTATCACCAGAATACGGTCGCAGTCGCGCACCAGCGAGAGGCGGTGCGTGACGATAATGGTGGTGCGTTCCTGCATCAGCCTTTCCAGCGCAGCCTGTATCACTGCCTCTGACTCGGGTTCTACCGACGCAGTGGCTTCGTCCAGCAGCAGCACTTTAGGGTTTGCGAGGAAGGCACGGGCGATGCAGATGCGCTGTTTCTGCCCGCCAGACAGTTTAACGCCTCGCTCGCCAACCAGTGTGTCGTATCCCTGCGGCAGGTCCATGATGAACTCGTGAGCGTTCGCGAGGCGAGCAGCGGTTTCGATTTCCTCATCGGTGGCGTCCAGCCGACCGAACAGAATGTTCTGGCGCACGGTGTCGTTGAACAGGAACGGCTCCTGTGTGACCAGCGCGATATGACGGCGGAAAGCCTGCTGTTGCAACTGGCGCAGGGGTATGCCATCCAGATAGATGACGCCTTCCTGCGGGTCGTACAGGCGCAGTATCAGGTTGAGGATGGTGGTCTTTCCGGTGCCGCTGGGACCCACGATGCCGATGCGCTGCCCCGGCAAAACCTCGAACGAGACCTCCTGCAGGACAGGTCGCTCGGAGGTGTAGGCAAAGCTCACCCTGTCGAAGCGGATGTGCCCCTGCACCGTATCGGGAGCGATGGCGTCGGGGGCGTCGGTGACCTCTTCGGGCGCGTCCAGCACCTCGAACACGCGCGAGGCAGCCGCGATCGCACGCTGAATCATCTCGTTCACCTGCGCCAGCGAGAACACAGGCGCAAACAGCTGCCACCAGTAGCCCCGATACGCCACCAGCCCGCCGATGGTGAACTCTCCCCTTAACACGAAATAGGCTCCTGCGCCGATCATGGCGATATTACTCAAAAAGCCCACTGTCATCACGCCGGGGAAGTACACCGAGCGCACCTTCACGCCCTTGAGGCTGGTCGTGGTATAATCCGCGTTGACCTGCTGGAAACGCTCCTGCTCGTACGCCTCTCGTGCGAAGGCTTTGATGATGAGCATCCCCAGCAGGTTCTCCTGCAGCTTGGCGGAGAGGTCGCCGAGACGGTCGCGGATGGCGCGATACAGCCCCTTCACGCGCAGGTTGAAAAACCACACCATCACCGCCACCACCACCAGCGGCAACAGCGTGAGTGTACCCACCTTCCAGTTCAACCACACGATGATGCCTGCTACCCACACAAGGCTCAGCGCGTTGCCCAGGATGTTGTCTACCCCGTTGATGACCACTTCCTGCAGGGTGTCCACATCACCGATCACACGCGCCATCAGGTCTCCGCTTTTGCGGTCGTGGTGGTAACGCACCGACTGGCGCATCAACTTGTCGTGCAGGCGGTTGCGCAGGTCGGCGACGAAGCGTTGACCTGCCACCCCCAGCAAGTAGGTGCGTGCCGCCGACAGCCCCATTCCCACCAGATGCACCGCCAGCATCACTAGCATCGCGGGCAGCAGGTGGTCTACCTTGCGGTTCATGATAACCTCGTCTACCACATACTTCCACACCAGCGGGGGAAACATCTGCGCGGGCGTCGCCAGCAACAGACAGATAAAGCCAATCACAATGGGCAGGGTGTAGGGACGCATCAGGCTCAGCAGACGCCAGAACATGCCGTTTCAAACCCTCCTGAAAAGCTTTACACAGGCTATAATACCCTATCGGGTGGGCACACGGGAACAGTGGGCGGTGTCAGAACGGTTCTTTGAGAAAAGTTGCCTCCCCCGCAAAATACTGGACATCTTTTGCAGGTTGCGCTATAATAAAGATGCTAATCATTATATAACGCTGAAAGGAGGTTTTTTTCGATGAGACGGTTGGCGCTTCTCGCGGCGCTGCTAGGTATCGTCTGCCTTGCGCTGTCCGCACAGGCACAGGTGCAGCTCAAGCTCCTGCGCAGCTTCAACATTTCTGGTATCTTTGATGGCACCCCAAGCAGTTGTGGCGAGGGTGCTATCGACGTCGCTTTCGACGGAGTAAACGCCTACGTGATTGGGTTCCGGGCATCAAGCGGCAATGGAACTGTCGGTATCGTGCGCATCGATGATGTGCTGAACCTTCCCAGCGGCAACCTGACGTATGGTGCAGGCGTCAGTCGCATCCTGTCGTGGACGGCGGCGGGTGTCTCACGCGATTCGCGGCTGGTGTACCACAACGGAGTGCTGTATGCAGGCTTCGGTCTTGGACACGGTACCAGCCCCGAGACGGCAATTGTCCGCTTAGACACCTTTGGGAACGTCGATGCGTTGTGGGCAGTCGACGGGATTTTGTCGCCGGCTGAAATCGGCGTTACGCGCTACGAAGCTATCGCGGTAGATCCAGGATACGCTGGCACGGGCAGCGCGCTGGCGGTAGGGTCGCTGGGCACGCGCACGATTCGCCGTGTGTCGTTCACAGCGGGAACGCTACTTGGCAACAGCAACAACTTCGCGCCAGACTTCCTGCGCGACATCGCCTTCGCGCCCAACGGTGATGTATACATTCACCGTGCCTCCGGCGACGTCAACGACGGCATCTTCAAGGCAGTGCGAACCGGCGTGGACAGCTATGGCACCCTCGTGCGCATCGTCCCGTTTGACGCGGGCAACTTCCAGCAATGCACGGTGAATTATGTGCCCGTGTCCGCAGTGTACCCCACGCTCACCGATTTCATCGCCTACAACCTGCGTACGCCGACGATAGACCCCACCACCCACAAGCTGTATCTTGCCGACCCCAACGGCAACCCGCTGGGCGAATGGGATGGCAGTGGAGAGACGCTGGACGGTGTGAGCGTCAGCGCCTTCCGGCACAACCTGATTAACGCCACCCACTTTATCACCCCCGATGGCAGACTGTTGCTGCTGGTGGTCAGTGGGCATGTGCCGGCTTCGCCCGCGGGCACGATTGACCGCCTCGATGTACTCGAGGTCTTGCCAGCGATTGAAGTAGGGGGCAGCGTGGTATTGAGAGACTTCGGCGGCGACGTCAGTACTGTGCCGGTGACGATAGAAATCCGCAACCCGGGCGAGACCACCCCGCTGGAGACCTACAATGTGGATTTGGACAGCACCGGTGCCTATCGTCTGGTCACCTCGCTGTATGGCACGTTTGACGTCGCGGCGAAGGCGTCGCACTGGCTGCGCCAGGTCATCCCGAACGTGAACCTGACCGCGCCGGTCACGCTGAACTTCAGCCTCATCAACGGCGACATCGACGGCGATAATGAGGTCACGTTGCTCGACTTCGGCGCGCTGGTGGCGGCGTTTGGTTCCATGCCGGGCGATAGCAACTGGAACCCCAACGCCGACCTAGACGGAGACGATGAGGTCACTCTGTTGGACTTCGGCGTGCTGGTGCGAAACTTCGGCTTGCTGGGGGATGAGTAATCCCTGAATGAGACGGGCGGGCGTCACGCCCGCCCGTTCTTGTGCTCAGTCTCCAACTTCCCCAAAGCTCTGCACGAGGATACCAAAATCGAACAGGGTCACTTCGTTATCCCCGTCCAGGTCGCCGGAGATGAGGAAGAAATCCTCCACCACCGGCGTCGCCGGAGAAGAGGCGGTTACCGTTTTGGCGCGCACCAGATAGGGCGGCCCCATCACGATACGCACGTCGTGCTCCACATTTGGTGTCAACGGCAGGGTGAACACTCGGGCGTTCTGTTGGGGCGCAAGCGTTTCTGCAGGCAGCGAAAGCAGCGGCACGGTCACGGGATGCCCGTTTATCTGCACTTTCGCTTCGGTCATGTCCACATTGGCGTTGTTAGACACGACACCCACGAAGTTGTACGAGCCGAACACGCTGATAGACCAGTTGCCCAGCGGGCTTCCTCCCCACCAGAAGGCGTTCGCTCCCTCGCGCCACACGTTATCGCTGGTACCAGTGAAGTAGCGCTCCATATGGAAGCGGTTGCCCACGTCGTCCCAGAACTTGCCTGCCCCTAGCGGGTAGAGCGAGGGCAGGGTCTGTCCCAGTCCCCCGTCGTTGCGCAATCCCAGCGAGTTCGCCCCGTTGGCAATGAAGAGCAACGGCGGTGTCGTCGTGCCTGTGAAGCTGATTTGCACCAGCAGGTCGTGCGCAAACGGTTTGCCCTGAGCGTCCACGCCAGCGTTATAAACCGTTCCACCCAAATCGAGGCTCAGCAGGTAGGTGCTGCCATCGTTGGGGATGGGCTGGTTCACGAGCGAATAGAGTAGTGGGAAACCTTGTGAGACGGGGTCATCGCCAACAAAGCCAGAACGGCAGCCGTAGACCCGCACTGTCATGTTCGCTGTGCTGCCTGCTGCCCCTCCCCCAACGTACAGGATTTCCAGTGTGTCGAGCCGCGCCGGTCCCAGCAGAGGAATCTGCTCCTGCAGGATAGTGCCCACTGCCCAGGTATCTAGATAGGCACTGGTTCCGTCGAAGGCAATCTGTTCAGGCGAGGTGGCATCGTACAGTGGCAGCGAAACCGACTGCGCGGAGTTCTGGGGGCGCAACCCCACCGGAGACAGGGTTATCCGCTTTACCGCACCCAGCAATGCCGGATGCTTCGGTTGAGGGCGCGACGGAGTGAGCAGCGCCTGTGCCCACGCGCCTGCCATGGCGGTGCCTAGCAGCACCGTACAGACAAACGCTTTCATCTTCTTCCTCTCCTTTCTTGGTGAATGTACACGGCATTGTACCGTATTGTCCTGAGATCGGTCAACAGTGGGAGGGAGGTTTTCGTAGAAGAACAAAGGTCAGCGTGCGCCTGTGGCTTTGCGGAATCGTCCCCGCGGTAACGAGTGGGAAAAACAATCTCTTTACACAGAACAGTTTGACCGCTGTGATGTGTTTTGCTATACTAAATATGGTGACGAAGCAGGCACGTCCAGTGGCGCATGGCACCATGTCGTGGAATGAGTTGAGCCGAAATCATACCACATTTGCCCCTCGGATGCCACCAACCTGCTCCGCCAACCCAAGCTCAATTCAAACATGGGAGGGATTTCATATGAAGCGGCTCTTCTTGCTAGTCGCCCTGTGGATGAGCCTCTCGTGTGTTGCCCTTGCACAGGAGCAGGACGCATGGGGCTTGTCCAAACCATGGAAACGACTGGAGTGGTTCTACAGTCTGCGCGCCTTTCCGTTCAAGGATGTGCCTGCGGGGGCTTGGCTGCGGGCGTACGAACAGGCACAACAGATGCCCATCTATCAAGCGAACGGGCTGCAGGCGCAGGCGCTGAACTGGGAGTATCACGGACCCGTCAGCACAAGGCAGAACTGGCTCGCCCGCGTCAACGCCATTGCCGTACACCCGACCAACCGCAACATCATCTACATCGGTATTGCCAAAGGAGGGGTGTGGCGCAGTCACGACGGCGGCAGCACCTGGCGCAACCTCACCGACTTCCTCGCGGCGCAATATGTGGGCTGCTTGACCCTCGACCCAGTAGACCCCAACATCATCTATCTGGGGACAGGTGAGGAGTACTTCGCGGTTCGGACGCTGGGCGGAGTGGGCATCTACCGCTCGACCGACGGCGGCAATACATGGAGGCTTTTCGGCAGCAGCGTCTTCGACGGGCAGCGCATCAATGAGATTGTCATCGACCCGACCAACCGCAACAAGTGGATTGTCAGCGCGAATCGGGGAATCTACATCACCACCAATGGGGGCAGCGACTTCACCCTCAGGCTGAGCGGCTTGGCGTCAGCGCTACGGATGCACCCCACCAATTCCAATATCCTGTGGGCGGCGTTAGGCAATTTTGTGGGCGCTGGTGGCAACGGCGTCTATCGTTCCACCGACGGCGGCACGACGTGGACACGTATCAGCGCGTTGCCCAACGGCACGAGCATTGGGCGCATTGAACTGGACATCTGCCGCAGCAACCCCAACGTGGTCTGGGTCATTTTTTCCAGACAGTTCGTTCCTGGCGTCAGCGACGGCATCCATAGCGTGTGGAGAACGACCAACGGCGGCACCAGCTGGACGCAGGTGACCACCCCAACCGGCCGCACCGGGCAAACATGGTATAACCTTGTGATGCGCGTCGACCCGAACAACCCCAACATCGCCTACGCGGGCGCGGTCGACCTGTGGCGCACCACCGACGGAGGCCAAACGTGGACGACAATCAACCCGCAAGACACCGTGGGGCACGTCGACCAGCACGCGCTGGCGTTCGACCCGTTCGACTCGACGCGAATCTACATCGGCAGCGACGGGGGACTGTTCTACTCTGCCAATCGTGGGACGACGCTGACCCCTTTAAACAACGGCAGAGGCACGATGGAGTTCTACGCGTTCGATGTGCATCCCACCGATGCGAACCAACTGCTGGCGGGGTCGCAGGACAACGGCACGCAGCTGCGCACCGACTCGCCCACCTTCGATGTCACGCTGGGCGGGGATGGTATGTGGGCTTCGTATAAGCGCACCGACCCCAGTATCGCGCTGGGGCAGACCCAACAAGCCGTCGTCTGGCGTTCCACCGATGGAGGGCGAACCTGGAGTCCGAATCCTGTGCTGAACGCCAGCGGCGACCATCAAGGGTTGTGGTGCGCCCCGCTGGTCAACGACACCCGCACACCCGGCAGGTTCTATCTGGGCACCAACTTCCTGTACCGTTCCACCGACGACGGACGGACGTGGTCGCGCATTAGCGGCGATTTGACCGACGGCGGTGTGCTGAACGTGATTGCTGTCGCCCCGTCCGATTCGAACGTCATCTACACGGGGTCTACCGACGGCGTGGTGTTTGTCAGCACAGACGGCGGAGCCACATGGACGAGGCGCACGGATGGGCTGCCTCGGCGAGCAGTCGGTGGTCTGACAGTAGACCCCAATAATGCAGGCACGGTGTATGTGGGGTTCATGGGCTTTGGCGCACAACGTGTCGTTCGAAGCACCGATCTTGGCAGAACGTGGACGGACATCTCGGGCAACCTGCCCGACACGCCCGTGAACTTCCTGATAGTCAACCCGATTGCGCCCAACATGCTGATTGCCGCTACCGACACGGGGGTGTTCGTCACCACCGACCTCGGTCGCAACTGGGCAAGGCTGGGGCTGGGGTTGCCCAGCACGCCGTGTCTGCACCTGCGCGCCAACGCAACCACCAGCCATCTTTACGTGGGCACCTACGGACGCGGTATCTGGCGGATGCCTCTGCCTACCGCCGCTTTCGTAACCACACGAATCGAAGTACCATGGCGTCCGGGGCAACTGGGGGGCATCGCCAACCTCAGGGCAACCTTACAACGCACCGACTCGGGGGCAGGCGTCGCAGGCAAGCGACTGCAGTTTGAGGTAGACGATAGGACCGTAGGCAGTGCGGTGACCGGCTCGGATGGCTCCGCGACGCTCGCCTACACGATTCCGCTGGACGCTGCGCTGGGAAATCGCACCATCACCGCGACCTTCGATGGCGACTCCGCCTTCAACCCCTCCTCGGGCACGGGCATCCTTTCGGTCTCGCGTGCGTATACGGTTGTCATCATCCGAGACCAGTCGGTGCCCTACGGCTCGACCGCGTTGCTGAAAGCGCGCCTGACCCGACAGGATGATGGACGACCGATTTCGGGCAAACTGCTGCGCTTCTCGGTAGGTGGCACCGAGGTGGGCACGGCGACCACCGATGCCGAAGGCGAAGCGTCTGTCTCGTATAGTGGGCGACATCTCGGAGACCTGCCGATGTCGGCGGCGTTCGACGGAGACTCTACTTACGTCAGTTCCGCAGCATATGCGACCCTGAGTGGATACGTCGAAGTGGAAGCGCTCGTCAACCTGCGCGACTACGTCGGTCCCGTGATGAACTTGCCCGCGGATGTGGCGATTGACCGCGACGGCAAGCTGGAGCGGCTCAAGGAAGTGCTGGACGGCAAGGGGGCGTTCCGGCTGAGGCTGACCGGCAGCGCAGACCTTCTGGTGAAGGTAACGCACTGGCTGCGGCAGCGGGTTCACGTTAAACTGCCCGGCACGGCACAGGTGGCTTTCAGCCTCGTCAACGGAGACGTCGACGAGGATAACGAGGTCACGCTGTTCGATTTCGGTATGCTCGTTGCCGCTTTCGGCTCTGGGCCCAACGACAAGAACTGGAACCCCAATGCCGACCTCGACGGCGATGAGGAGGTCACCCTGTTCGACTTCGGCATCCTCGTCAAGAACTTCGGAAAAATCGGCGATGAGTAGTTTCGCTGGCACCGGGCGGGGCGTTGCCCCGCCCAGTGTTCGTAGCTTCCTCAACCCACTTTGGGGCGGACCGTCTCCTCGCGTGCCGAAGGACACGGAGCCTTACGCTCCACCGCCCCACAAGGTGGGTTCGCAGGAATAACGTCATGCGGAACACTGGGGGGCTTCCCAGAAAGGGGTTTTATACCAACTAAACGTTGGGGGCGACCTAAAACGAAACCTGCTCTGCCCGTGACTTTCAGTCGCTGGGGCACCGTTGAGCGGGCTTTTCACCCCAGGAACACTTGACAAAAATGTTTCGTCGTGATAAACAATACAACAGTAGTTACTTAGTGGCGAGGGACATCTGGCGAGTCATGGGATATGCTGAGCGCAAGCAAAGCATCCTGAGCCGTAAATCAGATTCTTCGCTTCGCCCAGCATGTTAGCGGATGTTGCTTTATCCCCCAAGCTCGCAAAGAGTCTTACAACTGCGTAGCTTCCCAAAACATAAACCTGCTCGGAAAGGAGAGGTACGAGATGCTATCCACTCTGAAACGCTTTGCTCTGCTGACAGGGATTACCACACTTTTGCTGTGGGGTTCCGTCGTGGCGCAGACCGTGCCATCCAGCCCGAACAAGGGTAAGTCGGTGAGAGCGCCCAGTCGGGTATCGGTCAGCACGCCAACGCAACCACCAGTGCCTCCAGAACAGAAGCCATCTCTGCGCTACGAAACCTCGATTGCCCATACCCGCCCTGAGTTAGCCAATCAGGCGACCTCCATAGCTGAGCCGAACCTTCAGGAGGCACAGATGCTAGGTGAGGAGGGAGTAACCGACGCTGGAACGTATGTTTTGCCGTTTGGTAGCAAGGGCGAGAAGGTGGCGATTGCCTTCGGGATGGGCGATTATGTACCGTCAGAAGGCGAGAAGCTGCAACCGTTGCTGCTGCGGCTGGCGCAACACCGAGCAGCCCAACTACGCACTCAAAGCACAGACGCGCAGCCAACGGTTTACTGCTTCATCCTGCTGGATGGCAGGCTGGACGATGCTTTGCGTGAATGGCTCGAGCAGCACGGCGTGCAGCTGCTCGGCTTTTATCCGTACACAGCGTATCAGGCGCGTGTTCCCGTGTCGCAGTTAAGCACGGTAGCTGCCCATCCGCAGGTTCGCTGGGTTGGTCAGCCTTATCCGCTTCAGAAACTGCACCCCGAACTATGGACGTTCGTTGGCAGCGGCTCGGCGGAGCGCAGATGGGTTTTCGTATCCCTCTTCGGACACGATGAGGCAGCGCGCGACGCCCTGATGGCTATCGCCGACCAGACAGGCAGGTATGACCCCGACTTAGCCATCCTTCCGATGCTGGCTGATGCCGCCACGATAAACCGGCTGCTCGACTGGGACGCCGTGCTGTTTATCGAGCCAGTACACGCCTGCAAGCCAGCGGACTTCGAGTCGCAACCCGCTATCGATGCTGACCTGCTGTGGTACTTTGGCAAAGATGGCCGCCCATTGCACGGTCAGTCGGTGAAGATCGGGGTGCTTGACTCAGGTTTCTTCATACGACACGACGACTTTGCCCATATCAGGGACGGCGTTATCGGTCGCGACTATACGGATAGCAGGGGCAATGCACTGATAGACGGTAACGGTCACGGCACTGCTGTGTTGGGTATTCTGCTCGGCGCAGGTGCTGCAGACCGTCGATATCGGGGCACTGCCTCAGGTGTAAGCGCCTTGGCAGCGGATGACATCGTGCTGGCGAAGGTCTTCGTGAACACGTTTGAGGGAGGGACCAGTGTCGGGTCGAGCGTTTCGGACGCGCTCAGTGACATGCGGGGATGGTTCGATCGGCAAAGGTGGAGGAGCGTTGCCAAACGGGATGTGGTGAACTTGAGCGGGGGCGCGCCAACTCGGTACGCACGAGGAACGGATGCGCTATCGCGACAGGTCGACAGATTGTTTCGCGAAGACATCTTGGTCGTGGCTGCCGCAGGTAACGAGGGCAAACAAGGAGAAGGAACAATCGGTATCCCAGGCGATGCCAAAGGGGCGCTGACAGTGGGTGGCGTGTATGATGAGGGATACAACGTAGACAAAGTAGTTGAGTCATCATCACGAGGCCCTACGGGGGATGGTCGGGTGAAACCCGATGTGGTCGCGCCAAGCCACTGGATTATGGCACCTGCCCGTTGGAACCGTCGAGAATACTTCCCTGTCAAGGGAACATCCTTTGCCGCCCCCCATGTGGCTGGGCTCGCAGTGGGGTTGATGGCAGCGTATCGTCGGCCGGACGGCGGTGCCTCGAACCCGCCAGCCTGGGTCATTAAAAGCATGATTATCGCAAACGCCCTCGACCTCGGCTACGACCTCCACGCGGCAGGAAGAGGTAAAGTCGACGGCTTTTTGTGCCATTTCGAGGGAGACGGCTTCTTGAAAGTATGGTGGGGGACAAACAGACGCACCGGCTCGCTAAAGACCATGGATTTTGACCTCTCCCAGCCTGCGAGTCTGCTGCGCATTGCGCTGGTATACCCCGATGAACCAGCTTCTGCATGGGCCAGCCAGGCTCTGGTGAACGACCTCGACTTATACCTCGATGCTGAACCGTTTACTGAAGGGCCGAACGGCGGCTGGTGGTCAGCCTCCCGTGTAGACAACGTGGAGTTCATCACCATCCGCAACGCGCGAGCAGGCAAATATCGCATCAAGGTACACTCCTACAGCCATTCGTGGTTTTCTGGTAGTCAGGCATGGGCGGTGACGGTGCGTGCCGTTTTTGGACCTACCGAGCCCAACCTGAGATTGACCCTGACTGCGCCCGTGGCTGTGCAGCCCAACACTGAGTTTGAGGTGATGGGTTCAGTGCGACCGGACTCCTACGTCGTCTCTGGAGTGTCGGCTACGATGTTGGAAGACCCACCGCGTGGTTCTCTTCTGAGTTACGTCAGTGACCTCGAGGTGATACGGTATGCTCCGAACGGTGACCAAGAGCGTTTTAATCTTAGCTCCGCATTAAACGTCCCGCTCGGTAGTATTCCAGCGGGTTTCACCCGGAAGTTGGCAAGAAGGTTGCGTGGGGATAGGGAGGGGCTCGGCACTATCCTGTTGAAGGTTAAGTCCACGAACGGCGGCGAGGCAGAAGTACGTCGCACCGTCATCATCGACGGCACCCCACCTAACGATTGGCAGGCCTTTACAGTGAACGAAGGCAACCAAGAGCTCGCACCAACCTGTCAAGTTGCGGTAAGAGACCTTCTTTCTGGCTTGTCGCCCTCGGCAAACGCATGGTACCGCTTCTCTACCGATGGTGGGACAACATGGAGTCAATGGAAACCGACGAGCCTCTCCGGAGAGGAGGGGAGCCTCGAATGGGAGGTGGTAGTAGCCCAAAACGTGCCGTTTCACCGTGCTGGCGACAGGAACCGAATCCAGTTCAGGGTGCAGGACGTCGCAGGCAATTGGGGATACAGTCCCATCTATCCCGTGTCCCTACGAATTAGAACCCGCCTCTCAGGCGACAACCTCTCTGCTGAGCGCGGCAGCACCGCCCTGTTGCGGGCGACGCTCGTTCGAGCCTCCGACTCATCACCGCTTGCCAACAAAACGGTGCGGTTCCTTGTGGATGGCAACCCGGTCGGTTCCGCGGTTACCAATGCGGCGGGCGTAGCGACCCTGCCGTGGACGGTGACACTACTCGGTGAGCGCGAGTACCGGGTCGTGTTTGAGGGAGACTCTGAGTATCAAGCCTCCGAAGCAACTGCCCACTTGAATTTGACAGCCAAGACGGAGGTCATCGTGGAAGACGTCATAGCTCGGCGGGGCACGACGGTGATTCTGACCGCTTCGCTGAAAGAGCTGGACGTTGGCGGTTGGGTTTCAGCACCGCAGGGACTCACGCTACACTTCAAGGTTGACGGTACAGTCGTGGGAACAGTGGAAACGGATGCGCAGGGGAACGCACAAGTTGCATATAGTATCCCTCCCCACATGCCACTCGGCATCCGTTGGATCGATGTGGTCTTCGAAGGCGCAGAATCACGACAACCCTCCACAGGAAACGCTACCCTTCGGGTAGCACGAACCGTCCTGCGCGGCAAGGTGCTGCTGGGCGACTTCGTCGGCAATCCTGAGATGGCACAGGTTACTTTGGAACTGCGCGACCCGGACAGCAGGTCCGCCAGAGAGACGCATAACCTCTTCCTCAACAGCCAATCCGAATACATTATCGGTACGAATTTGGACGGCGTCTACGATGTCGCTGTCAAAGGCTCCCACTGGCTGCGCGATAAGCATCAACGGGTTCGCGTCACCGGTGATGTTGTCCTCAATTTCTCCCAGATCAATGGCGATGTCGACGGGGACAATACGGTGACCCTACAGGATTTTGGTATGTTGCTCCTGGCGTTTGGCAGCGTAGCGGGTGACGAAAACTGGAACTGGGACGCCGACCTGGACGGCGACTTGGAGGTCACATTGTTCGACTTTGGCATCCTCGTCAGGCATTTCGGCTTTGTCGGGGAGCAGTAGTTCCTTAACACTGGGCGGGGCAACGCCCCGCCCTTTTTGCTTATGGGGGGTGGTCAGCGGCGTGTTTGCGGAGACCGAGCCTTATCTGGTATAATAGCCCGCGGTGATGATGCAGGAGGTTATCCCAATGGCTCACGTCTGTGACATTTGCGGCAAAGGCGTTATGCACGGTCAAAATATTCGGCATGTGCACTCGGGAGCGTGGGCACTGCGCGCGCCGCGCACCAAGCGGGTATGGTACCCCAACCTGCAGCCCGTGCGCGCGATGGTGAACGGCAGCGTCCGCCGCATCAAGGTATGCACCCGATGCCTGAAAGCAGGTAAGGTCAAACGCGCCTTGTAGGTCGCATATAGAGCAATGGAAGGTGTGGAAACAGCACATCCCCGCCGTCTGGCGGGGATGCGCACTGCTGGAGGTTGAGAGGGGCAGGCTATTCGACCTGAACCTTCACCGCTTTCGCTTTCGCGGACTCCACTTTGGGCAACCGCACCTCCAGGATACCGTTGCGGAGCGTCGCCTTCACCTTGTTCGGGTTAATCTCGACCGGCAGGTCATAGCGCGCCTCGAAGGTGCCATGCCCGCCCCACGCGCTGCGGTAGTGTACCGTCACGTTCTCATCGCTGATGAGTGGCTTGCGCTCACCGCGGAGTATCAGCGTGTCCGGTGTCGCCTCCACGTGGATGTCTTTCATCTCCACGCCGGGCAAGGTGGCGAACACCACCAGCTCCTCATTGGTCTCGTAGATATCCACGGCAGGTTCAAAGCCCACTTCTATGTCCGAACTCCAGCGGGTGAGCGGGCTGAACGGGAACAGCCGGTCGAACCAGCGGTCCATCTCGCGATGCAGGCGCTCCATCTCCGCAAACGGATCCCAGCGGCGGATGCCACCGTTGGTCTCACGACGAGCCAGCGTCACTTCACGGCGTGCCATAGCTCTCACCTCCTTTGACCTGTGTGTTTCTCAGGCAATTAACTTGAGTATTACTCACTCAATTCCACTTATATTATACCACGAAATTTGCAAGAGTCAAGGGGGTCCTCCCCAAAAATTGACACACGCAGAAGGGCGTGCTAAGATAGGAGCACCGCAACTTTCGTCGTGCTGGTGTGTCAATGTCACTGGAGGGCAGGTGACAGCAATGAGTAACCTGCACAACTTACTGCAATGGTGGAACCTCCTTTTCGCGCTGCCGCTGGTGGTGGGGATGCTCTTCTCCCTGATAACCGCGCTTGGTTTCGCCTCCACAGGTCACGCAGCAGCGGAACGCGGTGACATCGACCAGGGGGATACCGCGCACGAAATGGATACAGGGGACGGCGACTCAGAGCACGGGGATATCGGGCAGGATACAGACCTCCACGCCGAACACGACCACGCCATTGATTCAACATCCGCGGAGGTGGCTGTTGGCGAGGCAGGGCATGACGCTGCCGCCGAACACGCTGATGAAACCACACACGACCACCACGAGTCGGTATTGACACAGATTCTGGAGGCGTTCGGCATCGGGCGGGGTGTGCCCATCTCGGTGATGCTGCCTTTCTGCATGATGTTATGGGGGGTGCTGGGACTGGTGAGCAATCAGGCGCTGCATCCGCTGCTGCGCTTTCCGGCGGTTTACGTATGGATTAGCGTGCTGGTAAGCCTGCTGGGCACCTCGCTGCTGGCACGCGGGCTGTCGGGGGTGGTGGCGCGTTACCTGCAGATGGGGCAGGTTGCCAACATGTCGCGCGAACGGCTCATCGGGGCGACGGGTATCGCGGTGTTCACCATTGACGAACGAGGTGGGGTGGCGGATGTGCATGACCGGGTGGGCACGATACACCGCATCCCGTGCCGGGTGCGCGAGCGCGGAACCCCGCTGCCTGCGGGGACGCCTGTGGTCGTGGCGGACTATGAGAGCGAAACGGGAACCTACCTGGTGGAGGAGAACCCGTTTGCCGATAGTATCACGCATCAGGAGGTACGAACATGACTGCGCTGCTGTTTGTGCTGATTGGAGCGTTACTCGTTTTCGCGCCCTTCTACCTGGGCTGGGAGTGGACGCAAACGCTGGTTTCGTCCATCGTGGGCGTGGTGGTGATGTTTTTCTCCGCGCTCGCGCTGGCGATAAAGCGTTTTTACCTCAAGCCATCGGCGAACCTCGCCTATGTGCGCACAGGTTGGGGAGGCACACATGTGCTGATTGACGGCGGCTCGCTGGTGTTTCCCGTGGTGCACAAAATCGTGCCCGTCTCTCTGGAGACCATGAAGCTGGAGGTGGAGCGCAAGGGACCCGATGCGCTCATCACCAAGGACAACCTGCGCGTGGACGTGAAGGCGGAGTTCTACATCAAGGTGCGTGCCATCAAAGAGGACGTGCTGAACGCCGCGCGGTCGCTGGGCGAGAAGTCGGTGGATGCGCATTCGGTGTCGTCGCTGGTGTTCGAGAAGCTGGTCTCCGCTCTGCGCAGCGTCGCCGCCACCAAGGACCTGGTGGAGATTCACGCGCAGCGGGATGCCTTTGCGAGCGCGGTGCACAATCTGGTGGTGGCGGACCTGCAGCAAAACGGCTTGACGCTGGAGTCGGTTACCATCTCGCGTTTAGACCAGACCTCGCAGGAGCTGCTGTCGGATAACAACATCTTCGACGCGCAGGGCAAGAAGAAGATTACTGAAATCACCCAGTCCGCACTGGTAGAGCGCAACCGTATCGAGCGCGATGCGCAGCGCGAGATGACCCTCAAGAACGTGCAGACCCGCAAGGAGGTGCTGGAGCTGGAGCGCCAGCAGGCGGAGGCAGAAGCGGAGCAAGCCACGCAGGTCGCCAAAATCCGCGCGGAGAAACAGCGGGAGGCACAAACCTACCAGATCGAGCAGGAACGCCAGGTGAAAGAGGCAGAAATCCAGCGCGACCTTGCCGTTCAAACCACCGCCATCGAGCGCGACAAGGCGCTGGTGCTCAAGGAGCAGGAGCTGCGCCAGACCGACATCGAGCGGCTGAAGGCGATAGAGGTCGCCGAGCGGGAGAAGCAAATCGCGGTTGCCAACAAAGAGAAAGAGCGGGCGCAGGCGGAGGAGGAAGCCCTTCAGGCGCAAGCCGAGCGCGAGCGGGCGAACCAGGACATCATTACCGTGCAGGTGACCGCACAGGCAGAGCGCGAGGCACAGACCAAGCTTATCGCCGCCAAGCAGCAGATCGAGCAGGAGCGCCTGAAGCGGCAGGTGGAGGCGGAGGTGCAGGCGTATGCCGAGGTGAAGCGTGCCGAGGCGCAGCAGAAAGCCGCCGAGCTGGAGGCGCAAGCCATCCTGCGCAAGGCGGACGCCGAAGCCCGTGCGAAAGAGCTGGTGGCTCAGGGCGAGCAGGCGTTGAAGATGGTAGATGTCAACATCGCCCGCGAGCAGGTGGAGGTGCAGAAGGCGCAGGTCGAAGTAGAGCGACAGGCGCTGGAGAACAAGCAGACCTTCAGCGACGCCGCCCTGCGCTTCGAACTGACCAAGCTGCAGATCGAAGCCAGCCGCGACATCCAGAAGGCGATTGCCGAGTCCATCGGACGGTTCATGAGCAACGGACAGTTCGTCATCTTCGGCGATCCGGGCATGATGGCGAACATGGTGCAACAGTACTTCAAGGGCATGGGCGTCGGCGCGTTCGTGGACGGGCTGATGAAAGGTTCTCCGCTCAGCGGAGACGGCAGTGTAGTGCCCCAGCTGGCGAATCAGGTGCTGAGCCTGGTACAGAGCCTGACGGGGAAGGCGGTCTCGCCCGAGGTGGCGCAACAGGTGAACGACCTGGTGCAGCAGGTAGTTGCCTCCGCGCAGAAGGAGAGCACGCCAGCAACGGAACAGCCTGCTCAGGAGTAGCAGGCGCATTGACAGGGGTTACGCGGTGGAAGGCTTCCCGGAAGTCCGGCGAGTCAAGCGACAAAAAACGTCATTCTGAGCGGACGAAGAATCTGAGACCCTTCGCTAACGCTGAGGGTGACAGGAAAAAGCCACTGCAATCGTCGGACAGGCGAAGCCTTCCCTGCTCCCACCTCAGCTGCGTAACTCCTGATAATATTCTTTGAAGGAGGCGAGGATATGCACGTCGCAGGTATTTTTGTTCTTATCTGGATGACTGGAGCGGTTTGGGCGATGGAAGTCAAATCTACGGCTCCGGGCAACCTGTTTGTTACCGGCAAACAGCTGCACTTTACCGTGACACAAGCGAAGGCTACTGTCCATTATCGTCTGATGGACTACTGGGGGCGACCTGTTGCTGAGGGGAAGGTACCGGTTCGCCACGGCAACGCGAACATCCGAATCAAAGCACAACCTCCGGGCTACTATATCCTTCGCTGTGACGATGGGGAAGGTAATGCAGCAGAGGTTGCGCTGGGGGTAGTCATGGATAGAAAAGGTGCCCCATTACCGCGTGAGGGGCGGGTCTGCGCCGATGCTGCCAGTGCCTGGCTGGTTCATGGCGAAGAACGCTGGCGTACGTTTGCGCATATCGTGCGTACGGCGGGCATCCCCTGGGTGCGGGAGCGTATCTCATGGGGACACGTCGCACCTGATAAGCGACAGCTGGACTGGAAGCATTACCAGTATGTGGCGGATGTGCTGGCGCAGCAGGGGGTGCATGTTTACCAGATATGGCATGATTCCCCGGCGTGGTCGCATCCCGATAACCCTTCCGCGCACTGCCCGGATGATCTGCGCACGGTATACCGTTTCGGGCGGGAGGCAGCCAGCCACTTTGCGGCACAGATTCAGGCATGGGAAGTCTGGAACGAGCCGGATATCGATTTCTGGCGGCATCTCAGTGACCGCTACGCAGGGTTGCTCAAGGCGGCTTATCTGGGGTTGAAAGACGGCAATCCGAATGCGCCTGTGCTGCAGGGTTCTCTCTGTGTCGGGGTACAGGCGTTTGCACGCCATCTGTTCGAAAACGGCATCGGGGAGTACTTCGACATCTTTAACTGGCATATCTACGACCTGCCCTCCAACTATCCCCGTACGCTGCAGGCATACCGGCAACTGCTTGCCGAACACGGTCTGGATGACCGTCTCGCCTGGTTAACGGAGGCGGGCATCCGTTTGCCGGGCACCGAGGGCGCGAACAAACGCATTCTCAGCGAGGAGAACCAGCGCAGACAGTGCCAGTTTGTGCCCGTATCTGTGGTCATGTCGCTCGCAGCGGGCAACGACAAACACTTCTTCTTCGTGCTACCTGACTATCTGGAGAGCGGCATGCAGTTCGGTGCGTTGCGCCCCGATATGAGCCCCTATCCTTCGCTGGTAGCTCTCTCCGCGTGCGCCCAACTGCTTGGAATAAGCCGGTATATGGGGGAGTACCCCACCGGTGTGGAGGGGGCTTCGGCGCATCTTTTCTCCACCCCGCGTGGCAATGTGCTGGTCGCATGGTCGGAGAAGCCGGTCACCATCCGCGTGCCTACCGACAGGCGTACAGTGCGTGTTGCCAACATTTTCGGTGCGGAGAGCACGCTGAAGGTGGAGGATGGCAGGGTGCAGGTTCAGCTGACACCGGAGGTCGTGTATCTGGTGAACGTGGGGAAAGCGATAGAGAAAAGTGTCCAGCCCGCGCCGCCTCGTGTCGGACGCCTGCCCACGAACAAGCCGTCGCGGGTGGTGGTAGTTGGCTACACCAATCTGCCTGTCGATAAGGGACGCGACTGCTATCTCTTCCGCCCGGGCGAGAGCTTCGAATACACCGTGGAGGTATATCACTTCGGGGGGAGAGCAGTGAGCGGCACCGTGAGCCTGTCGCTCTCCGGTGCTTCCGCGCAACCTCCGCAGCAGGCAGTGCAGGTGCGGGCGATGGGCAGGCAGGTGTTGTCTTTCCGCATCACGCCCGATGAGAATGCCGAGGAGATACGCATTGAGGTGCGTGGCAACTTCGGTGCAGAGCAAGCATCGCCGAGCGTCAGTTACCTGTTAAGGCAGAGGTGAAAGCCGCCGGGTTGCTGTCACAGCAGGTCGTGGAGGGAGTTGCGTACGCAATAGAGAACCTCTCCCTCCACGAGTGCCGCCGGAATCACTCCCCAGCCCTCTCTCACGCTCTGTCTCGCCTCCTGCAGGGTGTAGGGAAACACGTCGACGCTGACGCCGATACGCCGGGGTCGGTAGAGGGGGATTCGCTCATCGAACCGCAGGTTCGATTCGCGCAGGAGGATGAGCACATCCGCATCACTGGCAGCGGTGTAATCGCCACGCGCGAAGGAGCCGAACAGCACCACCGCCAGCACGTTGCTATCCGCCTCGCCCAGCGCCTGCGCCCACTGGCGCAGGCGCACACGCACGCCTTCACCGTCCACCCGAAAGATGCGAATCACACCACTTAGCTCCCTCCCGCATACGGGGCGCAAACGGGGTCGCCCACCACCATGTCCTTCCAGAACAGGTATGGTGTGGACATCCAGAAGCTCTCAGCAAGGGTATAGCCGTCGGTGTAACGGTCGAACAGGATGTCGGCGCGGCAGAGGGCGTCGGCATACGGTTCGGAGACGTAGCCTTTCACGCCTGTCACGCCGACCTTAATCAGGTCGGCGATGAGCGATTGCCCCTTATCGGTGGGCAGGAAGGTGCGTGCGCTGGTGGAGACGGCGGTCTCCGCAATCGCGCCCGGGAGGAAGGTGTTGCTGAGGTAAAGTTCTCTTTTGAACTGCGGGTCGTTGCTACCCCATGAGTAGTAACCCATCAACCCCTTCTGGTTACCAATGAACTCTCTGGTATCGTCCAGCAACACGCGCAGTTTTTTGCGTTGCAGCAGCTGCGCCGCGCGCCGCATCGATTCGTTCACCTCGCCGTATGCGCTGCGCTGGTGCGACGGGCTGATGTCCAGCAAAAACAGTCCATCCGCACGCCGTGCCCTGAGGGCGCGCTCGAGCAGGGCATTGGCATCGGCGAAGGTGTAGCCGTCCAGCCGTGAGACCAGATAAAGCCCACCATAACGCTCGGACGAAAAGGCTTCCCGTTTGCCGAAGTAGGGGTTGCGGCTGCGAGGCGATACCGCCACGTTCATGCACATCAGCAGGCTGTCGACGGAGTAGCCCCGCTGAGCGGTCTTGATGGGCACACCTTTGACGATGAGCAGGAAGTCTACCTTCTCGACGAGTTTGCGTTCACGCAATGCCTTGCGCACCGGTGCCTGAATGTCGGTGAGGTAATCGCCCTCGGGGATGGTCTCAGAAGCGGTGCATTGCAACAGGATGAGATGGTCCTCCGGCACCGCCCGGTCGCGACAGTATTGCCGCGCCAGCTTTTCCGATTCAGGCTGGACACGGTTGGCAATGACCGCGACTTTTCGGCCGGGCGGGTTTGCCAGAGGCTGGAATCGCATCGTACATCTCCTCAGCTTCCCATTGCGCGCGCTCCTGCCATCGTCGGTGCCCCTGCAGGACGTTGCGCCTGAGGCTGGTCCATGCCCAGCAGGGCGTTGAACTCCTTGATGTCTTTCGCTTTCGCCAACGCCTCCTCGTAGGTCACGATGCCGCGCTTCACCAGCGACGCCAGCGACTGGTCCAGCGTCATCATGCCCTGCTTGGTACCGGTCTGGATGATCGAGGTGAGCTGGTAGGTTTTTGCCTCGCGGATGAGGTTACGCACAGCGGATGTTCCCACCAGCACCTCAAACGCCGCCACGCGCCCCTTGCCGTCCGCCCGCTTGCACAGCGTCTGCGAAATCACGCCCACCAGGTTCACCGACAGCTGCATGCGGATTTGCTGCTGCTGGTAAAGTGGGAACACGTCGATCACGCGGTCTACCGTCTGCACCGCATCAGGTGTGTGCAGGGTGCCGAACACCAGGTGTCCCGTTTCGGCAGCGGTGATGGCGAGGTGGATGGTCTCCAAATCGCGCATCTCGCCCACCAGAATCACGTCGGGGTCCTGGCGCAGAACGAACTTCAGCGCGTTGGCGAAGGAGTGGGTGTCGGTATCCAGCTCGCGCTGATTGACCAGCGCGACTTTCGGCTCATGCACGAACTCTATCGGGTCTTCAACGGTGACGATGTGTACCGGGAAGTTCTGGTTGATGTAATGGAGCATCGCCGCCTGCGTGGTGGACTTGCCCGAACCGGCGGGACCGGTCACCAGCACCAGCCCACGCGGTCGCTCGGCGAAGTAACGGCACACGGGCGGCAGGTGCAGCTCCTCCATCGTCTGGATGCGGTACGGGATAACGCGGAACGCTGCTTGCACGTTGCTGCGCTGCTGGTAGATATTGCCGCGGAAGCGCGACAAGCCGGGCACCTCGTAGGCGAAGTCCAGCTCCAGCTCCTTTTCAAATCGCTCGCGCTGCGCAGGTGAAATGACGCTGAAGCACAGGTCGCGCACCTGTTCCGGGGTGAGTTTGCCGTACTCCTCCATCGGATACAGGTCGCCGTAGATGCGCACCATGGGATATTGATTTGCCTTCAGATGCAGGTCGGAACCGTCTCGTTGCACCACTTTGGTCAAAAGTTCATCTACTGTCACCGTCATGGTTCATCTCCCTGTGTTTGCTCGGTGTTTGGGATAGACAGCAGTTTTCGTGAAACCGCTCGCGCGGGTGTGAAGTGCGGGTTCACTCGCTGTCGGTAGTAGGTGGCGATGGCGTTCACACAGATGCCGGTAGCCACCGCAACGTTCAGCGAAGTGGTAGCACCGTAAAGCGGTATCGCCACACACTGCTCGCATTCCGCCAGCACATCGGGGGGTACGCCGTGCAGCTCCTCACCGATGACCAGTGCTACCGGGAATCGCCATTCCATGCACTCCAGCGGGACGGACTGTTCGTCCAGGTGCAGCGCCACGATGCTGTAGCCTTTCGCCCGCAAAGAGCGGATTTCTTCCTGCGGATAGCCCCAGCGGTGCGGCTGCCATTTTTCGGCTCCGACCGCGCCCGCATAGCTTTTCTCACGCCCGTCGCATCGGCTGAAAACCACTTCCTGCACGCGAAACGCTTCGGCGATGCGCAGGATGTTGCCATGGTTGATTTCCTTGTCCAGATAGCTGCACACAATCACCAGCGGCAGCCGCGGCAGGTGAGGTAACCGCTCCCGCAGTCCGGGGTCGGTTTCCGGACGTCCGCTGGCTTCCCACTCTCGCCGGATGTGTTCGGGTATGGTGATGCTCATCTTATACCTGAACACCTGCCATCATGCGCTGCGCGCGCTGCTCGAAGTCGCGCGGATTGGATGACTTCGCGATGGCGTCTTCGAAGTCCACCAGCCCTTTGCGCACGAGGTTGAGCAGGCAGCTATCGAGTGTCTGCATACCAAACTCCGCACCGGTCTGGATGTCCATGTAGAGCTGGTGCGTCTTGCCTTCGCGAATCAGGTTGCGCACGGAAGGGGTCGCCACCATCAGCTCAAAGGCTGCCACCCGCCCGGTGCCCTGTGCATTCGGCAGCAGGGTCTGCGAGAGCACGCCCACCAGCACCACCGACAGCTGCATCCGTATCTGCTGTTGCTGCTCCGGCGGGAACACGTCCACGATGCGGTCGATGGTCTGCGGAGCGTCCTGCGTGTGCACGGTGGACATCACCAGGTGCCCCGTTTCGGCGGCGGTGATGGCGAGGTGGATGGTCTCCAGATCCCGCATCTCGCCCACCAGGATGACGTCGGGGTTCTGTCGCATCACGTGGCGCAGCGCATCGGCGAAGGAGTGTGTGTCCACGCCCAGCTCGCGCTGGTTGATAATGGACAGCTTGTCGTGATGCATGTATTCGATGGGGTCCTCGATGGTCATGATATGGCAGCGTTTGTGGGTGTTGATGTGGTCGATCATCGCTGCCAGCGACGTGGACTTGCCGGAGCCGGTGGGACCGGTCACCAACAGCAGTCCGCGTGGGCGCATACAGAGGTCCTTGACGGCTGGCGGCATGAGCAGCTCGTCGATAGTGCGGATGCGGAAGGGGATTAACCGCAGTGCCGCGCCCACACACCGCTGCTGCCAGAACATGTTGACGCGGAACCGGGCCAACCCTGGCACCTCGTAGGAGAGGTCGAGCTCTTTGTCGCGCTCAAAGCGTTGTTTGCGCTCCTCGTTGAGGATAGCGTACAACAGGTTTTTGACATCTTCGGCGGTGAGGCGGGGCAGGTCGGTGCGCTTCAGGTCACCGTGAATGCGCAGGATAGGAGGCTCTCCGGCGCGCAGGTGCAGGTCAGAAGCGTCGCGTTGCACCACCATCCGCAACAGGTCATCTATGTGCATATGGTCTGTCTTCCTCCCAGATTCAACAGGTACTTCTTACTGCTGCTACGTGATGTCTATGGCTTTCCGTTTTTGCGGGTTTTACCGCCGCAGCATCTGGCGCAACTCGGTCAGGTTGCCTGCGTACGCCAGTGCATCCTCCTCGGTGATCAGCCCCTGCTTGTAGTATTTGTACAGGCACTGGTTCATCGTCTGCATGCCCCAGAACTGTCCTTCCTCAATCGCGCTGTAGATTTGTCCTACGCGCCCTTCCTCGATCAGTTTGGCGATGGTGGGCGTGGAAATCATCACTTCCACTGCGGCGATGCGTCCGCTGCCGTCCTTCAGAGGCACCAGCTTCTGCGAGACGATGCCTCGCAGCGAGTTGGACAGACGCATACAAATCTGGGGCTTGTCATGCGGGGGGAACATGTTGATGATTCGGTCCATCGTCTCCGCCGCGCTGGGCGTGTGCACGGTGGAGAAGACCAGGTGCCCGGTTTCCGCAGCCTGCAGGGCGACGTGCATGGTCTCGATATCGCGCATCTCGCCGATAAGGATGACGTCCGGGCTTTCGCGCACCACGTATTTGAGCGCATCGCTGAAACTGTCGGTATCGATGCCCACCTCACGCTGGCTGACTATCGCCTGTTTGTCGGGATGCACGAACTCGATGGGGTCTTCGATGGTCACGATGTGGCAGCGTCGGGTTTCGTTGATGAGGTCAATCATCGCTGCCAGCGTGGTCGATTTTCCACATCCGGTGGGACCCGTGACCAGCACCAACCCCTGCCGTTGTTTGGCGAGCTCCGCAACCGCTGGCGGCATTTTCAGCTCTTCCAGCGTGTAGATGTTCAGCGGGATGAGGCGACACACCATCGCGATACTGCCGCGCTGTTGATAGATGTTGGCGCGCACGCGGGTAATGCCCTCAATCGTAAACGCGAGGTCGAGCTCATGACGGTGTTCGAACCGCCCGATTTGCTCGTGGGTCATGACGCTATATGCCAGATTGCGCGTGTCATCCGCAGTGAGCGGGGGCATGTCCATCGGCTGAATCCTGCCGTGCACGCGCAACGTCGGCGGAGTGTTCTCTTTAATGAACAGGTCCGACGCCTTGACCGACGCTCCATAGCGCAGTAACTCGCTCAGTTCCAACATCGGCGCTATCCCTCTCTCGTGGATTCATGATGTTGTGCAGATACCGGTATGCGGGAAGAATGGCGAATTGCCCAACGCATCACCAGATATGCCAGCCCTCCCAGCGCCAGAGAGACCAGTGCCCAGCCAGCGATTCGCCAGCCCGGCGCAGTTTCCTTTCGCTCTTGCTGAACAGGCTGTTCTTCTTGCACCGGCTGATGAAATGGCACTCGCAGATCGACATCCGCCCCATGCCTCAAGATACGCACCTGATACCGGTAGACGCCCGGAGTGTAGATGAGCTTCACCTGCAGGTCGCGTGTTGTCCATTCGCGCAAGCCCTGAAAGGGCATGTCTCCCTGCACCAGAAAGTATATCTCGAAAAGCTCATAGTCCGAAAAGGCTCGCAGGAACGGTTCTACAGGTAAACCGCCACTGTTGCGGTCTACAACGTTTCGGGCGCGCCCAATGACGTCGGTCATGGGGGGCAACGTGTTGCCCTCGATACTGCGGGGAGCCTCGGTGCGCACTTTCAGCAGTTTTCCCTGCCAGCCTCCGTAGCGCAGAAGACGTTCGAATCGCTCCGCCGCCTCTTTTTCGGGAACGGTGGTGCTGTAGGCGAAGTTCAGATGGTCTTCCCCTGTGCCGGTGGAGATAACCACGATGGTAACTTGCGGGGCAACACTCTGTTGCGCCGTGACAGCCCCTGTGAACAAACCGAGCAGCAGAGCTAACAGCGTAAGACGCATTGGCGTATGCATAGAACCTCGTTTCTGATATTCGCTTCTGACCACGGCGCAACCGCTCATGACGCTCCCTGCAGAGCGTTTGTGATGATACCTGCCCAGGACACACACTGATTGTATCAAACCTGAGGGCGAAAGGTCAAGGGATGTCGGGCTATCTGCACAATGCGCCGCAATCGGTATCACTGCGGGACTACGCAGGCAGGTGCGCCCTGCATCACATGCACAGGCTTTTCTTGCTTGCAGGAGAACGCCTCCTCGCACTACAAATATACAAGTACGCAAGCGGTTAACGGTAGTTGCGCGCTGGTAACCGGAGGGGCATTTCGGTGAACATACTGGTAGTGAACTGTGGTAGTTCGTCGGTGAAATACCGACTGTTCAGCGATTCGCAAGAGCGGGCGCGAGGATTGATCGAGCGCGTGGGCAGCGCAGAAACCCCCAATCACACGGTAGCGGTACAGCAGATGTTTAAGCAGCTCAGCGAGATGGAAGGGGGGCTGCCGATAGAGGAGATACACGCCATCGGACACCGCGTTGTGCATGGCGGTGAAAAGTTCACAGGAGCGGTAATTATCACGCCGGAGGTCATCGAAGCGGTGGAAGAGTGCGCCAGCCTTGCGCCTCTGCATAATCCGCCCAACCTGCTGGGTATTCGTGCGTGCATGGAGCAGGCGCCGCAGGCGATACAGGTGGCGGTGTTCGATACCGCCTTCCACCATACCCTGCCAGGACATGCCTATCTGTATGCCCTGCCCTATGAACTGCGTGAAAAATACGGCATCCGCCGATACGGCTTTCACGGCACCTCGCACCGCTACGTTTCGGAGCGGGTGATACAACTGCTGAGGCAGGAGAACGCCCTGCACACACCCAGCAAGATCATCTGTTGTCATCTGGGCAACGGCTGTAGCATCGCCGCGGTGCTGGATGGCAAGAGCGTGGACACCAGCATGGGCATGACCCCCGCCGAAGGACTGGTGATGGGAACCCGCTCGGGTGACCTCGACCCGGCGATACTCCTGCACTTACAGCGCACCCTCGGCTGGGATGCTGACCGCGTGGACCGCCTGATTAACAAGGAGGGCGGTTTACTGGCGCTGGCTGGTGTATCGGATATGCGCGATGTGGAAGCGCGAGCCGCTGCCGGAGATAGTCAAGCGCAGACCGCTTTCGAGGTATTCTGTTATCGAATCATTAAGTACATCGGCGCGTATGCCGCCGCGATGAACGGGGTTCATGCCATCGCGTTCACGGCGGGCATCGGCGAGAACAGTCCGGCGGTGCGCAGCAAGGTGTGCGCTTCGCTGGGATACCTCGGGGTGGAGATCGACGAAGACGCGAACCGTGCCGGCAAAGGGGAAAGGTGTATCAGTACGCCCGGCTCGCGTGTCAAAGTATATGTCGTACCGACCGACGAGGAGCGTGTCATTGCCGAGGAGACCCGCAGGCTGGCGCAAAGAGTACGCCACTAAACTCTGTCACATAGAGAGGGGGAGTTCCCCGTGAGACTGGATTTGACCGAGATTGCCCAGCATGTCGGTAAGCAGATGTCTTACGATGTAGACGAACCGGCGAGCTCGATTACCGACCTGCAGGTGCTCAGTCCCGTTCGAGGCACTTTGCGCTTCACCAACACCGGAGACCTGTTGCTGGTGCGCGGCATCCTGCATACCACTGTGGAGCTGGAGTGCAGTCGATGCCTGCGTCTTTTCGAAATGCCTCTTCGGTGCGAGGTCGAGGAACAGGTAGAACTGCGGGCTATCGCCGCGCGTCCCTTCGAGCATCCGCAGGTGACCATCGTGCCGGAGGAGGGCGATACCCTCTTTCTGGACGGTAATATCCTGGACCTGACGGAGCTGATACGGCAGATGCTGCTGGTTTCTCTACCCATCAAGCCTCTGCATGACGAGGAGTGCAAAGGCCTGTGCCCGACGTGTGGCGCCGACCTGAACGAAGGAGAATGTTCTTGCGAACGTCCGGTCGGGCATCCTGCTTTCGCCGCGCTGGCACGGCTGCTTGCGCAGATGGAAGAGGCGTGACTCGTGATATAATATATCGGCGATTTTTATCGGAAAGAGGTGAGACTGTGGCTTTACCAAAGCGACGACATTCTCATGCGCGAACCGCAAAGCGGCGCACTCACTATACCCTGAACGCGGCAACAGTGGTGAAAATCGGACGGTGCCCGACGAATAACCCGAATTGTCCGGGCGCACACCTGTCGCACACCGCCTGCCCTGTCTGTGGCTACTACAAGGGACGGCAGGCAGTGCTGATTAAGCAGAAGCGACGCCGCGAAAGATAGTCTCTGGCTATATGGCGTTCCCCGACTCAGCCATACGTATTGCGGTCGATGCCATGGGGGGCGACCATGCCCCGCAGGAGGTAGTCCGCGGCTGTTTGACCGTCGCCCGCGAGATGCCCTTTGTGGACATCACTCTGGTGGGTGACGAACAGCGTGTTTCCGCAGAACTGCGGGCAGTGTCTTTGCCCTCCAATCTGCATCTTCGACATGCCCCGCAGGTCATCGAGATGGGGGAAAGCCCTGTACAGGGTGTCAAGCGCAAGCGCGACGCCTCTATCGTGGTTTGCGCACGGATGGTGCAGGAGGGGGAGGCGGATGCTTTCTTCTCTGCGGGTAACAGTGGGGCAGCTATGGCGGTTGCTGCCCTGCAAATCGGACGTATCCCCGGCATAGACCGCCCTGCCATCGCCGCGGCGATACCCAGTAAGAAGGGACGTTTCGTGCTGATTGACGCAGGGGCAAATGTGGACTGTGACCCGTCGCACCTGCTGGAGTTCGCCATTATGGGCTCGGTGTATGCTCAGCTCATTCTGGGTATCCCCAGCCCGACCGTCGGACTACTGAGCAACGGTGAGGAAGAGAGCAAAGGCAATCAGGTGGTGAAGACGGCGCACAAACTATTGCGCCAGAGTGGGCTTCCCTTCGTCGGCAACATCGAAGGCAAGGACGTCTTTGAAGGAAAGGCGGACGTGGTGGTGTGCGACGGGTTCGTGGGCAACGTTGCGCTCAAAATCGGCGAAGGCACTGCCAGCTTCATGGTCAGCCTCATCGAAGAAGAGGTGCGACGCAATCCGCTGTTGATGCTACCTCTCAGCCTGATGAAAGGGGTTATCCGCCGCCTGAAACAGCGCACCGACTATGCAGAGTACGGCGGCGCGCATCTGCTGGGTGTGAGGAAGGTGTGCGTCATCGGGCATGGACGGTCGCACGCCAGCGCCATTGCCAACGGTGTGAGGCTCACCGTGCGGTCGGTGCAGGAACGGATGGCGGAGCGCATCGAAAGCGCGATGCTTCAGCAAACTGCCCTGCTGAGCTCATTGCCTCTGTTGCTACAGGAGAACGAAGCCGATGCGCGGTAGCATACGGGCTGGCATTGTGGGCGTGGGTGTGGGCATTCCCGACAGGGTTGTTACGAATCATGAGCTCGAACGGCGCATCGACACCACTGACGAGTGGATTGTTACCCGTACCGGCATCCGCGAACGGCGCATCGCTCCCCCGGAGATAGCCACTTCTGACCTGGCGGCGCAGGCAGCGGTTCAGGCGTTGCGGAATGCAGGCAAGAGCGCGGAAGAGGTCGACCTTATCGTGGTGGCGACCGCCACTCCCGATATGCCCTGGCCTTCCACCGCTTGCCTGGTGCAAGCGAAGATTGGAGCGATGAAGGCGGCGGCGTTCGACCTGAACGCGGTATGCTCGGGCTTTGTGTATGCATTGTGGATGGCAGCGCAGGCGGTGGAAACAGGCGCTTATCGGTGCGTGCTGGTGATTGGTGCGGATGTGCTGTCGCGGCAGGTGAACTGGGAAGACCGCTCGACCTGTGTGCTGTTCGGCGACGGCGCAGGAGCAGTGGTGCTAACCCCTGTGGAGGAGCCTTACGGTGTGCTATCGGGTGTGCTGGGTGCGGATGGTACGGGCGCGCCGTTGCTGCAGGTGCCTGCAGGTGGCACCCGAGAGCCAATCAGTCCAGAGGTCATGGCGCAGAAACGCCATACCATCCACATGCGCGGGCGCGAGGTTTTCAAGTTCGCCGTCACTATCATGGGCGAGGCGTCGGTGCAGGCGCTGGAGAAGGCGGGCGTTCGGCCCGAAGAGGTGGACCTTTTCATCCCGCATCAGGCGAACATCCGTATCATTCAGGCGGCGGCAGAGCGGCTGAACCTGCCGATGGAACGGGTGTTTGTGAACGTCGACCGCTACGGAAATACCTCGGCAGCGTCCATACCTATCGCACTGTATGAGGCGTGGGCGCAAGGATGCTTGAAGAAGGGCGACGTGGCGGTCGTGGTGGGTTTCGGTGCAGGACTGACGTGGGGTGCATGCGTCATCCGATGGGCTTACTGAGGAGGTGGCAGTGTACGCACTGGTTTTTCCGGGACAGGGTTCGCAATCGCCGGGCATGGGCAAGGAGATAGCCGAAGCGTTTGCCCCGGCGCGGAAGATTTATGAGGAGGCAGATGACATTCTGGGCTACCGCCTGAGCGCGCTGTGTTTTGAGGGCAGTGAGGAGGAGCTGCGTCAGACGGTTCACGCCCAGCCTGCGCTGTTCGTGACCGGCGTGGCGACATGGTACGCCCTGAACGAGATGGTGGAGGTGAACCCTGTTTGCGTGGCAGGGCACAGCGTAGGCGAGTATGCCGCGCTGGTGGCGGCAGGTGTGCTGGAGTGGCAGGACGGATTGAGATTGGTGCGTGCGCGCGCGGAAGCGATGCAGGAGGCAGCGGAAAGGTCGCCGGGCACGATGGCGGCGGTGTTGGGTCTGGATGCGGACGCGGTGGAATCTGCCTGTGCAGAGGCGTCCTCTGCGGGCGTGGTCTGCGTGGCAAACCGCAACTGCCCCGGACAGGTGGTTATCTCGGGCGAGGCGGAGGCGGTAGCCAAAGCGGGGGAACTGTGTAAAGCAAAAGGCGCGAAACGGGTCATCCCCCTGCGCGTGAGTGGGGCGTTCCATTCGCCACTGATGCAACCTGCTGCCGAGCGGTTTCGCGCAGCACTGCAACAGGTAACCTTCCGCCCGCCGAGGGTTCCGGTGGTTGCCAACCGCACCGCCGACGTGCTGAACGCAGAGGCCGACTTCGTGGCTTTGCTGACCGAACAGCTGCTGCATTCGGTGCGCTGGGAGGAAAGCGTGCGTCGGATGTGGGAAATGGGAGCGAGGCTGTTTGTGGAGCTGGGGCCCGGCGACGTGCTCAGCGGTCTGGTCAAGCGAACGATGGCAGACGCGCAAACATGCACGGTGCGCAACGCTGAGGAATTACACCGTGCAGCCGAGTTGTTGCGGGGTGGATGACTCGTCTGACACACTGAACACGACAAACAGAGCGGGAGGGTGGATTGCGACTGGAAGGCAAAATCGCACTGGTGACCGGTGCGGGGAAAGACATCCGGGGTATCGGGCACGGCATCGCGGTTGCGCTGGCGCGCGAGGGTGCAGACGTGGCGGTTGCGTCACACACTTTGGCAAATGCTCTCCGGGTTGCCGACGCGGTGCAGGAGATAGGCAGGCGTGCGCTGGCGATAGAGATGGATGTGTCGCAAGCGGAATCGGTGGAGGCGGGTATCGCCGAGGCTATCGAGGCGTTCGGCAGGATAGATATTCTGGTGAACAACGCAGGCATCACGCGCGACGCCCTGCTGGTGCGGATGCGTGAGGAAGACTGGGACGCGGTGCTGGACGTGAATCTAAAAGGAGCGTTTCTGTGCAGCCGTGCCGTGGCGAAAGTCATGATGAAACAGCGTTCCGGATGCATTGTCAACATCACCTCCATCATGGGGTTGACGGGCAATGCCGGGCAGGCGAACTACGCCTCTGCCAAAGCGGGTTTAATCGGTTTCACCAAATCGCTGGCAAGGGAGCTGGGCTCGCGCAACATCCGTGTGAACGCCGTCGCTCCCGGCTGGATAGACACCGCCATGACCGACAGCCTGCCCGAATCGGTGCGCGAAGCCATCCTGAAGCAAATCCCGCTGGGGCGGCTGGGCAAAGCCGAAGACGTGGCAGGCGCGGTGGTCTTCCTTTGCAGCGAGGAGGCATCCTATATCACCGGGCAGGTCTTGACGGTAGACGGCGGTCTCGTTATGATATAGAAAGCCATTGCTGTGATCTGTCAACGGACAACACTTCACAAGAACGGAGGGTAGCATGAACACGTTTGACCGCATCAAGAAAGTGATTGTGGACAAGCTGGAAGTGGATGAGAACGAGGTAACGCCGGAAGCTTCCTTTGCGGAGGACCTCGGTGCGGACTCGCTCGATGTCGTGGAGCTGATTATGGCTCTGGAAGAAGAGTTCAACATCGAGATACCCGACGAGGATGCCGAGGGCATTCGTACAGTACAGGATGCGGTGAATTACATCGACCAGAAGCTCGCTTCAGGTTAAACGACAATGGCGGAAATGTGGCGACGGGTAGTGGTGACCGGCATGGGCGCCATCACCCCGTTGGGCCTGGATGTTCCTTCCTTCTGGGAGGGACTGAAGAGCGGACGCAACGGGGTGGCGACTATTACTTCTTTTGACCCTTCGGGACAGCCGGTGCGTTTTGCGGCAGAAGTCAAGGGGTTCGTCGCGGAGAACTATATGGAGCGCAAGGAAGCGCGTCGCATGGACCGCTTTACGCAGTTTGCTATCGCGGCGACCCGAGAGGCGCTGGCGAGTTCGGGACTGGAAATCACCGACGAGAACCGCACACGCATCGGCACGTTGATTGCCAGCGGCATCGGCGGATTGCAGACTCTGGAAGAGCAACACAGGGTGTTTTTGGAGCGCGGACCCGATAGGGTAAGCCCCTTCCTGATACCGATGATGATTGCAAACATGGCGTCGGGACAGGTTGCTATTCAGTTCGGGTTGCAAGGTCCCTGCACCACTGTGGTAACCGCCTGTGCCGCTGGCACAAACGCGATTGGGGACGCCTGGGAGATCATTCGCCGGGGAGACGCAGACGTGATGATAGCAGGTGGCACTGAGGCAGCAATCACCGCCCTGGCATTAGCCAGCTTCGCCAACGCGCGTGCGCTTTCCACCCGTAACGACGACCCCGAACACGCCAGCCGTCCCTTCGACGCCGAGCGGGATGGCTTCGTGATGGGCGAAGGATCGGGCGTGATGGTGCTGGAGGAACTGGAACACGCCTTGCAACGCAACGCGCCCATACTTGCCGAACTCATTGGCTACGCCATGAACGCGGATGCCTATCATATCACCGCCCCCGACCCAGAAGGGGAAGGCGCAAAACGGGTGATGGAGCTGGCGATGCGCAAAGCAGGCATCACTCCCGAGCAGGTAGACTATATCAACGCACACGGCACCTCTACCCCCGCCAACGACCGACTGGAGACACTGGCTATCAAACGCGCTTTCGGTGAACATGCCTATCGCCTGGCAGTGAGCTCCACCAAATCGATGACGGGACACCTGCTTGGCGCGGCGGGAGCGGTAGAAGCCATTGCGACCGTGCTTGCCATCCAGCATCAGCTTGCCCCGCCCACCATCAACTATCAAACGCCAGACCCGGAGTGCGACCTGGACTACGTGCCCAATGAGGCGCGTCCCATGAAGATAGACATCGCGCTGTCTAACTCCTTCGGCTTCGGTGGGCACAACGCGACACTGGTGTTTAAACGCTGGGAGGGTTGAGATGGCTGAACTGACCACGCACGAGCGCGTGAAACGGATGTACGAACACCGTGAGGCGGACCGCGTGCCGATTACCGATAGCCCTTGGGCTGCCACCATCGAACGCTGGCACCGAGAGGGCATGCCGTCCGATGCGGATTTTGCGGAGTTCTTCGAACTGGACAAGTTTACCGCTATCCACCTGGACAACAGTCCGCGTTACCCGGTGAAGGTGATAGAAGAAACCGAAGAGTATGTGATTTCCACTTCTCCTTGGGGAGCGACCTTTAAGAACTGGAAGCATCGCGGCGGAGTGCCCGAGTTTCTGGATTTCACCATCGTGGACCGGGATAGCTGGCAGGAAGCAAAAGCGCGGATGACGCCCACGCCTGACCGCATCCCATGGGACCACCTGAAGCAGAACTACCGTCGCTGGCGCGAGGAGGGCTACTGGATTAGCGCGGGATTGTGGTTCGGATTCGACGTCACGCATTCGTGGGCGGTGGGTACCGAGCGGGTGTTGCTTGCCATCGTGGAAGACCCAGAGTGGCTGATGGACATGTTCAATCACTTTCTGGATGTCGACCTTGCCCTGCTGGACATGCTGTGGGAGGCAGGCTACACCTTCGACGAAATCACATGGCCCGACGACATGGGCTATAAGGGGCACCAGTTCTTCTCCGTCAGGACCTATCGCGAGCTGCTGAAGCCGGTGCATCGCCGGGCATGTGAATGGGCGCAGGCGCATGGGGTGTATGTCCGTTTGCACTCGTGTGGTGATGTGCGTCCGTTCATCCCCGAGTTCATCGAAATCGGCGTGCAAATGCTCAACCCGATCGAGGTGAAGGCGGGAATGGAACCGACCGAGCTGAAAAAGCAGTACGGCGACCGACTGGGCTTTCACGGTGGGCTGAACGCCGTGCTTTTCTACGACATGGAGGCGATGTTCGCGGAGATGGAGCGGGTCATTCCCGTGATGAAGCAGGGCGGCGGCTATATCATCAGCTCCGACCACTCCGTGCCCGATAGCGTCAGCCTCGAGCAGTTCCGCGAGTTCGTGCGCAAGGCGAAGGAGCTGGGACGATACGATTAAGCGTTCAGGTCGCCACGTCGCTCACTTTATCGGAGAAGCAGAGGGGATGGGTTGTGGCGTAGACGCGGGAGCCTGTTCTGCTGCCAGCGCAGCTGCCGAAAGCAACACCAGCACCACCCACAACACGTCCGACAGTAGCAGATGCACCAGCTGCATCCACACCGGCGCCTTCAACACGACATTTACCGCCCCCGCCACCAGCTGAACCACATACAGCATCATCAACGTCATCACCAGACGCCCTACCGCCGGATGCGGACGCTGATTCAGCACCCAGATGCCTGCCGCCGAGAGATACACTCCAGCCAGCACCGCCACCACCGGATGAATCGGGCGGATGGCAATCAGCGTGCGCACCAGCGGCGATTCTTCGGGCTGAACGCCCAGACCCAGAAAGAGCGTGTCTCCCAGCGCGATGACCGCTCCTGTCATGCCGACGACCAGCACCGCCAGCAATCCCCCAACCAGCACGTGCAGGAGCCTGCCCTGCCCGCGCAACCGGAACACCGCCCCGCCCGACGCCCACCACGCGGTCAACGTCAGCGCAGCCAGCAACAGGAAGGTATTCAGCAGGTGCAGGGGCATCGATATCGCCCGCGCGACCGACGTATTGTGCGCCACCCACTCGAAGAGCACCAGCCCCGCGCCCAACAGTGCCTCGGTGATGATGAAAAACAGCGACAGCGACGCTCCCAAACGAACGATGTGCTTGCGCGGATGCGTTCGAAAAGCCCACACGAACATCGCCAGCACCGCCAGCAGGGCTAACCCGCTGGTAGCTCGATGTGTGAACTCAATCAGCGTTTCTACCGATTGGGGGCGCGGGATAATCTCGCCGTTGCAGGTGGGCCAGTGGCTGCCACAACCTGCGCCGCTGCCCGTGGCCCGCACAAACGCTCCCCAGAGAATGACCAGCACGTTGTAACCCAGCACGCCCCAACAGAACCTAGCGAATCGGCTCATGGCAGTTACCCCGCAGATTATTTAGCCTGATTATACCCCAGATGGGTCAGAACCATCGGACGGGGGCGTATCTCCAGCACCACGACCTGACGCTCGCGGAACCGCTCGACCAAAGCACCCTTTGCGACGGCATCCAGCAGTAACCGACGCCAGTGCTCGCGCTCCGCCCCGGGCGGCACAAATGCCAGATTCTGCAGCACATACTGGTATCCCATGCGGTGCAAAGTGTGCGCCAGCATGTCGCCGTCGGTCAGCGAGTCGTAGTCAATCAGGGTATGGTGCCCAGGGTTGCCCCACAGGTAGCGTCGTTGCAGGTAGAAGCCGCGCGTCTCGTCATAGAGTATCACGCCTGCTTCGCGCGGGGTGTTCTGATTGACCCACTGGCAGGCTTGCCACACACCGGGCAAAGCACGTTCCAGATATGCCGTTGAACCCTCGCGCCATACCGTCAGCGTCCTGCCCCACAGGGGGAACATGCCCATCACGCACCACAGCACCTGCAGGGCAATCGCTAGCTGCATCGCTCGCGCTGTGAGGCGATGGTCTTTTTGCACCGCCAGCCAGCCGCACCACAACGACACCAGCGGGAAGATGGTCATCAGGTAGCGCACCTGCTGCATCAGCACAAACCACAACGCCAGCGATACCAGCGAGAAGAGTATCCACCAACGTGCCGCGTCGGGCAGCCTGCGCACCAACAGCAGCGGTATCAGCCCTGCCAGATACGCGAATCCGACCGACCCCACAAACGGCAGGGGGTCGAAGAAGCGGTTCCAGTAGAAGGTCAGGTTGAACGGCGCCATCAGCAGCTGGTAGGGCTCGCGTCCCAGCCCAAACGCCAGCTGCGCCTCGCGGTAGATGCGGGCGTTTTCCGCTGTCCAGTTGCGCCCACCGAATATCTCGTAAAAAAAGGGATACACGGGATTGCCCGTGTAAATGTAGGTCTTGAGATACCACGGCGCGCCCACCAGCACCGCGAGAACGACGCAACCTGCAATCTCGGCGAACCGCACTTGCCGCCGGCGCATCATCTCCCACAGCAACAACAACGCCAGCAACCCTACACTGCCCAGCGCGGTCATCTTGGTTCCCAGCGCAAGGCCTCCCATCAAACCCGCCAGTACCAGCCATCTGCGGCGAATGGAGACATCCTCCTCGGCGGCGGCGTTCCATGCGGCAAGCAGGCAAAGCAGGGTGTAGGCAGTGGTGGCAAGGTCGGCATAAGCGACGGTGGACTCCCACAGCACGACGGGCACCGCGACGAAGCTGGCTGCTGCCCATGTCCCTGCAAAGCCTGCGCGTCGCGCAAAAGCCAGTATTCCCCACAGCGTGATCAGCAGGGTTGCCCAGTGAAACACCTTCGCCCCGCCTGCGCCCATGCCCACTCCTATCGCCCACAGGTATTGCATCTCTATCACGAACGGGAAGTTCGAGTGGTGCATGAAGGGGATGTAACCGATACGCCCTTCCCGTAGCCAGATGGCTGGGGCGGCAAGGTGATAGGATAGCCCATCCCAGTCGGTGGCGGCAGGGGGAGACGCCACCATCGGCAACGACCACCAGGCAATCAGTGCGGGCAGGACCCAGTGCTGCCACGGCAGGGATAGGGCGGGTTCTGCGGCACCCCGCATCCGTCCCCACGCAATGATGCCCAGCAACAACACGAACCCGAACGCGCCCCACAGCACGTTCGGGCGCAGCCCACCCAGCAGTCCTAACGCCAGCACGAGATAGGACAACAAGCCCGTGCTGAGTGCCAGCCCAAAAGCAAGGCGCTCCCCCGCATCTGTAAACGGTAACCTCCACTGGCGACACCACTGCCAGCCTGTCCACGCCAGCAGGGCAACCGCCAGCAGCGCGGGCATCCATCCCCATACCGCGTACAGCGTTACGCTGTCCACCGCAATATCTCCTCATCCCGTATGGGTGCAGGCGATACGCTGATCACTGGTGCAAAGCCCGTTAGAGAAACCCTTCGCGCCTCCTCGACACTGAGGTGGTGAATCAGCACACGGGCAGGCAGAGCCAGCACGGCTGCTGTTGCCCAATCGCCCAGCCTGCGGATGCCGGGTACCCACACGTTCTGCAGGAAGAAACGGTTGCTGCCATCGCACCCGTTCAGGTCAGCCACCACCGAGTGCAGTTTGCGGTCGCACGACGCCGCCAGTAGTGCCCACCACCCCGCGTTGCTCATGCCGACGGCGCAGGTCTGTCTCACTCCACGCCGCGAACGCAGCAGCGCCAGCGCGGTCAAAGTATCCTGTATCTGCCCCTGTGCGTCTGTGCGATTAAAGGTCTCCGGAAAGTTGCCCTGCAGGTTGCGCGCGCCGAAACGACGTAAATGTTCCCCTGTGCCGAAGGCGTCCAGCGTCATGACGAGATAACCGGCGTCCAGGAAGCGATGAAGCAGGCTTTCTCGGCGCACCCATGCTTCCGTACCTTCCGGATGTAGCAGCAGTACCGCCTTGCCCGGAGACTGTTTCGCTGGCTGGAACAGCGCGCCCAGCACGACTTCACCCGTCCCTCGGCGGCGGAAGGCGATACGGCGATGAGGCAGGGTGGTGGTGTGTTCCTGCTCGTCCAGCACCTCTGTCTGTGCGGGCGTCACTGTCTCTACAGCTAGGGTGTGCATCCAGGCACTGCCCACCCATCGCCGAAACGCAGGAACCTGCTGAGGGGTGCGTGGGAAGCGTCTGCGTAACTGCTCAGCGTCCATCTGGCGCAAAGCCTCCAGTACCGCATCTCCTCGCGGGTAGCCTGCGGGCAGCACCCCGTCGGGGAAGACCCGCACCTTCTCCGGAGGGTCTACTGTGAAGGGTGGTTCGCGGTCGGGTGCAGGGATACCCAGCCATTTACCGAAGAAGGCGTAAACCGCCTCGCGACTGGCGCGGTTGTAGTTGTGGTCTGCCTCGTAGCAAACTGCAGAGATGCGCGACTCCGCCCCCAGCAGGGCGTATATCGCCCTGGCGGCAGGGTATTCCTCCTCCATGGTGTTCTTTGTCCAGTCGCCGGTCGCCGCCACCAGCAACAGCGGGCGCGGTGCCGCCAGCGCGGCGATTTCCACGTTGTTGGTATCCAGGCGTAAGCCGGGCGCGTTTTCGCAGAAGCAGCCGCCCTGATAATGCGCAGACACCATACACACCGGCGCGGCAGCAGCCACGCGCGGTTCCACCGCTGTCAACAGGAAGGTCTGCGTGCCTCCGCCAGATGACCCCGTGCAGCCAATACGGCGTGTGTCGACCTCTTTCAGGGTGTGTAGCAGGTCCATCGCCCGCAGGCTGTTCCACAACTGCAGGCGCAACAGATGGATTCCCCACAGCTCCCACTCTTTCGAGACGCGCTGATGAGGCAGTTGAAGGCTATCGTTGTAGCCCACCATGTCATAGCTGAACGCGATATAACCCTGCTTCGCCAGATTCACACAAAGTCCCACATAGGAGGTGTCGCTGTTGTCATTGGGGTTGTCTTCCAACCTGCCCCCGTGGGCGTGACCATGCGGACACAAGATGGCTGGAAAGGGCGGCTTTTTACCCACCGGTCGGTACAGGTTCCCCGTGCACAGGAAACCCGGAAAGCTTTCGAAGTATACTTTCTCCACGCTGTAGTCTTCATGCTCGATTCGCCCGAAGAATCGGGCTTTCAAAGGCGTGCGTGGCGGCAGGGGCAGTAGTCCTGCGCTGTTCAAAATGTGTTCTCGCAACCACCTCGCCCGTGCCTCCCATTGCTGGCGGGATGCATAAGCGGGCGTCGGCAAATGCATCTCGCCGTGCCTCACGTGGCTCACGCGCTCATCGCGGGAAGGGACTTCCATCTTGCGCCCTCCGATTTGCTGGTGACGTTTCTCATAAACTCTACGCCAGCGAAACCGCCGTTCCTGCAAAACGTCTGGAATGCTGGTAGAATATCCTCAGCACCACACAGGAGGTTTCCGATGAACAAACTGCTGGTGTTGCTGCTTCTGTTCGTGGCTTCGCTGGCGTGGGCGGAAGGCGAAAACAGTCCCTGTGCAAAGCTGTTGCCATCCGCCGAACTGATGGGCTGGAAAGAGGTGCAGGGGTCGTACCTGTACGGCAAAGGTAATGGGTTAACCAGCATCTACAACGGCGGTTACCAGACCTACACGAAGGCAGGGGTGCTGGAAGCCGCGCAAAAGCTCTACCAGCAGGGCGATTGGTATGTAACCGTTACCACCCACACGATGAAGGACGCTACCGCCGCCCGTCGGTTCGTCGAGTACTGGCGCAACGCACATCGCAAGCAGAAGCCGCAGTCTCTCAAGCTGACCGGGGTCGGCTTTCAGGTACAGGTGGACGGCGCGACCACCTTCTACTGGGCGGGAGGGCGATTCTTTGTGACGGTGATGGTGACACGGGATAACCGTCAGGCAGCAGATGAAGGACTGACCGTGCTACGCGCGGTGGTGGCACGTGCCTCTAAAGTCAAGTAAGCGGGGCACGCCAGCGAGGCTGGCGTGCCCATGGCACACTTACGTATCGGGGGTACCCCCGGGAATGCCTGACAGGTCACAGGGCAGTGTGTACGTAGGAACGGTTCCTGATGAAGTGGGCGAGGTGCCGGGGATGTTACCTCGGCGCGGATAGTACTTCGCGTGCCCATCCACAAAGTTCACGTTAAAACCATCGGAGTGGCGGGGGTGTGCGGGGAAGTTATCCCAACCGAAGGGACCATTCGGCGCGGGACAACCCGGGTCTACCTGCGGCGTGCCGAGCGCAATATATGTGGAATCGTAAAACATGGTGGTGTTGGCAGGCTCCCCGACGGCACCCAGGCTCACCACGGGGTCTCTGTCGAACAGTCCCGGGGGTAGTGCCGGGTCCTGGAACAGGGCAAAGTTCATGGCGTAGGAGGCATAGCGGAAGGTTCCACTCCCGCGCAGTCCTAATCGCTGCAGGATAGTCACGAAATCGATGCCCGGCCGCTGCGACGGGCATACCATAATGTCTACGTTTTTCACATAAGGCATCGTGGCATCGTACACGGTGAACACCCGGTCTCCGGAGCCCGGCACCAGGATTGGATTGTCCATGCTGTACACGCTCTGGGGGAACATCTCATCGTAATCCTGCACGTAGGCAAGGGTTGCCAGCGCGTACTGGCGCATGTTGCTCAGACAGGAAGCCGAGCGTGCTTTCTCACGCGCCTGCGAGAAAACGGGGAACAAAATGGCCGCCAGTATCGCGATAATCGCGATAACGACTAACAATTCGATCAGGGTGAAAGCGTGGCGCTTCATGAGTCAACCTCCTCGAAGGATTTTGCCTTGCTTAGTATAGAGGCAGTACAACTGCGAGTCAAGCAGTGGAGGCAGATTTTGGATTAAGAGATGTTTAACGTTTGCTGTTTGCCTTTTCTCGGTTTTGGCATTAGAATACATCTGGTGAACAGTGGAGATGCCGGAAATATCCACGCCAAACTGGAGTGCGGCGCTTCAGCGGCTGGCACGAAGCTACGCCCGTGTCGCGCGTAAGGTGCTCGGGGACAACCTGACCTCGGTCGTGCTGTACGGCTCGGTGGCGCGCGGTGAGGCACATGCGGAGTCGGACGTTGACCTGCTCATCATTTGCAAGCAGCTGCCACACGGCATCTTCGAGCGAAACCGGCTAATGGACCCCGTGCGGGAGCAGGTCGAACCCCGTTTGCGTCGGCTCTGGGCGCGAGGCTATCGAGGCGACTTCAGCGAGGTTCTGAAAACCGAAGCTGAGGCGCAACACGTCGTGCCGCCCTATCTGGACATGACAGAAGACGCCATTCTGCTGGTAGACCGTGGACGATTCTTCGCGCAAGTGCTGGAGAGGGTGCGCGAACGCCTGAGAGAGCTTGGCGCGCAACGCAAGCAGCTGGGCACCGTGCGCTACTGGGACCTTAAGCCGGACTTCCGCCCGGGAGAGGTGATAGAGATATGAACAATCACCGCACCGCGCGTTAATACAACAGGCACGCTTCGCTCTCGAAGCGTGCCGCAATCTGATGGAGCGCACCGAATAGAGTGGCTCATTCGTGGTCGGGAACAGGTCTCTTCTGCTGCGGCTCCACCATTTCCACTACTGGTCTGCCGTCGCGTTCCACCCACACTCCGCAGGGTCCACCACCCTCGCTCACTTCGATGGTGACTTCGGTACCGTCCATGCGCAGTAACGGCTGGTAGAACTGTGCGATTTTCTGGGCGTCTCCCACCGCATAATGCCCAATGAGCGAGCGGCGGAACCGGTTCGTGGAGCGGTTGGGATAGCTGCCGTGTATCAGCGAACCGTTGAAGAACAGCACGTCGCCCGGCTCCATCACCGCAGGCACAATGGGCAGGTCTTTGGGCACAGGCACGGCAATGTTGGTGAAACTTTCGGTAGTGTCGGCGGGAATCGTGCAGAGGATAGGCAGGTTGTGCGTACCCGGAACCACCATCAGGCAACCGTTCTCTTCATCGCACGGATCCAGCGCCATCCACGCCGCCATGCACGTGCCCGGATGCACTCGCAGATAGAAGTTGTCCTGATGCAGTGCTTGTCCGCGCGCACCCGGCGGCTTGAAGTAGAGCATCGTCTGTGCCGCGTATGGCTCCTTACCCAGTAAGGCGGTCAGCCATGCATTGAGGCGAGGGTCAATCATCCATTTCAGGCTCACTTCGTCCCAGCGGTGCATGTGGATCATGCGCGGGTAGCGCTTGAGCGGGTCGTTGCTCGTAGGGTCTACCCCCGCAAAGTCACCCGGATAGGATCCCGCCTCCCGTAAGCGCATGTAGTGGTCGATATAGAAGTCAACTTCCTGCTTGCTGAACAATCCGCGAGCGATGACGTAACCTTCACGTTGAAACTGCTCGATGTGCTTTGCGGTAATCATGCAGCACCCTCTCTTCAGCCTTTAGTCTATCAAAATAATACCACAGCTGGGTTCGCTGCGTCAATGCGGCTCGTGGGTATTCCGTCAATCCGCCAGATGTCCAGCACGGTGGGAAAGGCTCCTTCCGAACCGTAAAAAAACTCCCCGCCCGCGAGGAGGTCGGGAGGAGTCGGCTCACCGCGAGGCACTGTTTGGTATCTTTTTCCAAAACCCAAAAACCCGTTGACAAGATATATTTTTCTATGCTAACATTCTCACAGTCAACCCGAAGTGACGGCGACCAAGAAGGGCGGAGAGACCCCCCTGCTACCCACCATCTGCCTTCCTGCAAGCCCTCACCTCTTGTTGACCATATTCTTTCCAAAAGGAGG
>Ga0101941_1000186_pt1 | contig 146998 bp, 115 predicted proteins | sample DewCreD2012metaG_3_FD_75242 | JGI IMG/M metagenome (GOLD analysis project Ga0101941, IMG submission 75242) | Hot spring sediment bacterial and archeal communities from British Columbia, Canada, to study Microbial Dark Matter (Phase II) - Dewar... ... | reverse complement strand
TGGGTATTCGCTTTGCCGTAACGGCCGGCACCCACGATCTGGTTGTCGGGCCCCACTTTACCGTAATTGGGGCAGTCGGTATGGGGACAAAAATACATACTGGTGTCTATCTGTTTCTTGCGGCCCATTGGGAACCTCCTCACTCTATATTCGTCCACAATTATAGGGCCAGTTGAGACAGTGGTCAAGGGACACCAGGCAAAATTTCCACCTGTGCAATTAGCCGGGGCCCTTTTGAAAAACCGCAGAGGGCGCAAAGAGCGCAAAGAAAAGAAACCTTTGCGTTTTGCGGTGAATTCAATCCAGTCGCACAGGTCGCAAAATTTTCTGCCCGATGCGACACCGTCGGGCAGATTGCTCTTGCCAATCCGGGCATTCTTGGGTATCCTTACTCGTGCCCTGGAGATGGTATGAAGCAGCGCATCCGACTGGACCGGTTACTGGTAGAGCGGGGGCTGGCGGAGAGCCGCACCGAGGCCCAGCGGTGGATCCGCGCCGGCCAGGTACGCGTCGCCGACCAGGTGATAGACCAGCCCGGAGCGCTGGTATCCCCCGACGCCCCGGTTGCGCTGACCGCGCGGCCGCGCTTCGTCAGCCGGGGCGGGGAAAAACTGGAGGCCGCGCTCATCGGTTTCGGGGTGGATGTGCGGGGATGGGTGGCGGCCGACGTCGGCGCTTCCACCGGCGGCTTCACCGATTGCCTCCTCCAGCGCGGCGCCGCCCGGGTCTACGCCATAGACGTGGGATACGGACAACTGGACTGGCGTCTGCGCAACGACCCGCGCGTGGTGGTGATGGAGCGCACCAATGCCCGCTACCTGGAGCGGTTGCCGGAACCGGTCCACCTGGTGACGGTGGATGTCTCCTTCATCTCGCTGCAACTTATCCTGCCCCGGGCGGTGGGGTGGCTCCACCCTCAGGGGCAGGTCATCGCGCTCATCAAACCCCAGTTTGAGGCCGGACGGCGGGATGTGGGGAGGGGCGGGGTGGTGCGGGACTCCGCCGTCCACCGGCGCGTGCTGATGGGGGTCATCCGGGCTGCCGCCGACCTGGGCCTGACCCTGCGGGGGCTGATGGTCTCTCCACTCCTGGGGCCGGCGGGGAACCGGGAGTTTCTGGGGTGGTGGAGCAAAGCCCGACGCTGAAGCGTCGGGCTTATTCTACAAAGCCCCTTCGGGGCTACCGGATCGCCCGCAGGGCTTCGCCGAATCAACCCGACGGTTTACCGTCGGGCTGAATTTTTGCCCCTGGCCCCTCTGCACAGGCCCCTGGTTGCTTCTGCGGCCCAAAAGAAGAAATTTTTCGTTGCGGCGGTTCGCTGCCGCAACGAAAAGTTTCTTTTATTATTCCGGGTGGGCGACGGCAGTGCCGTCGCCCACCCAGGCAAAAGGATGCCGGTTATCGGGCCCGCAGAAGGGGAACCTGGGGGAAGTCGTCCGGGCCCAGGGTGGCAATGTCGGCCTTGCTGGACGGGTACCGGGAGAGGATGTCCTCTTGTGAGGGCGTTCCCGCCCAGGCCAGGTCTATGATGCGGGTGTGGTTGGTGTCGTCCGGGCCGCCGCCAAAGCGCCACTGCTGAGCCTGCGCGAGCACGTCCCGCACCCGCCAGACGCCTGTGGAGGGGAAGCCCTCCTGGCTGAGCACCGCCGCCGCGTAGCCCCACGCCGCCGGGTCTCCCTCGCCGAAGACCGTCCTCGGCACCCGCAGCGTCACCGTCCGCGCCGCCGGGTCTACGATGATCTTGTAGGAAACCCCCGTCACCTGCTTCGGCGCGCCGCTCTGTGGGTCCGGGGCCAGAATCTGCGGCGTCCACCCCTCTGCCCAGACGGCCACCTCCCAGCCGTTGCCCCCTTCCAGCGCGGCGTTCCGCCCGGGCAGGAGCAACCGTGCGCCCGTCCCGGTGCCAGGGTCCTTGTCCACATAGACGTCCAGCGTCTGGAGGGCCAGATTGTTCGGGGAGCCCCACGGGTTGGGGATGGGGCCGTAGAAGGCGAACTTGAAGATCAGGTTCTTCTCGTCATAGGCGACGGTGAAGGACTTCAGGTCAAAGACCTGGGGCTTGAAGACACCGTCGGTGGGATAGGTGTAGGTGCCGGGGCCGTGGTCGTCCCCCTCCGGGTCCTCCACCTGCAGGACGGTCGTGTAGCGGCCCAGGTCGGGCAGGACCACCTGCGCGGGCCCGCCGACAGGGAGCGTCAGGCCGGAGGGGGCCAGGACCACCACCAGCCGCAGGTCGTCGCCGGCCTCCAGGTCGCCGATGGCATCCCAGGGGATGGCGGCCTCAAAGGCATCGGGGCCCATCGCGGCCTCGCCCACCGGCCCGGCGGCCTGCCATTTGGACTTGACGGGCCGGTAGGCGGTCAGGGCCTGCCCGTCCCACTCAAAGAGGTGGGTGGCCGCAATGCCGGTCAACAGAGGGGTCTCGCCCTCTGCCACGCGGGTGAAGGGGGAAACTTCGGCTGCGCGCGAGGAGACCAGGTACATCCCAATGTGTGCCCCGGCGGGCAGGGGCTGCCGGAAGGTCAGCCGGACGTAGAGGTTCCGGGCGTCAAAAGCGTAGGCCAGGTCGGCTCCGGCGGCCTGAGAGCCGCCAGTAAACAGGGCGGCACCGGCCCACTCGTCCGGCCCAACCCGGCCGTCCACCGTGGGCGTGGAGAGGCCTTGGACTTCCTGGTCGGCCCGGACCGGCTTCTTGGGGATGATGGGGACGTTGACAAAGGCCGGCACCAGCTCGCCCAGCGACTCGTACACTTTCTTCAGCAGGGCCCGGAAACCCTCGTCAAAGTATTCGTCCTGCCCGGAGTCCTGATCGGCCCCGTACCACCAGAACCAGTCTGAACCCTCGGCCAGGTACATGTAGTCCAGAGCCTGAGCGATGGCTTCCGGAGGGGCGCTGCGGGTCCTGGAGATGTCGTACTTGGAGAGGTCGTACCGGGTCTGGACCAGGTAGTTCCAGGCCTGCCGCTCTTCCGGTTCGCCGATCCAGGTGTCGTAGTTGGCGCTGAACCAGGCGCCGGGGAAGAGATTCTCCAGCATCCGCTGCTCCGGGAACATCGCCAGGTACTCGGACGGCGTCACCGTCTTGATCGTCTGGCTCTCGGAGAGGAGGCGGTACAGGGTGTGGAGGAATTCCTTGCCGTCGTTGTCGTAGTACTCCCAGGCGTTCTCGCCGTCCAGGATGATGCTGACGATGTGGGGGCCCGGGGCCCCTTGTTCTTTGAGACGGGCGCGGATGTTCTCCAGCCGGTTCACCAGGTCCTGCGCGGCCTTCTCCCCGGGCATGCCGGAGTAGGTGAACCCAATCTTGTCCGAGAGGGTCCAGTCCCGGAAGAAGACGGCGACGCGCTGGTTGCCCTTGCCGACGTAGTAGGGCCGGTAGAGGGCATCCGCTTCCTGAACAGTCTCCTTAAAGTCGCGGGTGAAGCCACCGATGCCCAGGGACTGGGCCAGGACGGGCTCACCGGTCGCCATCCAGACATATCCGGCCTTCGCCACCAGGGGGACAATCTCCTGAGCGACGGCGCCCTCGCTGGGCCAGAGACCGCGAGGCTTCTGCCCGAAGTGGGCCTGGTAGATTTCCACGCTGCGCTGCAAGTGGGCAATGGCGTCGTTGGGATAAGAGAAGCGCTGGGGCATCTCGGCGCTGGGGTTGCCCACCAGAGCCAGGTTCGTGTCGTAGATGAGGGGCAGAATGGGGTGCGCGTAGGGAGTGGTGGTGACCTCTATCTGGCCCTTCTCCTGGAGTTCCCGATGGATGGGGATGACCTGAGCCATCACGCGGCGGACCTCGTTGAAGAGGACCACTTTATCCTCTTCGGCGAAGCCATGATCTTTGGCCACCAGACTTCGCAGGGGTTCCTTCGCCAGGTCATCGGGGTCCATCCAGGCCAGGTTGAACCAGACCTGGAGGTCGCGGAAGTCCTGTTCGGTGAAGGTCTCCAGCGCGCGGGCGATGGCCTCGTCATCGGTGCCGGCGCGTTTATCCAGCAATGCCTTGTAGCCGGGGTAGCGCCGGATGATGCGGTCCCAGTTGGCGTCAAAGAAGCGGCGGAGGATGAACTCTTTTTCCTCGGTGGTTAACTCCGCGGCCGGCTTCTCCGCCAGCACCCAGTACCGGTCCTTGGCGCCGTTCTGGACGAAGTCATCCAGTTGGCGGAGGAGGACCGGGGTGAGGTTGAAGGTGACGTGGACGTTCGGGTACTGGGCCACCGTGGCGGCCATATCGTAGTAGTCCTTGGTGGCGTGGACGCGCACCCAGGGGCGGGTGTAGACGCCGTCCGCGTCCTTGTAGTAGAGGGGCTGATGCTGATGCCACATCAGGTTGAGGTAGAGGACTTCTTCTGCTGGCGGCGCGGTGGTGGGCGTGGGGATGGGCTCGGTAGGTGGGGGCGGGGTTGTCGGCGACGCGGTCGGCGCGCCGCAGGCGGCCAACAGGGTAGATACCAGAGTCAGTATGCCAATCGCTGAAACCAGTTTGCGGTTCATCGGAACTCCTTTGCTATGCAGACGGTTTGGGGATAGTTCAATTTTCCGGGGAAATATGTTGACACTTTTTACGGGCGTTAAAATTCCGCCTGGCCCTCACCCCACCCCCTGCCCCCTCCCCTCTCCCGCTCGCCTTCGGCGGCGGGCGAGGGGAGGGGGAGAAATTGGGGTTTTGCGGCGGGCGGCTTCGCCGCCCGCCGCAAAACCCCTCTTCAATCCCCCCCTCTCCCCTGGCCGCAGGCCAAGGGGAGAGGGGGGACAAAGGGGGGGTGAGGGGCCAGGAAGATTTGGAGATGCAGAAAGTGTCAACCAATTCTGAACCATCCCACGGTTTGCAAAAGAAAAACGCGGGTTGCGCGTTAGGCGCCGCAACCCGCGTTTTTCCTTATCCTTTCACCGAACCCAGGGTCAGGCCGGAGATCAGCCACTTGGACGAGTACAGGAAGAGGGCCATGACCGGGATGGCGATGAGCACCGAGGCGGCAGCGAACTTACCCCAGGAGACAGTGAACTGCTGGGCGTAAGTCCAGATGCCCAGGGGCCAGGTAAAGAGTTCGTTCTTCTGGAGCACCACCCGCGCCACCAGGTACTCGCTCCAGCCGCCCATGAAACTGAAGAGGAAGGCAATCGCCAGAGAGGGGCTGGAGAGCGGCAGGATGATGCGGGTGAAGGTCATCATCCGGGAGGCGCCGTCAATGAGCGCCGCCTCTTCCAGGTCCACCGGTATGGTATCGTAGTACCCTTTCAGCATCCAGATGGTCAGCGGCACCGAGGAAACGGAATAGGCGATGATCAACCCCAGGGAGGAGTTGATCATTTTCAGTTTCGCCAGCATGATGTAGAGCGGAAGCAGCAACATGCCCGCCGGGATCATCTGGGTGGTGAAGAGGAAGACCAGACCGGCGGACCGTCCCCTGAAGCGAAAGCGGGAGAACGCGTAGGCGCTCACTGCCGCCAGCGCGACGCTGATGAGGGAAGTGACCATGACCACGGAGAAAGAGTTCCAGAGCCAAAGGAAGAAATCGGACTTCCGGTTCTTCTCCGGCGCGCCGAAGATGACCTCCCGGTAGTTGTCCAAAGTGGCGTTCTCCGGAATGATGCGCAGACTGGTGGTCAGGAGGGTGTCATTGGGACGCAGGGAAATGGTCACCACGCGCAGGACCGGGTAAACGGAGATCGCGCAGGCGATAATCAGAAGCAGATGAATCAACAGCCGCTTGAAGGGGCTGTCGCCGCGCGCCCGGAAGAAGAACCAGCGGTAGAAGCGAACCAGAGCGTTTTGTTTCTTCATCATACCCTCCCCTCTATTCGGTGGCCGATTTCAGTCCACCGGTGACCCGCAGGTATACAATGGTGAAGCCCAGCAGGATGACGAAAATGACCAGCGCGAACATGGCGGTGAAGCCGTACCGGTAGAACTGGAACGCGGCCTTGTACATAGAAGAGACCAGGATGTCCGTCTTCTCCTGCGGACCTCCCTGGGTGATCAGCCAGATGACGTCAAACTTGTTGAAGGTCCAGATGACGCCCAGGATGACGGCGGGGGTGAGCACCGGGCGCAGGAGCGGCAAGGTGATGTTACGGAACATCTGCCACTTGCTGGCCCCGTCCATCTCCGCCGCCTCGTAGTACTCATGGGAGATGCTCTGCAGGCCGCCCAGGATGATGACGGCCATGAAGGGGATGCCCAGCCAGATGTTGGAGATCAGGATGGAGACGAACGCCCAGAAGGGGTCCTGCTTCCACGAGACCGGGCCGATGTTCTCGGCCAGCCAGGAGAAGACCGGCGACAACAGGGCGACTTTGGTGCTCAAGCCAGCAAAGAAGTTTTGGATGTTATTCAACATAATGTTGAAAAACCCGTAGCGCAGGTCAAACTCGTTGCGCAGGGCCATCGCGGCGATGGTGGTGGGGATGGCCCAGGGGAAAACCAGCAGGGTCCGGTAGAAGCCCTGCAGTTTCATCGGTCGGTGCAAGAGCAGGGCCAGCACCATGCCGCCTGTGACGTGGAAAGTGACGTTGATGACAGTCCACAGGACCGTCCGTCCCAGGACCTCAAAGAATTTCGCGTCCTTCGCGACGTTGCCCGTGAACAGGGTCACCAGGTTCTGCCAGCCGTATTGCAGGCCGTAGGAAGCGTTCTTGGTCGCCTGGGTCCCCAGGGACGCGTTGGAGAAGGCCAGTTTGATTTCAAACAGGAAGGGGTAAATAATCAGGAACAGGACGCCGACGAGGGCAGGGATGACCAGGAGGTAGGCCAGTCCAGACCGGCTGACGCGCGGCTCGGTGATGCGCTGGATAAGGAAGAAGAGGAGGCCCAGCACCAGAAGGAGCAGGACTGCCGAGGCCACGGAGGCTTGCCCGGCTGCGACCAGTTTTGTAGCCACCAGGAACTTCTGGAGGGCGGCAAATCCGTTAACCGGAAGAAGGACAAAATTCTTGAACGGCCCCTCGGGCAGGCGGATGAGGTCGGTCAGGTCAAAGAAGGCGATGATGAGCAGGATGGTGATCAGTCCGAGGATGCCCTGGATGAACCGGACGATGACGGTGGTAAGGGTATGGGGCGGGCAGCGGAAGAAAATCTGGTAGAAGTAAACTTCAATCACAATCATTACGGCCGCGATGGCGCCCAGGAACAGGGATACTTCGCGAATGCGGGCCAGGATCATTTTGGAGTTGAGGTTAATTCCGCCGGCATGGGGTGCAAAAAGGGCCCGCAGGATCAGGTAGAGGACAATCAGGCCCCCAATCCACAGGGCCGTGGGAAGATATTTGCGAAGAGCGCCCAATTTTTCGCCCATTGCTCCTCCCAGAATCAGGTAGCGAAAGGGGGGAGCGGGATTCCCGCTCCCCCCTTGAGGACTCCAGAACTACTTCAGGGTAGCGACGCACTCATCGGCCGCCTTCTGGGCCGCCTCAGCCGCCGCCTCTGGCGTGACGGTGCCAGCCATCACGCCCTCCAGGTTGGGCCGCCAGGCATCCCAGGCGCAGCGCATTTCGGGGGCCGCCGGCATACCCCGACCGTTGGCCAGGGCCGCCATAGAGCCGGAGAGGATAGGATCGCTGGTAATCGCCGGGTCCTTGGCGACCTCTTTGTTGGAAGGCAGGCGCTTGAACTGGTCCAGCCAGCGCTTCTGGACGTCCGCAGAGGTCATGAAGGTGACGAAGCGGACCACCGCGTCCTTCTTGACCGGGTCGTCCACCACGCCCTTGTAGACCATGAAGTACTTGCCGCTGGTCATCTCGGTGTAGGGGTTGCCCTTGATGGGCGGGACCGGGGCGACGCCCAGTTTATCGCCCAGGGCTTCCACGTAACTGCCGAGGGACCAGTCGCCGTTGATGATCATGGCCGCCTTCCCCTCTTTGAAGAGCGTGTCGGCGCAGTTGTAGTCACACTCCTGCGGGACCACGCCCTCGTCCTTGAGGCTCTTCACGAACTTCAGGTAGTTGATGAAGGCCTCATTGTTGAACTGGGGCTGGTCGTTCTCGTCCAGAGGCCAGCCGCCGAAGGCGCCGTAGAAGCCGGCGCCCCAGAAGGGCTCGTTCAGGTTGTAGGCGAAGCCCTGAATGTCGCCCTGGGTCAGTTCCTTGGCCTTCTGGATCAGTTCCTCAAAGGTGGCCGGCGCCTGGGGGATGAGGTCCTTGTTGTAGAGGAGCATCAGGTGGTTGCCGTAGTTGTCCGGCACACCCCAGAGGACGCCCTTCACGATGGCGGGCTGGAGGGACCCGGGGAAGAACTGGTCCAGGAACGCCTGGTCAAACAGTTGGTCCACCGGAGCGATGATGTCCAGCGCGCTGAAGGGGCCAGCGAAGTCGTTGGGCACGCGCACCACTTCGGGGGCCGCCTCGGCCAGCGCGGCGGTCTGGAACTGATCCCGCAGCGCCTCGTTCTCGTAGTGGGTGCGTTCCACGTCAATGTCCGGATTGGCCGCCTCAAACTCGGCGATCAACTGGTCAATGAACACATCCACTTCCTCGCCCTCCTGCTCCCAGAAGGAGAGGGTGACTTTCTCGGGAGCGGGCGGGACCGTCGGCTGGGCCGGCGGTTGGGTCGGCTGGGCCGGCGGCGGCGTGGTCGGAGTCGGGGTCGGCTTGGCGCACGCGCTCAGGACGAACGCAGCGGCCAGCATGACGCTCAGTACGAGCCAGAGGGTCTTCTTCATTTTGCAATCCTCCTGTCAAATTTGAATTGTGGAATGGAACTGATCAGGATATGGTTGGTTTTGGGTTGAGTCATCGCTCTTTCTTCCAGGCATCCCTCCTTTCTGCTCCTCGCCCCCTCTGGGAGGGGGGAGGGGTTTGCGGCGGCGACCTCCGGTCGCCGCCGCAAACCCCGCCGTTCTCTCCGGCGGGAGCCAGACGAGCATCACATCCGGCACGGCATTTCGCTGATGACGGCAATGAATTCGGCCGTCCGGCGGACCAGTACCTCCACGGGCATCGGGTCCGAAAAGGTCTTCTCAAACATCGCCTGCAACTGGCGGGATATTTTCACGTACTCCGGAACGGACGGGCGGGCCCGGCCCAGGGGAATCATCTCCGAGACCCACGACAGCAGCGGTGCGCCGTTCGGCGAGACCAGCCGGTTAAACGACGGGTTGGGCAGAATCTGGAGTAGTTCCCGATAACACTCGCCAATTTGGGCCGGGTTAGTGGCGAACCGGAGCACTTCCATCACCCGCTGGGGACGGGAACTCTGGCGCAGAATCACGTAGGAGGTCCCACCGATGGTGGGGGCCGGCTGACCGCCCGGGACAGCGGGCGGAAGGACATACCCCACCCGTTCCTGGAACTCCCCATCCTCCCAACCACCGATTTCCCGGATAAGGTCGGCCTCGTAACTTCCTCCCAGGGCCATCACCGCTTTACCGCTGGCGAAGAGCCGGAAGGCGGTGTCTTCCCGATACCGGGTCACATCCGTCGGGGCGACGCGGTGGTTGACGACCAGGTCGCGCAGGAAGTGGAGCGCCCGGTGGGTCGCGGCGCTATCCAGCACCACCTCTCCCTGCTCAAACACCTCCCCTCCTGCCGACCAGATGAACGGCATGAGCATATAAACCGTTGCCTCTCCCCCTACCGTACCACCAGGGAAGACCAGCGGATAGGCATAACCGTACCGTGCCTGTACCTGGGGCTGGAGGAAGTGGCGGGCCACTTCTACCAACTCATTCCAATCCCTGGGGGGGAGCAGGCCTTCGCTCTTCAGCCAGTCCTTCCGGTACCAGAGCAACGAGAGGTCCGCCTTTACAGGCAGACCATACAGCCTGTCCTGGTAGGAGTTCGCGCAGACAAAGGCGGGGTACAGGTCCTTGCCGAAATTAGAATGATTCCAGTAAGAGTTCAGGCTTTCCAGGGGGTAGAGGAACCCCGCCCGAGCCAGCCCGGCCACCCAGACGCAGTCCACCATTGCCGCGTCAGGGGCGGTGCCACTGCCAACAGCCGTGCTGAGAGAGTCGTAGAGCCGGGTATGGCTGACCACCTCCACCTGGAAGGAAACCGGCTGTTGGGGATGGGTGGCATTCCAGGCCCTGCGGACATGCTCCAGCAGATGTGACCACCGGATGTCGGAACACACCAACTGGATGGAAGTGTCTGCAGCAGCCTGGCGAGGAGAAAAGTCGTTAACAAAGGTGCCAGCCCCGGGGCGGCGGACCAGCACGCCTTCGTACACCAGTTCCTTCAGCGCCTGGCGGACGGGGGAACGGCTGATGCTGTAGAGCCGACAGAGTTCATCCTCGGTGGGAATCCGGTCTCCCGGACGCCACAGGCCACTCTCTATCTGCTCCCGGATCAGGGTCTTGAGTTGATGGTAGATGGGGACGGGCGAATCCCGGTCAATTTTTGCCATTTCGGCCCCAGGATTTGGTGTACTGGTATAATATTACACTAAAGTGTTCGTTTTGTCAAGTGCCGCGGAACCTGAACTTGACAAAAAGTGCGAGGAGCGTATAATTCTGAATGAACGTTCATTCAGGAGCGGGGTGTGGCCGAGCCGCAGGAAGTGCAGGACCGCCGCGAGCAGATTCTGGAGGCCGCCGTTGCGGTTTTCGCCGAACGTGGCTACCAGCGGGCGACCGTCAAAGAGATCGCCGCCCGCGCGGGTATCGCCCCTGGTACCATTTACCTCTACTTCCGCAACAAGCGAGAACTTCTGCTGGCCCTCGCCGAAACCCTTATCCGCCGGGCCGCCGAAGCCTTTCTGGCCCCCGGCGACGACCTGGATGTGCGGTCGCGCCTGGCCCTCATCCTGCAGGACCGGCTCCAGTTTGTCCGGGAGAACCAGGGGCTCCTGCGCGCACTGGCGACCGAAATCTGGACCGACCGGGAACTGGCCGCACGGTTCTTTGGACAGGTCATTCTCCCGGTCATCGGCGCGGGCTCTGTCTATACTCAGGAACGGGTCGCCCGGGGCGAGTTGCGTCCGTTCCAGGCCGAGGTCGTCTTACCGGCAGTGGTCGGTGGGATTCTCCTGATTTCTATTCTCCGCCTGATGGCCCCTGATTCCCCCGCCGCCGCGCTCTCTGAGGAAGAAGTGGTGGAGGAACTAGTCCGCCTCTACCTTCACGGGCTTTGCTCTCATCCGGAGGAGGAATGGGACGCACGCTGACGGTAGCCCGGAAAGAGTTACTCCACATCCTGCGCGATCGACGGGCGCTGGTGGTGATGTTCCTGATTCCGGTGGTGCAACTCTTCCTGCTGGGCTACGCCGCCACCACCGACATCCGCCACCTGCGCACGGCGGTGCTGGACGCCGATCGGACTGCCCAAAGCCGGGACCTCATCGCGGCGTATCGCGCGTCCAATTATTTTGACATCGTCGCCACCGTGGGGAACGAGGAGGAACTGGGGGACCTGATGGACCGGGGCGCGGTGCGGGCGGGGCTGCTGGTCCCCGCTGGCTTCGGCGCCGACGTCGCCGCCGGGCGGCAGGCTTCCATCGCCGTCGTCATTGACGGCTCCGACCCCAACGTCGCCAACACCGTCTTCGCCGCGTCGCAGCAGGTGGGGCTGGCCCACAGTCTCCGGCTCCTGGAGCGCCGTATCGGGACATCCGCCGCCGCCGTGACCCCGCTGGAGGTCCGCCCGCGCGTCTGGTACAACCCCCAGATGCGCAGCGCCAACTTCATGATCCCCGGCCTGGTGGCGATGATACTGTTTCTCCTGACCTCTATGTTCACCGCCCTCTCCATCGTCCGGGAACGGGAGCGGGGGACTATAGAGCAACTGATGGTCACACCCATCCGCCCGATAGAAATGGTGGTGGGGAAGATTACGCCCTATGTGGGCGTGGCGTTCTTTGACATTCTGGAAGTGCTGGCGATTGCCGTCTTCTGGTTCCGCGTCCCCATCCACGGGAGTTTGCTCCTGCTCCTGGCCCTGCTGGCCCTCTCTATGGTCACCTCGCTGGGCATCGGCATCTTCGTCTCCAGCGTCGCCAACACCCAGCAGGAGGCGATGCTCTTGGTCTGGCTCACCCTGCTCCCGTCCATTTTCCTCTCCGGCTTCTTCTTCCCGATAGAGGCGATGCCGAAGGCCCTGCAGGCGATCAGTACCATCGTCCCGCTGCGGTACATGCTGGTCATCATCCGGGGGATCATCCTGAAGGGGGTGGGGCTGGAGGTGTTGACGGAGCAGGTGGCGGCGCTGGCGGTCTTCGGGGTGGGGATTATGGCGGTGGCCGCGGCGCGCTTCCGGAAGCGGCTGGGATGAAGGATGTATGGTCACGAATTTCACGAATTACACAAATTTTTTCGTGAAAATTCGTGCCATTCGTGGCTCTTCAATTCCTCTGCGCTCACGGCGGGCTCCACGATTCAGAAATGAGCACTAAAATGAGCGATTTCATCATTGAAACCCAAAACCTGACCCGCCGCTTCGGGCGGGTGGTCGCCGTGGACGGGCTGAGCCTCTCCGTCCGGCGGGGGGAGATATTCGGCCTGCTGGGGCCCGACGGCGCCGGGAAGACGACAACCATCCGTCTGCTCTGCGGGCTGCTCACCCCCACCGCAGGAAGCGCGCGGGTGGCGGGCTTTGACACCGTCCGGCAGGCGGAGGCGGTCAAGCGCCGCATCGGCTACATGCCCCAGCAGTTCTCTCTCTACGGCGACCTGACGGTGCAGGAGAATCTCCTCTTCTTCGCCGACGTCTTTGAGGTGGGACAGCGGGAGCGGGAGGAGCGCATCGCGCGCCTGCTGGCCTTCTCCCGCCTGGAACTCTTCCGGAACCGCCGCGCCGCCCACCTCTCCGGCGGTATGCAGAAGAAACTGGCCCTGGCCTGCACCCTCATCCATTGCCCGAAGATTCTCTTCCTGGACGAGCCGACGACCGGAGTGGACCCCATCTCGCGGCGGGAGTTCTGGGAGATTCTGACCGAACTCCACCTGGAGGGGGTGACCCTCTTCGTGACCACGCCGTACATGGACGAGGCGGAGCGGTGCTCGCGGGTGGCGCTGATGCTGGACGGGCGCGTCATCGCCTGTGACACCCCCGACCGCATCCGGGAAGGGGTCACGGGCCACCTGCTGGAACTGCGCCCCCAGCGGGTGCGGGAGGCCGCCCGTGCGCTGGAGGGAACCCCCGGCGTCCTGGAGGTCCAGGTCTACGGGGACCGGCTCCACGTCTTCGTGGAGGACCCCCAGCGGGGCGAGGAGGCAGTCCGGGAGGCCCTGGCCCGCGCGGGCATCGGGGTGGACTCCATCCGCCCCACCCGTCCCCGGATGGAGCAGGCGTTTATCTCGCTGATTCGGAGGAGGCACTAATGGAATCCTGGAAGCGTCGCGCTCAGGCCCTGCGGGCCGATACCTACGCCCTCTACCTGGCCTACCGGGACCCACGCACGCCGTGGTACGCCCGGCTGTTCGCCGCGCTGGTCGTCGGCTACGCCTTTAGCCCGGTGGACCTGATCCCGGATTTTGTCCCCGTCCTGGGCTACCTGGACGACCTGGTGCTGGTGCCGCTGGGGGTGCTCCTGGCGCTAAAAATGATCCCGCCCGACGTCTGGGCCGAAAGCCGCCAGCGGGCAAAAGAAGAGTTGATTTCGGGCCGACCAGTCCGCTGGGCCGCCGTCGTGGTGATCGCGACCTGGCTGCTGATCCTGGCGCTGGTCGCAGCGGTCCTCTGGAGAACTCTGGGAAGCAAAAATTAGCCCGACGGTAAACCGTCGGGTTGATTCAGCAAAGCCCTGCGGGCTGTTTCAGAGCCCCGAAGGGGCTTGGCAGAATAGACCCGACGCTTCCGCGTCGGGCAAAAGAATCCCGCAGCGGGGTTGCCCTGCCAGTTTGGGATACACCCTTACGGTGCCCGGAATTGCCTTCTTCCGGAAAAGCCGTTATAATTCTTATGCCGACCTTACGCTCGGAGGTAAAATATGCCATACCGGGCCGCTTTGTTGCGAAAATTCACCGGAGTTTTTGATCCCGAACAGGCCCAGGTGCTGGCCGAGGCCATCAGTGAGGTCTATGGCGAACTGGCCCGAGCCCGCGATCTCCGGGAACTCAAAAGGGCCGTTCAGGACCTGGCCGAGGCCCAGAAACGGACCGAGGTCCGGGTGGAAGGACTGGCCGCCCGAATGGAGGAACTGGCCGAGGCCCAGAAACGGACCGAGCATCGGGTGGAGGAACTGGCCGAGGCCCAGAAACGGACCGAGGTCCGGGTGGAAGGACTGGCCGCCCGAATGGAGGAACTGGCCGAGGCCCAGAAACGGACCGAGGTCCGGGTGGAAGGACTGGCCGCCCGAATGGAGGAACTGGCCGAGGCCCAGAAACGGACCGAGCAGCGGGTGGAGGAACTGGCCGAGGCCCAGAAACGGACCGAGCAGCGGGTGGAGAGACTGGCTCAGGCCCAGGAGGCCCTGGCTCAAGCCCTGGCATCCCTGACCCGTGCCCAGGAGGGAAGCCAGCGCCAGATCCAGGAACTGGCCCGTGCCCAGGAGGAAAGCCAGCGCCAGATTCAGGAACTGACCCGGCAAATGGTGGAGGTCCGGCGGGAATTGGGCGGGCTGGGGCGGAGTATGAGTTACGCGCTGGAAAATGAGGCCTACCGGATGCTCCCCCCATTTCTGGCCGAGAAGCACGGCATCCAGGTCACTCAGCGCTTCGTCCGAACCTACATCGGGGATGAGGAGATCAATCTCTTTGGCCGGGGACGGCGCAACGGCAGAGAGGTGCTCATCGTCGGTGAGGTCAAAGTTCGCCTGGAGGAGGGACGCCGGGAGGACTCTCTGGAGCAACTGGAGGAGAAGGCCCGGGTCGTGCAGGAAGCGTATCCGGGAGAGGAACTGGTGCTGCTGCTAGTCACCCATCATGCCCATCCAGGCATCCTGCAGAAGGCTCAGGCACGCGGAATCCTCGTTGTCCAGAGTTTTGAGTGGTGAGAGGGCATCATCCCGCGCCGTTCTCCGTGATCTGGTAATGCGCGGGGTTTTGGCATAGCGGCCTACCGCCGTCCCAAAACCCCGCTTCTTTTTTGTCACGAATTTTATTTCTTTTAATTCGTGCAAATTCGTGCAATTCGTGGCAAAATAGACTCACTGCATTGGGCTCTCCAGAACCGCTATGGACGAATACGCTGTGATCGCCAGCGGCCTGACCAAAAAATTCGGCGACTTCACCGCCGTGGACGGCGTCTCCTTCCGCATCCGGCGGGGGGAGATTTTCGGCTTTCTGGGACCCAACGGCGCCGGAAAGACCACCACCATCCGCATGCTCCTGGGGCTGCTGCGCCCCACGTCCGGCACCGCCACCGTCCTGGGATACGACGTCGTCCGGCAGGCGGAGGAAATCCGCCGCCGCGTCGGCTACATGTCCCAGCGGTTCAGCCTCTACCAGGACCTGACCGTCGCCGAAAATCTGGAGTTCTACGGCCGGACCTACGGCGTGCGGGGGGAACGGCTGCGGGAGCGCAAGCAGTTCGTCATCCGTATGGCAGGACTGGAGGGACGGGAGCGGGAACTGACCCGCAACCTCTCCGGCGGGTGGAAGCAGCGGCTGGCCCTGGGCGCAGCCATCCTGCACGAGCCCCAGATGCTCTTCCTGGACGAGCCGACGGCAGGGGCGGACCCCATCTCCCGCCGCGCCTTCTGGGACCTGCTCTACGAACTGGCGGCGGGCGGGACGACCATCTTCGTCACCACCCACTACATGGACGAGGCGGAGCACTGCCACAGCCTGGCTTTCATCTACGGGGGCCGCATCGTCGCCCAGGGCTCCCCCGACGAGATCAAGCGGACCCAGATGCGGGGGCAGGTGCTGGAAGTGGACTGCTCCGACCCGGAGCGGGCCGTCCGGTTGCTCCAACAGACCGGCCTTTTTGACGAGGTGGCCCTCTACGGCTCCCTCATCCACGTGGTCACTCCGGACGTGGAGGCCCATCGGCGGGAGATTGAGGACCGGCTGGAACACGACGGGATCGCGGTCCATTCGGTGGACTGGATTGTCCCCTCCCTGGAGGATGTGTTCATCTCGCGCGTGCGGAACGGGTAGGGAAGCAGATTGCAGATTGCGGATTGCAGATTGCGGGCAGGAGTACGGTATGAAACGACATCTGTGGCTGGCTGTGGGAATTCCGGTGGCGCTGATTCTGGTTGCCGGGGCGGTGGTGGCCCTCTCCCCCGGACTCCGGGAGCAGGCCCTGGCCCTGGTCGGGACGCCCCGTCCGGCGGCGGGGGAGATCACCGCTTCCGGCTTCATTGAGGCCGAAGAGGTCGCCATTGCAGCGGAGGTCGGCGGGCGCATCGCCGAGGTGCTGGTCGCCGAGGGAGACACGGTGGAGGCCGGACAGGTCCTGATTCGTCTGGATGACCGGATCGCTCAGGCCCAGGTCGCCCTGGCCCAGGCAGGGGTGGAGGTGGCCCAGGCCCAACTGGCCCGCGCGCGGGCCGGTGCCCGTCCGGAGGAAATCCGCCGAGCCCGCGCGCTCCTGGCCCAGGCCGAGGCCGCCCGGGATGGCGCCTACCAGGCCTGGCAGGATGCGCTCGCCCTGCTGGCGAATCCCCAGGACCTGAACGCCCGCATCGCTCAGGCGGAGGCCCAGGTGAACGCCGCCCGCGCCACCCTGGACCAGGCCGTCGCCCTGAAAGATTTGGCCGAAATGGCCTATAACCAGTACCAGGCGGCGATGCGGGAGTGGGAGAGCATCCCGGAGCCGTACCGCCCGCCCCTCTCCCCGGAGGTCCACGGGGTCATCTACGCGTACTGGAAAGCGTGGGCCGGGGTGAACTCCGCCGGGGCCGCCTACGACGGGGCACGGGAGACGCTGGACCTGCTCTACCGGATTCGGAAGAACCCCCAGTCGCTGCAGGCACAGGTGGACGCGGCGGAGGCCCGGTACCGGGCGGCGGAAGCCGCTGTCGCCCAGGCGCAGGCGTACCTGGACGGGCTGGTGGCTGGCGCAACGCCCGAAGAAATCGCCGCGCTGGAGGCCCAGGTCCGCCAGGCCGAGGCCCAACGGGAAAGCGCCCGGACGGTGCTGGCGAAACTGACGCTCACCGCGCCCGTCGGCGGGCAGGTGGTAGAGGTCGTCGGCCACGCGGGGGAACTGGCCGCGCCGGGCGCCACCCTGATCACCCTGGCCGACCTGGAGCAGGTCACCCTGACGGTCTACGTCCCCCAAAACCGGCTGGGGCAGGTGCAGGTGGGGCAGTCGGTGGAAGTAATGGTGGACTCCTTCCCCGGCCGCGTCTTCATCGGGCGGGTGGCCTCTATTGCCACCGAGGCCGAGTTCACCCCCCGCAACATCCAGACCGCCGACGAGCGGGCCAACATGGTCTTCGCCGTCAAAGTGGTCATCCCCAACCCGGACCGGGCACTGAAGCCAGGGATGCCCGCCGATGCAGTGCTGCGCTGATGACCAGGCTGGCATCAACGCATACCGGTCAGTTCGGCATCCTGCTCCTCCCGCATCCGGCGGATGTCCTCGGACGAGTCGGGGAGTTGGCCGTACATGGCCCCCAATTCCTGCTGGAAGGCCCGGAGTCGCTCCACGCTTTCCATCCGCTGGCGGAACTGGATTTCCCGTTCGGCGGTCTGAGCGATGACGCGGGACCGTTTCCCTGGAGGAATGAGTCGTTGGATGAATGGATGACAGGCCACTTCTGACCCCTCCTCATCCCCCCAGCCCCCTTCTCCTCCCCGAAACGGGGAGGAGAAGGGGGAGAAGAAAAGGAGGGGTTTGAGGCAGGCGGCTTCGCCGCCTGCCTCAAACCCTCTCAATTCCCCCTCTCTGCGCCGCGAAGCGGCAGCGGGGGAGGGGGAGAGGGAAGGACAACGCAAATGCAATAGTAAGCCCAAAGGGCTCCAGGCATCTCCGGAAAATCAAACGGCGCATAGCCGGAAATTTTCGGTACGGATTTTACACACAGAGGAGTGTTGAGCAAGGCCTTCCGCTCCCGCAATTTCATCCGGTTGTACATCCGGTTGTCAATGAAGGGGAACAAGCCGATGAGAAAACACCGCTCCCTTGTATCCTTGTATCCTTGTCTACTGTATCCTTGTCTACTGTATCCTTGTCTACTGTATCCTTGTCTACTCTTGCTCCTTCTCCTGACTTCCTGCACCCAGAACAGGGAGAACGGGCCGCTGACCGCCACGGGCTTCATTGAAGGAACCCAGGTCCGCATCGCGCCGGAGGTCGGTGGACGGATTGCGGAGATTCGGGTGGACGAAGGGGACGAGGTGGTGGCGGGGCAGGTGCTGGTGCGGCTGGACGATGCCCTCTGGCAGAACAAACGGCGGGAGGCACAGGCGGCAGTGGCGGCGGCGGAGGCTAACCTGGCCCGAGTGCAGGCCGGGGCGCGGCCGGCGGAGATTGCCGCCGCGCGGGCCGCGCTGGCCCAGGCTCAGGCGGAGCGAGACGGGGCCCAGCGGGCCCTGGAGGATGCCCGTCAGGCGCTCCGCAACCCCCAGGACATAGACCTTCAGATCGCCGAGGCGCGGACACAGGTGCGGCTGGCGGAGCAGGAGGTGGAGCAGGCGAAAGCCACCCTGGCCGACACAGAGGGCCGGTACGGTCCCGATGACTTCCGCACCCGCGCGGCGCGGGCGGCGCTGGAGGCGGCGCAGGCGAAACTGGACGGCGCGCGGCGGTATCTGGCGGTCCTCACCGACACCCGTCAGCGGCCCCTGGCCCTTCAGGCCCAGGTCCACGCGGCCGAGGCCCGGCTGCGCGCGGCCCAGGCGGCGGTGGAGGCCGCTCAGGCCGAACTGGATAAACTCCAGGCCGGCCCTACCCCCGAAGAGGTCGCGCTGGCCCGGGCGCAACTGGCCCAGGCCCGGGCTGCCCTGGCCCTGGTGGAGGCCCAGGGGAGCCAACTCCTTCTCGTCTCTCCCATCACCGGCACCGTCGCCACCCGCAGCGCCCAAGTAGGGGAGACCGCGGCCCCCGGCGTGCCCATCCTCACCCTGGTCAGCCTGGACCCGGTCACACTGGTCCTCTACATCCCCCAGAACCGCATCGGCGAAGTCCAGGTGGGGCAGACGGTGGGGGTGACGGTGGACTCCTTCCCCGGGCGGGTCTTCACCGGCACCGTGGCGACCATCGGCACGAAGGCCGAATTCACCCCCCGCAACGTCCAGACGCGCGAGGAACGGGTCAACCTGGTCTTTGCCGTCAAAGTGGTCATCCCCAACCCGGACCGGGCGCTCAAGCCCGGCATGCCCGCCGACGCGGTCCTGCGGTAGTCAATACGGTCAGGTCTTGTTCAGCACGGAGGGCAACATGCCCTGCAAAGTCCATATGGAGTCTCTGCTGATCAGTCTGGTTATGGGAGCCATGCTCCTGGCCGCGTGCGCGCGACCGGTCTCCGGGCCCCGTCCGATCACGCCGGTTGGTCCCGGAGTGCTGCCGTATCAAGACCCCGGTCAGCCCGTGGAGGCCCGCGTCGCCGACCTGCTCTCCCGGATGACGCTGGATGAGAAAATCGGGCAGATGACGCTGGCAGAGCGGTCAGCCATCTCCGACCCTCGGGACATCGCCACTTACGGCCTGGGAGGCATTTTGAGCGGCGGCGGCTCCGCTCCCACGCCGAACACCCCATCGGCCTGGGCAGATATGGTGGACGTTTTCCAGCGGGCCGCGCTGAGCAGTCGGCTCGGTATCCCCATCATCTACGGCGTGGATGCGGTGCACGGGCACAACAATGTGGTGGGTGCGACTATCTTCCCCCACAACATTGGCCTGGGGGCAACCCGGAACTCAGCATTGGTTCAGCGGGTTGCCCAGGTGACCGCCGAAGAGGTATACGCGACCGGCATCCGCTGGACGTTCTCCCCCTGCCTGTGCGTCGGGCGGGACGAGCGCTGGGGCCGTACCTACGAGTGCTTCGGCGAAGACCCCGATGTGGTTTCTATGATGGCGGGGTCGGCGGTCCGGGGCTACCAGGGCACAGACCTGAGTGCCCCCAACGCGATCCTGGCAACAGCCAAACACTGGGTGGCAGACGGCGGCACCCGGGGCGGCGTTGATCAGGGTGATGCGATGCTCAGCGAAGAGGAACTGCGGCGCATCCATATCCCCCCATACGTAGAGGCCATCCGGGCCAATGTCGGTTCTGTTATGGCGTCCTTCAGCAGTTGGAATGGCACCAAGATGCACGGGAACCCCTACCTGCTCACCACTGTCCTGAAAGAGGAATTGGGTTTCAAGGGTTTACTCGTCTCCGACTGGGGAGCGATTGACCAGTTGCCGGGCGACTATACCAGCGACGTGCGCACTGCCATCAACGCGGGGATAGACATGGTGATGGTACCGTATAACTACAAACAGTTTATCCAGACCCTCAAGGCCGAAGTCCAGGCCGGGCGGGTCGGCCAGGAGCGCATTGACGACGCCGTATCCCGCATCCTGACCCAGAAATTTGCTCTGGGACTGTTTGAACGTCCCTTCGCCGACCGTTCCGGTATCGGCAACATTGGCTCCCCGGCCCACCGGGAAGTGGCCCGTCAGGCGGTGAGGGAATCGCTGGTACTGCTCAAGAACGAGGGCAACGTCCTGCCTATCTCTTCTGGCGTGAAGAACATCCTGATCGCCGGGAGCAACGGCAACGACATCGGCAACCAGTGTGGCGGATGGACGATTACCTGGCAGGGGAACAGCGGGGACATTACGCCGGGGACGACCATCTACCAGGGCATCAAAGACCTGGCTCCTCCGGGTACGGAGGTGACCTATGTCCGCCAGCCCACTTCCCTCAGCGGATATGACCTGGGGATTGTAGTTATCGGTGAGCGTCCCTACGCTGAAGGGCAGGGGGATGATACTGACCTGGAAATCTCCCCGGAGGATGCCGCTACCGCGCAACAAGTCTGTGATGCAATGCCCTGCGTGGTGGTGCTGATTTCGGGGCGTCCGATGATGATCAACGACCCGTTGGCCCGGGCCGACGCCTTCGTCGCGGCATGGCTACCGGGCACGGAGGGGGCTGGCGTGGCAGAGGTGCTCTTCGGGCTCTACGACTTCACCGGCAAACTTCCCGTATCCTGGCCCAGGAGTGTTGACCAGTTGCCCATTAATGTGGGCGACGCGGTGTATGATCCGTTGTTCCCCTACGGGTTTGGCCTCTCATACACCCCGTCGCCCACGAGCCAGTGAATCCCACTGCGGGTTTGCGGCGGCGGTCACAGACCGCCACCGCAAAACCTGTTCTTTCGGGGGAGGCCGGTCCGAGTCGTTCCGATTCGGGCCGGATTTCGGTCACAGACCGCCACCGCAAAACCTGTTCTTTCGGGGTTGGTTACAGCACCATCAACTCTCGCGGAAACATTGTGAGCGTTTCAGCCCCTTCGGGGGTCACCAGTACATCGTCCTCAATCCGCACGCCCCCCAGGCTGGGCAGGTAGATGCCCGGCTCCACCGTGAAGGTCATCCCGGCCTGCAGGGGACGCCGGTTCCCCTCCACGATATAGGGCGGTTCGTGGACCTCCAGCCCCAGGCCATGGCCGGTGCGGTGGATGAAGAAGTCCCCGTAGCCGGCCTCCCGGATGACCGCCCGGGCGGCCCGGTCTACATCCTGGGCGGCCCGTCCGGGCCGGATGGAGGCCCGTCCGGCCTCATTGGCCCGGCGCACCACCTCATAGACGCGCAACATCTCCTCCGGTAGCCCTCCCAGGGCGACAGTGCGGGTGATGTCGGAGACATATCCCCCCACCATTGCCCCGCAGTCTATGACGACGGTTTCCCCTCGCCGGATGGGGCGGTCTGTGGGGGTGGCATGGGGCGATGCGGCGTTGGGGCCGGCGACAACGATGGGCTCAAAGGGCATCCCCTCGCTTCCACCGCGCAGGGTTTCCACCATCAGCAGCCCCGCGACCTCCCGTTCGGTCATCCCCGGACGAATCTGGGTGAGGACAGCCCGCAGGGCAGCCTCCACCACAGCCACCGCCCGCCGCATCTGGGCGACCTCGCCAGCGTCTTTGATGACGCGCAACGTCTCCATCACGTCGTCCGCAGGGACCAGTTGGCAATCGGGGGCATACCGCTCCAGCAGGCGGGCCTCCATCACCCGCATGCGCAACTCTTCCACGCCGATGCGCGCCTGGGCCAGTTCCAGCGCCGCGCAGGCCTGCTGAAAAGCCGCCGCCGGGCCCCTTTCGTCGGTATACGGATAGGTCTGGATCGCGTCGCTCAGCGAGGCCACTTTGGGCTCCTCCAGCGCGGGGATGATAATGGCCGGGGGGGCATCCACCGGGAAGAGGGCCACGATAGGGCGTTCACTGAGATGGAAGGAAAGGCCGGTCAGGTAGAATAGGTTGGCCCCCGGCACCAGGGCCAGGCAATCCAGCCCTTTCTGCCCCATTTGCTGTTGCAGGCGGACGATTCGGGAGGACATGGGACCTCACAGAACCTCACACGGAGACACAAGGACACAAAGAGTTTTTTAAGTTTTTCTTTGCGCCTTTGTGTCTTTGCGTGATGCTCCCACTACCTACGGCGTGGGCGATGGCTCCGGCGTCGGCGTCTCTGTAGGCGGAGGGACCGGGGTCGGCGTCTCTGTAGGCGGAGGGACCGGGGTCGGCGTCTCCGTGGGTGGAGGGACGGTGGGCGTCGGGGTCTCCGTGGGTGGAGGAACAGTGGGCGTCGGGGTCCCCGTGGGTGTCGGTGTTTCGGTGGGGGTCTCCACCGTCGGGGTAGGGGTCTCCGTAGGCGGCGGCGCCACGACACAGCGGACGCGCGCCTCGTAGGTCCGCCCCAGATGGTCCCACGCCGTCACCCGCAGGGTGTAGACGCCAGGGGCCAGCAGCGACGTATCCCAGACCGTGATCTGCCCGTCCCGCACCGGCGCCAGGTGCGGGCCGCTCACCCATCCCCAGCCGACGGGGTTCTCTCCCAGGCCGTACTCCACGTTGTAGTGGTCAAAGTTGGGGACGCTCACCGTCCCCATCACCGCCACGACGCCGAAGACGGTGGCGTCCTGGGAAGGAAAGGAGATGTAGACCTCGGGCTGGCCCGATTCGGGGAGGCAGGCGCCCAGCGGGGCCAGCGGCAACCCGCCCCAGTCCTGGGTCTGCGCCCATTCCCAGCCCTGGGGGTCGGTGATGACGACCATCACCTGCCCGTTGCACCACTGGTACCAGTCGTGCTCCGGCCCCAGGGGCGGCTGATCGGCGGCGAAGATTTCGGTCCGGCGCCGGGGGCAGTATGGGCTGGGCTGGGTGCCGGAGTCGGCGCAGATTTCCATCTCCACAATCCCCGGCGGTCGGGTGAAGTCCCGCACCGGTTTGCCCTTCAGCGCGGCCTCCATAAAGTCGTGCCAGATGGGAGCCGCGCCCATGGAGCCAGCCACCCGGTCCATCTCGCTGTTGTCGGCGTTCCCCACCCAGACGCCCACCACCAGGTCGGGGGTGTAGCCCACCGTCCAGGCGTCCCGGTAGTCGTTGGTGGTGCCGGTTTTGGCCGCCGCCGGGCGGGAGAGTTCCAGCGCGTTGGGGCAGCCGAAGGCCGGGCAGCGGGCCTGCCGGTCGGAGAGGATGGACGTAATCAGGTACGCGTGTTCGGGCCGAAGGACCTGCTGACCCGCGGGAGGACGACGGTTATCCAGCAGGACATTCCCCTGGTTGTCCTCAATGTAGAGGATGGGCGTCGGCGGTACCCGTACCCCGCCGTTGGCGAAGACGGCGTAGGCGCCGGTCAGTTCCAGGAGCGGCACCTCACCGCCGCCCAGGGTCAGGCTGAGGCCGTAATCTTCCCGCGTGAGGGTGGTGATGCCCAGCCGCGCGGCCATCTCTTTGAGGGCCGGGATGCCGATGAACTGGAGAGCCTTAACGGCGGGGATGTTGTAGGAGTTGGCCAGCGCGCTGCGCACCAGTTGCGGCCCGTGAAACCGCCCATCGTAGTTGCGGGGGACGTAGGGCGGGTTGACGCCGTCCGGAAAGGCGGTCTGCAGGTCCCAGATGAGGGTGGCGGGGGTCCATCCCCGCTCAAAGGTGGCGACGTAGGTGAGGGGTTTGATGGCGGAGCCCGGCTGGCGGGGGGCCACCGCCATGTTCACCTGCCCGTCAATCTCTTCGTTGTAGAAGTCAGCGCTACCGACCATAGCCAGGATGTAGCCGGTGGACGGCTCCAGGGCGACCAGCGCGCCGTTGGAGGCCTGGTGGTCAGCGAGAGCGGCAACGTGCTGGGCCACAATTTGTTCTGCCAGGGACTGGAGGCCCGGGTCCAGCGTTGTGTAGATGCGCAGGCCGCTACCCCGGTAGAGCACCTCCGGTCCAAACATTGCCTCCACCTGCTGGCGGATGTACATCACGAAGTGGGGGGCCGGGATTTTATCCAGGGGAACGAGAGGGCGGAACTGATAGGCGGCCATTTCGGCGGCGGCCGCATCCGCCTGGGTCTGGGTGATGTAGCCCTCTTTGACCATCAGCCGGAGGACGTCCTTCTGGCGGGCCAGCGCCCGCTCCCGCCCCCCGGCGAAGACGTCGTAGGTGGCGGGGGATTGGGGGAGACCAGCCAGGAACGACGCCTGGGCCAGGCTGAGTTCCGCCGCGGTGACGCCGAAGTAGGTCTCGGCAGCGGCCTCTATGCCGTAAGCCAGGTTGCCGTAGTAGATTTCGTTCAGGTAGATTTCCAGGATGGTGTTGCGCGGGTAGCGACGGCCAATTTCGTAGGCCAGAATGACCTCTTTGATTTTCCTCCAGGCGGTGCGCTGGGTGCGCTCCCCGGGGGAGAGAAGCAGGTTACGGGCCAGTTGCTGGGTGATGGTGGAGGCCCCGGAGACGGTCTCCCCGGCCCGCAGGTTGCGGTAGATGGCCTTGAGCATGGCGACAGGGTCAAAGCCGGGGTGGCGGTAAAAATCCGCGTCCTCGGTGGCAATCGTCGCCTGGATCAGGTACGGGGAGATGCGGTCCAGGGGGACGTAGACCCGCCGCCCGCCCCGGGGGTCCATGACTTCGTAGAGCAGGGATCCGTCCCGTGCGTAGATTTTAGAACTGACGAAGGGGGATTGGCGGGCCAGCAGTTCTTCCGGCGGCGGCAACTGGGCGGCGATGAGCGCGTAGCCGGTGACCACCGCCGCGAAGAGGAGGAAAAACAGGATGAAGGCCGCCATCGCGGCGATAAAGAAAGCCCATGCCAGCCGGTTGCCGCCGGAGCGAGGCGGGGCCGCCGGGTAGGAGCCAGTCGGGTAACCGGGTGGCCAGGGAGGCTGACCACCGGTAGTGGGTATCCGTCGCGTCGGTTGTGTTTGAAGTGGGCGGGTTTGTCGGTTTCTCTCCATAGCATGTCGGATTATAGCATTGGGAGGGGATGTGTCAAGGAATAGTTATCCCTCTACCCACTCCACTCTTCCTGTCGCTTCGGTCTCGTAGCCGCCCAGGTCGGTCAGCAGAGCGCGGGGTTCTTCGGAGGCCAGCCAACTGGCCAGCGCGGCGACGGGCGGGGTCTCCCAGATTTCTGCCGGGATGACCAGGTCGTACCGCTCGCGGGTCAGGGGGACGAAATCCAGCCCCCAGGCGCGGGCGGCGGCCTCAATCCCCAGGCCAGCGTCGGCGCGGCCCTCGGCGATGGCCTGCGCCAGTTCCGAATGGGTGGCGACCTCCGTCCCCGGGCCGCGCGGTCCCACCAGCCCCAACCGCCGCAACTGGGCATCCAGCCAGACCCGGGTACCGGTCCCGCGCGGCCGCCCGATGAAGCGCAGGCCCGGGCGGGCCAGGTCAGCCAATCCCTGCAGGCCCAGCGGGTTGCCCGGGGCCACGATCAGCCCCACCCGCCGGTAGGCCAGCGTCACCAGGGCCACCCGGCGACCGGGCAGCAGCCGCCGGACAAAGGGAACATTGTAGGTATCGCTCTCATCGTCCCAGAGGTGGCAGCCCGCCAGGTCTGCTATCCCCTGAGCCAGTGCCATCAACCCGCCCAGGCTGCCGGTAAAGGTCAGGCGCAGCGCATAGCCAGGGGCGATGGAGGAGAACTGGGCCGCGACGCGGGCCAGCAAAAGGTCGTGGCTGCCGGAAAAGCGGAGAACGCCCGCCTCTGGCACCAGCGGTTCCCGCGCCAGCGCCCGCCAGCGGTCCAGCGCCAGCCGCACGGCCTGCTCCACCTCCGCCGGGTCGTACCCCTCCGCCACAGTGCGGAGCAGGAATGCCTCCGCCTGATGCACCAGTGCGGCACGGCGGAGAGGGGCCGGGACCGTCGGTTCGCCCGCGACGCGCGTCCCCTGCCCCCGCCGCCCGACAACCAACCCCTGGCGGGCCAGTTCCCGGTAGGCGCGCTGGACGGTGCCGACGGTGCAGTGCCAGTGGCGGGCCATCTCCCGCACTGGGGGCAGGCGGTCGCCAGGGCGCAGATGCCCGCTCAGAATCTCCCGTCGGAGCGACTCGGCAACCTGCTGGTAGAGAGGTGCCTCTTCCATATGCAGAGCAAGGCCGCGCTTTCGGTTGTACCACAGACTTCCCGAAAGGTCAAATGCCTTGCTCTCTCCCACGACAGGTTCGGCACGAAAGCAAAATCAACACCTCATGCTGCCGAAATGGCTATTGGGCCCCCCACCCCCCTCGGGTGAGGAGGCAAAAGGAGCCCCTGCCCACCCGGAACGGGGGCGGCGCAAAAAAACCTGCTCTTGTGAGGGCCCCCCTACCCCACATCCCCGACCTGGGGTATAATCGGATGTGTTGGCTTGCTATTTTGAGGAGCAGACGGTTATGCCTTACGTCATCGGCCTGACCGGCAATATTGCGACGGGCAAATCCACCGTGGCCCGCATGATGAGGGACCTGGGCGCGACAGTTATTGACGCTGACCGGGTGGCCCACGAAGTGATGCGGGCCGGGACCCCGGTCCATCGGGCAGTGGTGGAGACCTTCGGCCCTCAGGTTCTCCGCCCCGATGGGGAAATTGACCGCGCCCGTCTGGGCGCGGTCGTCTTCTCCGACCCCCAGGCGCTGGCCCAATTGGAGGCCATCGTCCACCCGGCTGTTCTGGAGGAAGTGGCCCGCCGCATCGCCGCCGCGCCGACCCCGGTCGTCGTGGTGGAAGCCATCAAACTGATAGAGTCGGGAATGGCCGAAGCCTTTGACGCTCTCTGGGTCACCACCTGTCCGGTTGAGGAGCAGGTCCGGCGGCTGATGGCCGACCGGGGCCTCTCCCGCCCGGACGCGGAGCAGCGGGTCAATGCGCAGCCGCCTCAGGAAGCCAAAATCGCCCGAGCCGATGTCGTCATCTCCACCGACGGGTCGCTGGAGGAGACCCGTGCTCAGGTAGAGGCTGCCTGGCGGGCCCTGCTGGAGCGGGCAAAGAATGACGAACAGTGAACGCCTCTACACCACCGAAGCCATCATTGTCTGGCGGCGGGATCAGGGGGAAGCAGACCGGGTCTTAACCCTCTGCACGCCCCAGGGGAAACGGGTCGTCATTGCGAAAGGGGCCCGGAAACCCAGCAGTCGGAAAGCCGGACACCTGGAACTCTTTGCCCGGGTCCGGATGGTTGTGGCCCGCAGCCCATCTTCCTGGGACGTGGTCAGCCAGGCAGAGGCGCTGGAACCGCACGCTGCATTGCGAGGAGACCTGGTCCGGGGCACCTATGCCCGCTATGTGACCGAACTCTACGACCGCTTCGTTGCCGAGGGCGAGGGGGGGCCGGCTCTCTTTGACCTCCTGAGCCGCACGCTGGATTATCTGGGCCAGATAGAGGTCGGGGAATCCGTCCCTCCGGCGCTGGACCTGCTGGCCCGGGCCTACGAACAGCGGCTGCTGGCCCTGGTGGGCTTCCGTCCTGAGTGGGGGCGGTGTATGGGGGAGCGGGAAGGCCGCCTCTGCGGGCGACCGTTGCCGGTGCGGGGGAAGACCCCGTTGGGCCTGGACCCGGAGCGGGGCGGTGCGCTCTGCGCAGAGTGCTTCCAGGCCTCGGCGGCCCATCTGTGGGTCATTCCCCTTTCCCCGGCCGCGCTGGGGCTGCTGCGCGCCTGCCAGCGGCTGCCCTTTGCCCGGCTGCGGGAACTGCACGTCTCTCCAGCCCTTCTGGCAGAGGTGGAGCGAGCCATGCACCACTACCTCACCTATCACCTGGAGCAGGACGTTCACACCGGCACCTTCCTGCGCCGGCTCCGAAGGGCGCGCGGGCCCAAAAAAGCGGAATGGTAACTCACAGCAGGTCCACCGGGTCCATATCCACCAGCCAACCCCGGGGGATGGGGACCGCCCGCAGGAAGGACGGGGGGTCCGGGTGGCGGAGGACAATCTGCCAGCGGTAGTACCCCCGTACCCGAGCGAAGAAGCAGGGGACGGGGCCGATGAGGTCGGTGGTGGGAAGGCCAGACCGGCGGAGCGCATCCCGCAGCCGGTCTCCCAGGTCCCGCGCCGCCACCTCCGCCCGACGGGCATCGGTGTGACGATAGAGCAGGCGGGCCAGCCGGACATACGGAGGGTACCCCGCCTCCCGCCGAAATTCCAGTTCCCTCTGCACAAATCCCAGATAATCATGGTGCTCCACGGCGGTGATGGCGTAGTGGTCGGGATGGTAGGTCTGGAGGACCACCCGACCGCCCATCAGCCCCCGGCCGGCCCGCCCGGCCACCTGCTCCAGCAACTGGAAGGTCCGCTCGGCGGCGCGGAAATCGGGCAGGTTCAGCGCCGTATCCGCCGAAATCACCCCCACCACCGTCACCAGCGGCAGGTCCAGCCCCTTGGCAATCATCTGCGTCCCCACCAGCACGTCCGCCCCGCCGTCGGAGAAGACCTGGAGGATGTTCCAGTGCGCCTGCGCGGTGCGGGCCGTATCCCGGTCCCAGCGCAGGACGCGCGCCCCGGGCCAGCGCTCCCGCACGGCCTCCTCCAGCCCCGCCGTCCCCAGCCCGAAGGGGCGGATGGCCGGGGAGTCGCAGCGGGGACAGCGTTCCGGCAGGGGTTCCCGATGGCCGCAGTGGTGGCAAAGCAGGGGCGAGGCATGCCTCGCCCCTACAGTGGCCCCGCCGTGAAAGGTGAGGGGGACGTCGCAGCGGGGGCAGCGGGCCACGTAGCCACAGGCACGGCAGAAGACGTGGGTCGCCGTCCCGCGCCGGTTCAGGAAGAGAATGACCTGCTCCCCGCGCGCCAGCGCCTCGTCCACGCTTCGCTGGAGGGCCCGGCTGAAGATGGACCGGTTCCCCGCCCGCAGTTCGGCCCGCATGTCCACCACCTGGACAGGGGGCAGGTCCAGGTAGCGGGCTTCGGAGGGGCCGTCGGTCAGGGGCTGGTAGCGGGTCCGGGGGACGTCGTAGACGGTCTGCAGGTCGGAGAGGCGTTGGTGGTGGCCCAGGATGCGGCGTCCCAGGACCAGCAGGCGGAACTCCCCCCGCCCGGCCCGCAGGTACGATTCCAGACTGGGCGTCGCCGAGCCCAGGATGACCGTCGCGCCGGCCCGACGGGCCAGTTCCAGCGCCGCCTCCCGCGCGTGGAAGGCGGGGCGGGAGGCCTGCTTGTACGAGGGGTCGTGCTCCTCGTCCACGATGATGAGGCCCAGGGGGTCCAGGGGGACGAAGAGGGCGGAGCGAGGGCCGATGACCACGTCCACCAGCCCGGCCCGGGCCCGCCGCCAGACGTCGTACCGTTCCCCTTCCCGCATCTGGCTGTGGAGGACGGTCACCCGTCCGGGGAAGCGGGCGGCGAACCGGGCCACCGTCTGGGGGGTGAGGCTGATCTCGGGCACCAGGACAATCGCTTTGCGGCCCCGCGCCAGGATTTCCCCCACCGCGCGCAGGTAGAGTTCCGTCTTGCCGGAACCCGTCACCCCATGCAACAGGTAGCACAGGCTTGAGCCTGTGCGGATTTCGTCCCAGGCGGCCTGCTGGTCGGGAGTGAGGGGGAGCGGTTCGGTGGGGAGGAAGACGCGGCCCTCCAGCGGGTCCCGCCAGCGTTCCTCCAGGTCAAAGGTCACCAGCCCGCGCCGGTACAACTGGTTCAGGTGCTGACGGGTGCATCCGGTCTGGGCGTAGACCCAACTGACGTCCACCGGCCCCCCCTCGGCGCGCAGGAAATCCAGGACGGCGCGGTAGACGGGGGCGCGCAGTCCCTTCAGGGCGTCCTCCTCGGGCACGTCGGGGAGGAGGCGGACGGTGGTGACCTGCAGGGGACGGGCGCGAGGCGGAGCCAGGACGGGGGTCCGGACGAGGATTTTGCGGCGGACCAGGCGGTCGGCGGCGGCGCGCCAATCCGAGCGGGGGAACGCGCGGTCTATCTGGGCGCCCGTCAGCGGCCCCCGACGGCGCAGGAGGTCCACCAGGTGCCGTTCCAGCGGGCTCAGGCGGAGGTCGGGCGGGAGGTCGCCAGCCAGTTCCAGCCGCGTGTCGGTCAGGCCGACAACACCCGGCGGGAGCATCATCAGGAGACACTCGTGGAGGGGGGAGAGGGTCTGGCTGGCGATCCAGCGGGCCAGTTCTATCTGGACCGGGAGGAGGACGGGCCGGGGGTCCACCAGTGCGGTCACCGGACGGGTCTCCTCCACCGCCGGGGCCGGGGGCCGGTCCACGACGATGCCGTAGAGAGGGCGGGGGCCGAAGGGGACCTGCACCAGCGAGCCGACCTCCACCCGGCCCTCCAGCGGTTCGGGGAGGTGGTAGTCAAAGGCCGGGGTCGGGCCCGGCCCCAGCGGGGTCAGGACGACAGCGCGGACGAATTCCATAGGCGCTTATCGCGTATCGCTTATCGCATATCGCGAATCGCATGTCGCTTATCGCATATCGCGGATCGCCGGGGATCGTTCTTCTCCCACAATTCGGCCGTCCAGCATGCGGATGTGCCGCCGGGTGTGGGCAATCATCGCGGGGTCGTGGGAGACCAGGATGATGGTGCGGCCCTCGGCGTTGAGTTCGCCGAGCAGGCGGATGACCTCCGCGCCAGTGCGGCTATCCAGGTTGCCGGTGGGTTCATCGGCCAGGATCAGGACCGGGTCGTTGGCCAGCGCGCGGGCGATGGCGACTCGTTGCTGCTCGCCGCCCGAGAGTTCGGTGGGGCGATGGTTCCGCCGGTCCGCCAGCCCGACCCGTTCCAGCAGGTAGAGCGCCCGCTCTCGCCGCCGGGCGGGGGGAACACGGGCAAAGTACATGGGGAACTCCACGTTCTGCAGGGCGGTCATTGTCGGGACCAGGTAGAACGACTGGAAGACGAAGCCGACCTCCCGACGGCGGTAGGCGGCCAGTTCGTTCTCGTCCAGTGCGGTCAGGTCCCGGCCTCGCACCCAGATATGCCCATCGGTGGGCCGGTCCAGCCCGCCCAGCAGATGGAGCAAGGTGGACTTCCCCGACCCCGAGGGGCCAGTGACCCCAAGAAAATCCCCTTCCGCCACCGTCAGGTCCACGCCATCCAGCGCGTGGACCGTCTCCCGCCCCATCGGGAACTCCCGACGCAGGCCCTCAATCCGGATCAGCGGCGCTTTACCGTTCATTGGAGACCAGGACACGGTGACCGTGGACGAAACGGATGAACGCGGGTTTATCTGCGAGAACCCGTTTTATCTGCTTTCGCTTTCGTTTTGACCATCTTCTTCCGGTCATTGGTGAAAATCTTGCGCACAAGGTCCGGTTTGAGGCCGAAATTGAGCACCAGGCCGACTTCTATCTCGGTCGCCCTGAGATAATTGAGCAGTTGCGCCTCATGCTCCGGACGCAAGCCATCGGTGGCTTTCGGTTCCACAATCACTCTACCGTCTACCACAAGGTCGGCAAAATACTCGCCCATCATCAGACCGTCGTAGTATACCTGGATGGGCATCTGCTGCTGGACAGTAAAGCCCCTTTTGCGCAGTTCATGCGCCATAGCGTTTTCGTACACCTTCTCCAAGAAACCATAACCCAGAGCGTTATACACGGTATAAAACGCTTCTATGATAGCTTTTGTAATCTCCTCGTGCAGCATGTTGACTTCTCCATAGGACACGGATAGACACAGATGGCACGGGTTTTCACGGATGTTTGTCCGTGCCCCATCCGTAAAACCCGTGTTCATCCGTGTGCTGTTTGAATCGGACACGGATGGACACGGATGATACGGGTTTTCACGGGTTCTTATCCGTGTCCATCCGTAAAACCCGTGTTCATCCGTGTGCTGTTTGAATCGGACACGGATGGACACGGATGATACGGGTTTTCACGGATTCTTATCCGTGTCCATCCGTAAAACCCGTGTTCATCCGTGTCCCATTTTTGAATCGGACACGGGTGGGCACGGATGATACGGGTTTTCACGGATGTTTATCCGTGTCCATCAGTTAAAGACCCGTGTTCATCCGTGTCCTATCATTGAAACGAACGCCCGAGCCTCAGGCCACTGATCAGCGTGGGAACCAGACCGATCAGAGTGAACAAGGCCCAGATTCCCAGGACCAGTGCGATTGCTTTGCGGTTGGAAAGGCGGGTGACCATCATGGTCCCCACCACCAGCAGGGCCAGGTTCCAGAACAGGAACAGGTCTATGCGGCCCAGGAAAGCGGAAGCCAGCAACTGGCCTATGGTAGGAGGGGCCTTCAGCATCTCACCGACGGGTCGGTTATCCGCCACCAGTCCGGAGAGACCGGGATGAGCAATCAACTGACCGGTGAAGAGGATGTAGAGGGTCTGCAGGAAGCCCCGCAGGGCGTACGGAATCCAGGCCCAGGTCACCATGCGGAACAGGGCCCCAAAGGAGGCATGGCCTCCCGCCACCATTCCGACCAGGTAGAGGGCCCCGGCCCACGCCAGCCACCCCACCGCCAGTCCAAGGATGCCCATGACGGAGGGGAAAACGGTGATGACGAGCGGCGAGGCCGCAATCTGCTGGGCCTGTTCCATTTGCTGTCGCTGTTCCGGAGAGAGCATCTCGCTCATCTGGGCCTGCATCTCCGCCACCGCCTCACGCGCCTGACGAGCCTGGATGGGGCTGGCGACAATGATGGGCAGGATGACCAGAATAACAGCCAGCAGGGCTGGTAGCCACCAGAGCCGACGTCCATTCTCGTTCAGATACCGGAATGTCGCCCGGGGCCGCGCGACAATCCCCCACAGCAGGCGGAGGGGTCCCAATTTCTGCTGAGAGACCTCTTCGTTCATTGTGTCCTCCCCAGAAACTTGTGGCGTGTGGAATGCAAGATCAATCTTGCACTACGGCTGCTGTATTGGCCCTTACGGATTCGGAGGGATTCTCTCCACCGGAACGACCCGGACCCGTACTCCCTCCACCGCCACCACCCGGACGGGCGTACCGGCGGGGATTGGAGCATCGGCGACCGCTGTCCAGAGTTCACTCCGCACCTGGACGGTCCCGGTGGGGTCAATCGGGGTGGTGGCGACGCCCTCCGCGCCCACCAGGGTCTGGGTGCCGGTCCGGGCCGCCATGCGCTGGGCGCGCACCGCCAGCCGGAAAGCCCAGCCGAAGAGGCCGGCAGAGATGACCGCCGCGCCGCCGATGGCCCAGGGGGAGAGGGCAACGCCCTCACCGGGCCGGAAGAGCAACACCGACCCGATCACCAGGCCGATGACCGCGGCCAGCGTCAGCCCGCCACTCTGCACCTTCAGGTCCACCAGAAAGAGGACCAGGGCCGCCAGCAGGATGCCCAGGCCGATATAGTTGATCGGCAGGCGGGCCAGTCCCATCGCGGCCAGGAGCAGGCAGATAATCGCCGCCGCCTCCGGGAAGCCGGTGCCCGGAATCGTCCACGCCGCCGCCAGGGCCCACAGTCCCAGAAGAAGGAAAATGTAGGCCACGTTCGGGTTGGTCAGGAATTCCTGCAGGGTAACGAGCCACTCTCCGCCCATAAGCCCTCCTTTCAGGTCGCAGGTCGCACGTAGCAGGTCGCAGGAGCAGGACAACTGCAAGCAGTTGTCCTACTTCAGAATATCCGGGTAATCCACTCCGCCGGCGGCCAGGTACTGCTCTATCAACCCGGGTAACTGCTCGGGGATGTCCCGCGAGCCGACCAGCACCTTGTCGCCGATAAAGAGCATCGGCACCCCGCGCCAGTCGTTGGGCACTTTGTAGGTATCCATCGCCTTCACCCAGAGTTGATAGTTGTTGGCGTCGGAGACCTCCAGCATACGAATCTCCAACTGGTCGCCGTACTGTTTCTGGAGCGGCGGCAGGACCTGCTCCATCACGTAGTGGCAGTGGGGGCAGGTGGTGGCGTAGAAGAGGACTGCCCGCACCACGGGCCTGGCAGGGGTTGTGGCTCCTGAGGAGCATCCCGCCAGCAGGGTCAGAACCAATGCGACGATCAGGATTCGGTGCATTCTTACCTCCAAACGGAATCGTGAAGAGTGAAACGTGAAAAGTGGAACATGAAGAGCAGCGCAGACTGTTAGCCTGCGCTCTGCAGGCCTGGCGGCCTGCGCTACATGACTCAATCCGTAGGGCAGGTTGTTAGCCTGCGCTCTGCAGGCCTTGGCGGCCTGCGCTACGAAGAGCTCCTCTGGCCCTCTGCGTTCTCTGCGGTAAAATTACGGCCGCGCGCTCATGACGGTGTGCAGAGCGTTGCAGGCCGGACAGGCACCACCCGGGCGGATAATGGCAAAGCCGTCCTGGGGGTCGTCAAAGTAGCGCAGAAAGTCCACATTCCAGATGATGATGCCGCGCACCAGGCCACTCTCCCGGGCCAGTTGCACCGCCTCCGCCAGCCAGGCTGCCTGCTGGGCGTTCGTCGTCTCCCGCGCCCACCAGAGGTGGTCCGGGAAGGTGGGGACACCTTCCTGGGACGCGTAGCCCAGTTCGGTGTAGAAGAGTTGTTTGGTCCCGCCGAAGATGTTGTAGTAGAGTTGCATCTGGGGCAGGAAGTACCAGGAATGATGGTGACGGCCATCGTCGGCGGGGTGGCCACTGACCGCCGAGGGCGGGGTGGCGCCGAAGTTGTAGTGGACACCCACGTAGTCCATGCACTCGGCCCCGCCGGCCGCATAGACCCGCTGCAGGAACATGCGGTCGTCACAGCCGTTGGGGTTGCAGTCATCAAAGGTGCCGGTGGGGGCCGGCGCGGCAGCGATGACCAGGGTGTTGGGGTTAGCGGCCTTCACAGCAGTGTGGGTGGCGCAGAGAAGGCGGGTGTAGGCCTCCGGGCTGACGTAGCCCGGCTGCCACTCCCGATCAATGTTTGGCTCGTTCCAGACCTCAATGGCATCGGCGCCGGCGGCCGCCAGGCGCGCCGCCCATCGGGCGAAGTTCTCCTCAAACCCCTGCTGGGCGACCATCCCGGCGGGTCCCACCGTGCCGATGAGAATCTTGAAGCCGCGCCGGTGGGCCGCGCCGATAACGGGCGCCGTCTCCTGGGGATAGCGCACCTGGGCCTTGACCCAGGTCATCCCGGCGTAGCGCATCTTGTCGGCGTAGGGGATGTCCAGATTCCAGACGTGCCCGCCAATCTCAAAGGGACCGCCCCGGGCCTGGGCCGTCGTCCCCTGCGCCGCGAGCGACGCCAATCCCCCCGGCAGGGGACCGAAGACAGCCTCCACTTTCCCCGGCTCGTACACTTCCAGCATGCAGGCCCACCAGTCCATCCCCTCCGACTTCTGGAGATGCCACCAGTTGATGTCGGGCCAGAAGTAGCGCCAGCGGTAGAGGGCCGGGGCCCGCTCCCAGCCGTAGTCGGCGGCCAGCGCGGTGAGGTCCACGTAGTATCCGGTGGGGACTTTGTCCATCGGACGGCCGCCCTGGGCGGCGGCGCGCGCATCCTCCTCCCGGGCCTTCAGGTCCCAGGGGGACACCCGCAACGGCTCCCCCATGCTGCCGTCCTGCCGGGCCGCCCGCAGGTAGACCCGCCAGTAGGTCTCGTTCCCGACGTCCTCCCGGACCAGGAGGATGCGCGGCGGCGTCTCGTCGTACGGGCTCTGATCCAGGTCCACTGCCCGCCCGCAGAGATGCCAGTTGTTCCGCTGTTCGGAGTGCTCCATCGGCTGCCAGGCCAGGGCAATGGTGGAGAGATAATCCCAGCCCGCTTCTTCTGCAACTCGCCGCCGCAGGGCCTGGAAACTGTCGTCCACCCGGTCGTTCAACCGCAGCCACTCGTACCGTTCCTCGCCCACGTAGACCAGAGAATGGAGCGTATCTGTGGGGGAGGAGGACTGGACGAATTCGGTGTAGGGGGACGGTTCTGTGGCGGGTGCGGCGGCGCGGGCCCGGGCAATGGCGCGGGTGGAGAAGGGGACCGTCCCCCAGACCGGACGGGAGATCAGGCCCGGGTCGCTGTAGATTTCCTGGGAGAGGCCCCAGCCGTAGAGGCTGGAGGCGATCAGGTAGGACCGACCGGCGCGCCGGTAGACGGTGAGCAGACTCTGGCCGTCGGGGGCCCAGGTGGGGGTGGAGCCGGAGCCGAAGAGGTCGGTGGAGGAGAGACGGAGCATCGGCTGGGCCTGGGGGCCGCCGCGCGCGGTCCACTCCAGCGTGCTGACCTGGACGGTGGCGTATCCAGCGCGGGAGATGGTGTAGGCCAGCCGCTTCCCGTCGGGCGACCAGGCCGGGTCGGACTCGTTGACGTCCGGACTGTTGGTTACGTTGATCTCGGTCCCGGCCAGGTCGCCGTCCAGGAGGTACAGGAAAATGTCCTGGTTGCCGTTCCGGTAGGAGACGAAGGCAATGGCCGAGCCGTCGGGCGACCAGACCGGGCTGTGGTCGGGAGCGGGGTCGGTGGTCAGCCGCCGGACGTTGCTCCCGTCGGCGTCCATGGCGTAGATGTCCAGGTTGTCCTCGCGGTAGGACTCAAAGGCGATCCGTTTGCCGTCGGGCGACCAGGTGGGGCCGCCGTCAAAACCGGGGGCACGGGTGAGCCGGATCAGCGCGCCGCCTTCCAGATCCAGCAGGTAGATGTCCCAGTTGCGGCCCCGGTTGGAGGCGAAGGCCAGGAGGGAGCCATCGGGCGACCAGGCCGGGTCCCGGTCCTCCGCCGGGTCGCCCGTCAGGCGGACGATTTCGCGCGTGGCCGGCTGAATGGCGTAGACGTCGGAGTTCCCGTTGCGGCGGAGGGTGAAGGCGACGGCGCCGCCGCTCCCGAAGGGGGTCGGGGTCGGGCCGGCGGTGGGGTTGGGAGGGGGCGTTGCGGTGACGACGACGGTGACCACCGGCGGACGGGCCATCAGGGCCGTGCCCGCGCGGTAGAGGGAGATAGCCAGAGCGGCCAGAACCAGGCCGTTGGCCAGAACCAGCAGGGCCAGCAGGCGCAGGGCGCGCGGGGAGAGGACGACGGGGGCGGGTCGGCGCTCCGCCGTGTTGTTGGACTGGGGGCGGGGAGGGCGGCGCAACCGTTTCCCCATCGCGGCCCAGACCCGCTTCGGTATAGCCCAGACTCCCGACAGGCGGTTCATGTGATCCTCACACAAAGACACGAAGGCACTGTCAAGTCTCTTAAAATCGTACCGGGGGCAGAAGCCCAAAGTCCTGAAAAACCGTACCTCCAGAGTGCCGTAACGGCTGACACTTTCTGCGCTCACCGGCTTTTATTAACCCCTCACCCCCCTTGATCCCCCCTCTCCCCTGGGTTTTGCGGCGGGCGGCTTCGCCGCCCGCCGCAAAACCCCTCTTCCCCCCTCCCCTCGCCCGCCGCCGCAGGCGAGCGGGAGAAGGGCACGAATGATTCAGAAGTTGTGATGAACTTGGGGGCAGGGAGAGGGGTGAGGGCCAAAAGTTGCCAGGAACGACTCTCTGAAAGGGTACGATTTTTTGAGACTTGGGCCCGGTACGATTTTAAAGGACTCAACAGGCACAAAGAAAATTTTTATGCGCGACTGAAGTCAGCCTTCTTGGGCCTGCGGCCGATGGTCGGCCTTCGCCGACCTCAGAGTGCCGGCGAAGGCCAACACCCGGCACGAAGTGCCCAGGGAAGACGATTTCAATCGGCCTGAATAGTTACAAAATTTTTTAATATCTTCGTGTCTTTGTGTCCTCGTGGTTTTTCCTACAAAAACTCCTCCAACAGCCGCTGGATTTGCTCCGGGCGGAGTTTTTCCAGGGGCCGGGGAGCCAGAGGCCCCGCCTTCAGCGTCGGGACCTGCTCCTCGTAGGCGGACCGGTCTTCCACCTGGTAGAAAACACCAATGGGAATCCGGTCGCCCCACTCCAGCGCCCGCGCGAAGGCCGCCATTTTGTCGGTGACGTCGTAATCCGGGTCGTCCTGCAGGTTGTAGACCCGCGGCCGATAGAAATCGTAGGAGTTCTGCCGGTTAAAGGTGACGCAGGGCTGGAAGACGTCTATCAGCGCGTAGCCCCGGTGGCCCAGCGCGCGGACGATGGTCGCCGTCAGATGGTTCAGGTCGCCGGACCAGGAGCGGGCGACGAAGGTGGCGCCCGCCGCCAGCGCCAGCGCGATGGGGTTGACCGGGAGTTCAAAAGCGCCCCAGGGGGAAGTCTTGCTCACCCGTCCCCGGTCGCTGGTGGGGGAGTACTGCCCCTTGGTCAGGCCGTAGATGCGGTTGTCCTGGATGATGTCCACCAGGCCGATGTTGCGGCGGGCGGCGTGGAGCATGTGGCCCAGCCCCTCCGCGTAGGCATCCCCGTCGCCGTGGGTGCAGAGGACCCGCAGGCCGTGGTTGGCCAGCCGAACCCCCGTCGCCACCGGTACCGTCCGGCCGTGGAGGGTCATATAGCCATTGGCGTGGGTGTAGTCGGGGAGTTTGCTCCCGCAGCCGATGCCGCTCACCAGCATCACCTCGTGCGGCGCCAGACCCACCTGGGCCAGCGCCCGTTTCACCGCGTTCCAAATGGCAAAGTTCCCACACCCGGTACACCACGTGGGGCGAACCGGACTGGCGAAGTCGTCTATGGTGACCATAGTGCCTCCTTCACGTGTTTCACGTTTTGCGTTTTACGCCTCACGTGACACGTGAAACGTGATGCGTGATATACTCCGGCGACAGGGGCCGGCCGTCCCATTTCAGGATGCGGCGGGAGACGGTGTGACCCGTCGCCATACGGAGCAGGTCGGCGAACTGGCCGGAGTAGTTGTTCTCCACAGCAATGGTTTCGCCCACCAGCAGTTTCTCCACGTCCTGAGGGACCGGCCAGATGTCGGTGAAGTGGAGCATCCGGGCCCGAACCCCCTGGCCGTTCAGCCGGTCCACCGCCTCCCGCATCGGCCCGTAAGTGGACCCCCAGGCGATGAAGGTCAGGTCGGGGTCGGCGGCGCCGTAGGCGGTGGGGGGCCGCATCTCGGAGCGGGCCGTTTCCAACTTCCGCATCCGCTTCTCCTGCATCCGGCGGCGGTTCTCCGCGTCCTCATAGATGTGGCCGTACTCGTCGTGCTCGTCGCTGGAGGACGCGTAGACCGCCTTCGGGTGGCCCGGAATCGCCCGCGGGGAAATCCCGCTCTCGGTGAACGCGTGCCGCCTGTACTCGCCCTCCAGGCGGTCCAGGTCCGCCTCCGTCAGCAACTCGCCCCGGTCTATGACCACCGCGTCAAAATTCAGGTCTTCGGGGACCACGTCCCGGACGGAGGTGGCCAGGTAGTGGTCGGAGAGGACGATGACCGGGCACTGGTAGCGTTCGGCGAAGTTAAAGGCCCGCCAGCCGGCCTCAAAGGCCTGCTCCACCGTCCCCGGGGCCAGGATGATGCGCGGGAACTCGCCCTGGGAGGCATGGAGGACGAAGAGGAGGTCGCCCTGCTCCGTACGGGTCGCCAGGCCGGTGGAGGGGCCGGGCCGCTGGGCCTCGTAGACGACGACGGGGACCTCCGTCATCCCGGCCAGGCCCAGGGCCTCCACCATCAGGGAGAAGCCGCCGCCGGAGGTGGGGGCCATCGCCCGCACCCCGGCGTACCCGGCGCCAATGGCCATGCAGAGGGCGGCGATCTCGTCCTCCACCTGCAGGGTGACGACGCCGTACTCGGCCGCGTGGGCGGCCATCCACTCCAGAACCGGGCTCCCCGGCGTCATCGGATAGCCGGAGACGAAGCGGCAGCCGCCCGCCAGCGCGCCCATCGCGAAGGCCTGGTTGCCGTTCAGCAGCAGCCGACGGGGCGCGCCGGGAACCGCCTCCATCCGGAAGGGGAAGTCGGCCTGGAAGGGACGGGAGGCCTCCACGCCCGCCTGAATGACCCGCAGATTGGCGTCCACCACCGCCGGCCCCTTGCGGGCGAAGTTATCCCGGGCCACGCTCTCAATGTACGTCGGGTCAAACCCGATCAGTCCGGCAGCCACGGCGAAGACCAGGGTATTGCGCATAATCGCGCTCCCGCCGGCCTCTTCCGCCAGTTTCGCCAGAGGAATGGAGAAGTATCCGACGTCCGTTCGGCGGGGGATGTCGGGGAGGCCGTCCTTCTCGTCGTAGACGACGGCGCCGCCGGGCACCACCGCGCCGATGTGCCGCCGCACCGTCTCCGGGTCCAGCGCCAGGAGCAGGTGGACCGGTTCGGTGTGGCTGTAGAGGGGGCGGCGGGCGATGCGGACGGAGAAGAAGTTGTGGCCGCCCCGGATGCGGGAATGGTAGTCGGGGAGGCCAAAGACGTGGAGGCCACCGCGCACCAGCGCCTGGGCGAAGCCGACGCCGCTGGACTCCAGCCCCATCCCGGCCTCGCCGCCGATACGAATGATCAGGTCATCTACGGTCTGCATAGAACACCTCCGGTTAACAAAATCACACAAAGGCACAAAGGCACAAAGACACGAAAGCACAGAATTTCTTTTTTTTATCTTAAAAACGTGGACTTTGTGTCTTGGTGTCTTTGTGTGAGGGAAAAGCGTCCCTTTATTGGATGCGCACGATCACCCGGCCGCGCCGCCAGAGGCCTTCCAGGTTGTAGTAGGCCCGGACCTCCGGAGCGAAGATGTGCACCACCACGGGCCCGTAGTCCATCAGAATCCAGCCGGATGACGGCTCCCCTTCCACGTGGAGGGGGGAAATATCCAATTGTTTCTCAATCTCCTCCCGGATGCCGCTTTCCAGCGCCTGCAGTTGCCGGTCGCTGGTACCGCTGCAGAGGACGAAGTAGTCGGTGAGCATCGTCAGTTCGTGAATGTCCAGGAGCAGGACGTCCTCACCTTTCTTATCCACAATTACGTCCACAATCTGTCGGGCCAGGTCTATGGGTTCCAGATTCCACCTCCTTCAGGGCGTATTACGATTCATTCGGGCGCTGCGGAGACGGCGGACTATCCGGCCACCGGAGACGGTCCAGAGCAACCCCAACAATACCACCATCGCGGCGAACTGAAAAGGATGAATCCCTGCGGCCCGATGCCATTGGTCCATCAGACCCGCCATTCCGCTTCCCACAATCATACCCACCGAGATCATGGCCATAAAGACGCCGGAAGCCTTGCCCCGGGTCAGCGGCGTCGTCTCATCCACCAGCAAGGCCGACATCGCGGGGAAGAGAAAGCCGAAGCCCAGGCCGTAGATCGCCATACCGCCCATCATCTGCCCCCAACGGTAGGAGACGCTCAGGGCCAGCAGGGCAATGGCGATCAGCGCCAGCCCCAGGGCGATCAGGGGAAACCGGCCCCATCGGTCCGAGAGGCGCCCCAGGGGGGAGGCCTGCACCAGGGTGGCAGCCAGGGCAAAACCGCCGAAGAGCATACCCACCCGTGCGGCCGTGAACCCCCGTTCCTCTCCGATCAAGGGAAGGAACACCAGAAGGGTTCCCATCATAAACATCCAGCAGAACGCCGCAAGGAAGGAAACGGAAAGGCCGACCCGGAGCAGGGAACGCCAGGGGATTCGGGAAGCGGGGCGCTCCGGAGAAGAAATCCTGCTGCCCCGGACTTTCGCTCCGGCAACGAGTGCAACCGTCAGCATCAGCGCCGACAGCCCGATAAAGACAGCGGGATATCCCAGCCGGTCCCGCACGATACCGGCCAGTGGCGGACCGATCAGGCCCGACATTCCGTAGGCCACTCCATAGAGGGCCATCGTCCCCCCGCGGGACGTGGAGAGGGACGCGTCCCCCAGATAGGCCAGAGCGGCGGGCGTCACCAGGGCGCTTCCCATACCGTGCAGGAAGCGGACGGCCAGCAGCGCGTGCGGCTCCCGGAGCAGCGGATAGGCCAGCAGCGCCGCAGCCACCACCGTCAGGCCGACGACGAGGGGAAGTTTGCGCCCCACCCGGTCCGCCCACCATCCGCCGCCCAGGTTGCCCATCAGGTTGGCCACCGAGTAGAGGCCCACAATCCACCCGATGAGGTAAACGGGAGCCCCCAAAGTCCGCGCATAGGGCGCCATCAACGGGGCAAGGCCATGGGTATCCAGAAAAACGAGAAATGTGATGAGATAGACGACCAGAAACTCTATGCGCATCGGAGATTCTCCACAGAGTGTGATGAGGACTTCCACAGTGTGGGGACTTCTGCGGGTCCCTGCGCTGCGCCCAGGACGACCATCAGCCGGATACGGGCCTTGGGGCCGTTCAGGCCGGGGGAGAAGAGGCAGCCCATCTCTTGCAGCGTCCGGTATCCGCCCACGTAGCCGTAGGCATCCCAGACCCGCCCGGAGGGGCAGCGGCTGGCGATGACGACGGCCACGCCCTCCGCCAGCGCCCGCTCTATGACGGGCAGCCACCAGGGGGGAATCCGGCTGGCGCCCAGCGCCTCTATCACCACTCCCTGCGCGCCCCAGGCCAGCGCGGCCTCCAACAATTCCGGCCCCATCCCGACGGCCAGTTTGATGAGCACCACTCGCTCCTCCAGGCGCGGGCAGGGGATGACCTCCCGCCCGATTCGCCAGGGAATGTGCACCCGGTCGCCCTCCACCCGGCCCAGCGGCCCCCAGCCGGGAGACCGGAAGGTAGCGGGGGAGAGGGTATCGGTTTTGGTGACGAAGCGCGCAGCGTGGATTTCATCGTTCAAGACGACCAGCGCGCCCAGCCCGCGCGCGGTTGGGGACGCAGCCACCCGCACCGCCCCCCAGAGGTTGGCCGGGCCATCGGCGCCGACCTCCGAGGCCGTCCGCATCGCGCCAGTCAGCACCAGCGGCGTCTCGCCGGGGACGGTCAGGTCCAGCAGATACGCCGTCTCCTCCAGGACGTCCGTCCCATGGGTAATGACGACCCCCGACACCTCCGGGTTCGCCGCCCACGCGGCGGCCCGTTCCCGGATGCGCCAGAGGTGGTCCAGGGTAAAATGGGAACTGGGCAGGTTGCAGACCTCCTCCACGACCAGTTCCGGCGCGCCGGGCGGAAGGACGGCGGTCAGGTCGGCGGCCGTCAGGGCCGGGACCGCGCCGCCCCGCTCCGGGTCGTGGCGCATGGCCACCGTCCCCCCGGTGGTGAGAACCACAACTTTCGTCATCCGTCTCCTTTGAAAACACCAAGACACGAAGACACGAAGTTTAATTGTTAATTTTTTTGATTGTTAATTTCCCTTTTTGTCTTCGTGCCTCGTGGTTACTCTTTACTCAGCCGCAGGGAGAGGACCTGGCTGACGCCGTCGGGACCCATGGAGACACCGTAAACGGTATCGGCGGCCTCCACCGTCCCCCGGTTGTGGGTGATGACGATGAACTGAGTCCGTTCGGAGAGTTCCGTCAGCAGGTCCCGGAAGCGGGCCACGTTCGCCTCGTCCAGCATGGCGTCCACCTCGTCCAGCACGCAGAAGGGAGTCGGGCGAACCTTGAGAATGGCGAAGATAAGGGCGACGGCGGTGAGGGCCCGTTCGCCCCCGGAGAGCAGGGCCAGGCTCTGGAGCCGCTTCCCCGGCGGACGGGCCAGGATGTCCACGCCGGTCCGGGCCGGGTCGTCGGGGTCGGTCAGTTCCAGGCGGGCCGACCCGCCGTTGAAGAGACGGGTGAAATTCTCCTCAAAGGCCTGAGCGACGGCCTCAAAGGTCTCCCGGAAGGCCCGTTCCATCATCTGGTCCAGGTCGGCGATGACGGTGCGCAGCCGGGCCGACGCCGCCTCCAGGTCGGCGACCTGCTCGGAGAGGAAGCGGTGGCGTTCGCGGACTTCCGCGTACTCCTGGGGCGCGCCGGGGTTGATCGGCCCCAGTTGTCGCAGACGGGCCCTCAGGCGGTGAATCTCCTCTTCCAGCCCTTCCGGCAGGACCTCCACAACGGGGAGGGACGTGACCAGAGGTTCCAGCGGCAGCGGCTGCTGGAGCCGGACGGGGCCGCGCACCTCCAGGTCCACCAGTCCCAGGTCCTCCTGGATGCGCTCCTGGAGACGGGTCAGGCGGTCCTGGGCGCGGGAGACCTCCAGGCGGGCCGCGTTCCACCCCTCCTCCGCCTGACGGATGCGGGCGGAGACCCGCCGCTCATCGGCCTCGGCGGCCTCCTGTTCGGCCGTCAGTCGGCTCAATTCCTCCTCGGCGGGGCCGATGCGGGCACGGGTTTCCCGCAGCGCTTCCTCGTAGCGGCCCGTCTCCTGCTGGAGGTCTTCCAGGCGTTTCCGGACCGTTTCCCGCTCCCGCTGCACGGCCGCCAGGCGGGCGTGTCGGGCCTCTATCTCCCGGTGGATCCGGTCCAGGGCGGCCTGTTCGCGGGCCAGCAGGGCGCGCCCGTTCTCCAGCGCCTGGCGGGCCAGAGCCAGGTCGGTACGGGCCTGGGCCAGAGGCGATTCCGCCTGGGCCAGACGGGCGGCCGCCTCGTCGGCGGCGCGGCCGGCCTCCCGCCGGTGCGCCTCCCCCTCATCTATCGCCCCGGCGACCCGGGCCAGTTCCGCCTCCTGCGCCTCCCGCGTCCGGCGGACGGCCTCCAGACGGCCCGGCAGTTCCGTCCAGGCCCGCTCTCGGGCCAGCAGGCCCCCTTCGGCCCGGCCGACGGTGACCGTCCCGTCGGCGGCGACGATTTCGCCCTCCCGGGTGACGCATCGGCCGCCCGGGGGCAGGGTCGGGGCCAGCGCGCGGGCCGCCTCCAGGTCCTCCACCAGCCACACCCGTCCCAGCAGGGCCTTCACGACGGGCCGGAAGCGCTCCTCGCAGGAGACGAGGGCGGTGGACCTCATCCCTCCCCCAGCGACTTCGCCGTCAAAGGCGGCGGGGGTGAGGTGAGGCCCCGCCAGCGGGAACAGGACGGCGCGCCCGTTTTCTCCCAGGGCCCGGCGGGCCGCCCGGACGGCCTTCCAGTCCTCCACGATGACGGCCTGCAGGCGCGGGCCCAGGGCAGCCTCCACCGCCCGCTCCCACTCCGGGGGTACCCGCAAAATCTGACTCACCAGGCCGATGACGCCCGGGAGCCCCGCCTGGAGCAGGCGGCGCGTCCCTTCGGCCAGGCCGGCCATCTCGTCCTGCATCCGGGCCAGCAGTTCCTGCTCCGCTTCCAGGCGGGCCTGCAGGGCCCGCGTCTCGGCCAGCGCCTTCTCCAGTTCGTCCCGCCGGGCCCGCAGCGCGCGCAGTTCGGCCTCTATGCGGTCCCTCTGGGCGGCCTGCTCCCGGGCGTGGTGGCGCAACCGGGCCAGTTCCGCCTCCATTGCGGCGACGCGGGCCTCCTGGGCAGCCACCCGCTCCCGGAGTTCCGCCTCCTGGGCCTGGGCCGCACGAACCCGTTCCGCCTGGGCCGTCTCCTGGGCCCGGAGGGGCTCCACCTCCGCCTGCAACTCCTTCTCCCGGACCTCCAACAGGCGAGACCGTTCCGTCAGCGCGGCGAGTTCCCGCTGGGCGGCGTCCATGCGCTCGTGGAGGTCGGCGACGCGCCGGTAGGCGTCCCGCAGGTCGTTACGGAGTTCGGTCTGGCGGTGGCGAAGGTCGGCCAGGCGGGCGGCGACGGCGTCCGCCTCGGCCTGGCGGGCGGCCAGCGCCTCTTCGGCCGCGCGGGCCCGTGCCTGAGCCGCCTGAAGCGCCTGCTGGGCCTGTCCCCAGTGGTAGCCGTACCAGGCCCGCTGGAGTTGTTTCAGGTAACCGGAGACCCGCTCGTACTCCTGGAAGCGGGCCATCTGTTCCTCCAGCCGCTTCAGGCGGGGGGCAATCTCGCTCAGCAGGTCCCGCACCCGGTCCAGGTTGCGCTCCGTCTCATCCAGTTGGGCCGCCGCCTCTTCCCGCCGGGCACGGTAGACGGAGATGCCCGCAGCCTCTTCAAACAGGGCGCGCCGCTCCTGGGGCTGGAGAGAGAGGGCCATATCCACCAGTCCCTGACCGATAACGGTGTAGGTACGTTGGGCCAGACCACTTTCCGCCAGGAGGTCCATCAGGTCCCGCAGGCGGACCCGGTTGCCGTTGAGCAGGTACTCGCTTTCGCCGGAGCGGTAGGCGCGCCGTCCGAGGGTCACCTCGGCGAAATCCACGGGAAGCCAGCCGTCGCCGTTATCCAGAGTGAGGAGCGCCTGGGCCATCCCTGCGCGCGCCCGGCGGCCGCCGCCGGAGAAAATCATATCCTCGGTGGTCTTGCCGCGCAGCAGCCGCAGACTCTGCTCGCCCAGGGCCCAGCGAATGGCGTCGGCGATGTTGGATTTGCCGGACCCGTTGGGGCCGACAATGGCCGTGATGCCGGTGGGGAAGACAAACTCCGTCCGGTCGGCGAAGGATTTATAGCCCTGAAGTTCCAGACGTTTGAGACGCATGCAAGTGGACAAGTGGGCAAATGGGCAAGTGTGCAAGCAGGCAAGTTTGCAAGTGTGCAAGTGTGCAAGTAAGCAAGTTTGCAAGTGGGCAAGTGTGCAAGCAGGCAAGTTTGCAAGTGGGCGGCGGGTTAATCGCCGTTTTCTCCGGCCTGCCGGGTAGCAGCGGTGATCACCTCATCAGACAGAGCCAGTATCCCTGAAAGCGCATTTCGTCCAATAAGGCGCGAACGGAGGAGACCAACCCCGCTGCCTTTGCCTGCAGCAGCACGCCTACCACGCCGCTGACCATTATCCCCAAACGCTGTGCCGCATTCCGTCCCTGCCAGTCATCTATCAGCAACAGTGCCCCCCTTTCATAAGCCAGAGCAACGGCCTGTCTCTCACCAGAACCCAATCGCGCTGTGGCCGTGTCCACTTCCACGGGCACAGGCGGTGTTGCGGTCACCCTGATAAACTCGGCCAGTGCATCATCCAGCCGTTCAGCCTCCGGGCCGGTTTTGGCCAGCAACTCCCGATAGACGGCTGGTGGTATATGAATCTGACCGAACAGATACTTCAACAGAGAAAGGCTGTTGACCTTTGCCAGAGCAATCAATGGCCCGGTGTCACTGACAACGATCATTCATCGCCTTCCGGATATTTTCTACGTCGGCCTCTATTTCTCTGGCCACTTCCTCGGGAGAGTAGTTGAATATGGATACCCGATAGCGGCCGCACATTTCCAAGAATTCAGCCCTGGAGAGACCGGCCAACTCGGCCGCTTTTCCCGAGGAGAGTTTGCCCAGTTCAAACATCTTCAACGCCGCCATCAGACGAATCTGTGCTTCCAGTTCTTCCGGCGTTGTCTGGACGGCTGATACCAGTTCCTCCGGATAGCGCAGAGTTACGGTTCTCATTCACACCTCCCTGTGGGCGGCCCGCCAGAGGTTGGCCCGGATGTGGGCCTGCTGGCGGGGGCCGAAACGGCGCAGAAAGTCCTCTATCTTCTGACGGTTGGCATCCCTCCCGTACGGGCAGGGTGGGGCCAGCGGGAAGCCCGAGGCCCGCGCGTAGGCCGCCAGGTCTCTGGCCGGGATGTAAATGAGCGGCCGGATGACGGTGATCCGTCCGCCGAAAAATTCCACCTTCGGCTCCAGCGTCTCCAGGCGGCCCGTGAAGAGCAGATTCATCAGCGCGGTGACGGCGGCGTCGTCGGCGTGGTGGCCCAGGGCCAGTTTGTTGCACCCCAAAGCGTCGGCGGCCAGGAAGAGGGCCTTGCGACGGTTCCAGGAGCAGCGGAAGCAGTCGGGCGGCAAAGTCTCTTCTGGCGGGAATTCCAGCGGGACGAAGCGATAGGCCACCCCGCGCGCCTCCAGCCAGGGGGCCAGCACTCCGGTCTGGTCGGGGAATCCGGCGGCGGTGCCCACGACGTGGACGGCCATGACGTCGTAGGAGACCCCGGCCCGCTGCCGGTACCGGAGCATCAGGTCCAGCAGACTGGTGCTATCTTTGCCGCCGGAGAGGGCCACGGCCACCCGGTCGCCCTCCGCCAGCAGGTCAAACTCTTTGCAGGCCCGGGCGAAGGATTTGAGCAGAGCAGTCAGGACGCCTTTCACGGATTCCGGCCCGGTGACGGTGGAAAATTCCCAACGGTATGAGACCCCTATTGGCTGTTCTCAGGCTTCTGCTGGGACCTCTTTCTTACCGCGCTGAATCTCCGCCAGACGGATCACCAGACGAAGAGCCTCGTTAACCGCCGCTTCGTCCGGGAAGGACCACGCGACATCGGGGTCCAGCAAGACCAGGTTCGTCGCCTGACAGTTTGAAAATAGGACACGGATTCACACGGATTTCACGGGTCGGCACGGCTTAAAAAATCCGTGAAAATCCGTACCATCCGTGCCCATCCGTGTCCCATTTAACAGCAATCAAGAACAGAAATGCATCATGCACGCTATTGTAGCGCAGGTTGTCAGCCTGCGGCTGAAAAAGCCCGCAGGGAAGTTTCCTCGCGTTCACAGGCCTGGCGGCCTGCGCTGCGTTCTCCTACCCTGGAGCGCAGGCTATCAGCCTGCAAACCGGCCCGACGGCCGGCGCGACACGGCCCCAAGTACCCCTACGCTCTGATTTCCCGCCCCTCATACTGCCGCCGGTAGTATTCCCGATAGTGCTCGCCGCTCTTGATGGGCCGCCACCACCATTCGTTCTCCACGTACCAGCGCACCGTCTTCTCCAGCGCCTGCTCAAAGGTGTGGGACGACTCCCAGCCCAGGGCGCGGATTTTGCTGATGTCCAGCGCGTAGCGGCGGTCGTGGCCGGGGCGATCCCGCACCGGCTGGATGAGCGAGTACGGTTTTCCCAACAGGTCCAGGATAGCGCGGGCCATATCTATATTGCGCGTCTCCACGCCGGTGCCCAGGTTATAGACCTCCCCTGGCTGGCCCCGGTGGAGCACGATGTCTATCCCCTCGCAGTGGTCCAGGACGTACTGGTAGTCCCGCATCTGGGAGCCGTCCCCGTAGAGCGGGAGCGGCTGGTCGTCTATGGCGTTCGTGATGAAGAGCGGCACCACCTTCTCCGGATACTGGTACGGGCCGATGTTGTTGGAGCCGCGCGTGATGGTCATCGGGACCCCGAAACTGGTGAAGTAGGCCATACAGAGCAGGTCGCCCCCTGCTTTGGATGCGGAATACGGGCTCCGGGTGTGCAGCGGGTCCGTCTCCTTCGCCCGTCCTTCCAGAATCTCGCCGTACACCTCGTCGGTGCTCACCTGGTGATACCGTTCCAGGCCGAACTCCTTTGCCGCCTCCAGCAGGACGTACGTGCCGAAGACATCGGTGCGGATAAACTCGTCCGGTTCCATAAGGGAACGGTCCACATGGGTGGCGGCGGCGAAGTTGACGATGGCGTCCACCCTGAAGGCACGAATCGTCTCCCGCACCTTTTCGGCGTCGCAGATGTCGGCGTGGACGAAGGCGTACCGGCCCGCAAAGGCCTCCGCCACATCCTTGAGATTGGCCAGATTGCCCGCGTAGGTCAGTTTGTCGTAGACGACGATGCGGTAGTCCGGATACTTCTGGAGCATATAGCGGACGAAGTTGGAGCCGATGAAGCCGGCCCCTCCGGTCACCATAATCGTGCGCATTCCACCTCCTGGGATTAACCGTCAGCCGTCAGTCGTCCGTCGTCTGGGGTCTGTCGTTTGTGGTCTCCATTATACCCCATGACAGGGGCTTCGCAAACGCTTGACAATCGGTAATCCCGGCGTAAAATTGTTACCGTATGAACCGCATCGCGCGCTTTGAGTCTCTGGCAGAGCAGTGGGTGGAGGGGACGTTCGCCCGGCTCTTCGGCGGGCACATTCACCCGCTGGAGGTTGCCAATCACGTGGCCCGGGCGATGGAGGATGCCTGCTCCCAGGCCGCCGACGGCACCCCACTGGCCCCCACCCACTACCGGATTGACCTCCACCCCCAGGACCTGGACACGCTGCGGGCCCGCCACCCCGCGCCGGAGGAGGAACTGGCCCGCTATGTGGAGGAACTGGCCCGCCAGACGGGAATGGTCCTGCCTGTCTCCCCGATCATTGTCCTGCGCCCGCTGCCGGACCTGCCGCCCCACACCGTGCGCGTCCAGGCCTTCCAGGAGCCAGCAGAGGGTGAGGATGAAAGTGCTACACGCCAGATGAACGGCGAGGTTCCGCTTCCCTCCGAACCATCCTCCGGACGCTGCTTCCTCATCATCGGTGGAAAGCGGCATGTCTCCTTGACCGCGCCCACCATCAACATCGGACGGGCACTGGACAACGACGTCATTATAGAGCACCCGCGCGTCTCTCGCCACCATGCCCAACTCCGCCGCCGCTACGGTCGCTACGTCATCTACGACCTGGGCAGTTCCGGCGGGACGCTGGTTAACGGCTACCCCGTCCAGGAGCGCGTTCTCCGCTCCGGAGACGTCATCTCCCTGGCGGATTTTGAAATCATCTACGGCGAAGAGCCGGTCTCCCCTCCTGGTGAACCGTCCGAAGAGATGTCCACTACGGAGGGAATCCCTGTCCAGCCCCAGGAACCAAGATGATGGTGGGAGAAATTCTCTTGCTGGTCCTGCGCCTCCTTCTGGCCTTGCTCCTCTATGCTTTCCTGGTCGTGCTCTTCCTTCTGCTCTGGCGCGACCTGCGCCGTGGCGCCAGACGGGAGACGGTCCCCCGTGAAGAAATGCGCCTGGTGGTTGTGGAGGCGGGGGAGCGCGGGCCTGACCCGGGCACCGTTTTCCCCCTTCAGGAGGTCAATTCGCTGGGACGCGCTCCCTCCAGCACTATCCGCCTGTCCGACCCCTTTGTCTCAGCCCACCACGCCCTGATTACCTGGCGGGAGGGGCACTGGTGGCTGGAAGACCTGGGGAGCAAGAACGGCACCACCCTCAACGACGAGCCGGTCACTCGCCCGACCGTGGTGGATACGGGTGACCTGATCGGCATCGGGCGGATTGTGCTGCGGATGGAGGTGGGAGAATCCCCTGCGCCGGGCGCCAAACCACCTGGATCAAGAATCCGTGAAAACCCGTGCCATCCGTGTCCATCCGTGTCCGATTCAACAGCACACGGATGAACACGGGTTGGACGGATGGACACAGATCAACATCCGTGAAAACCCGTGCCATCTATGCCTATCCGTGTCCGATTCAAATGCCGGAGGAGACTGTGAAACTCACCACCATGCACGACGCCATCGCCACCTACGTCCACGACGGCGACACGGTCGCCATAGAGGGCTTCACCGCCTGCATCGGCTTCGCCGCCGCCCACGAAATCATCCGCCAGGGCCGGCGCGACCTGGTCCTCTGCCGGATGACCCCCGACCTCATTTACGACCAGATGATTGCCGCCGGATGCGCCCGGAAACTGGTCTTCTCGTACCTGGGCAACCCCGGCGTGGGGCCCCTGCACGCCGTCCGGCGGGCCGTGGAGAAGGGAATCCCGGCCCCGCTGGAACTGGAGGAGTACTCCCACTTCGGGATGGTCGCCCGCTACATCGCCGGAGCCTACCGCCTCCCCTTCTTCCCCCTGCGCTCCTACGTAGGGAGCGACCTCCCGAAAGTGAACCCCCGCATCCGGTTTGTGGAAAGCCCGTATGGAGACGGTCCCATCGCGGTGGTGCCGCCCCTCAACCCGGATGTCGCCATCATCCATGCCCAACGGGCCGACGTCAACGGCAACACCCAACTCTGGGGACTTCTGGGGGCCCAGAAAGAGGCCGCCTTCGCCGCCCGGCACGTCATCGTCGTGGTGGAGGAGATTGTGGACGAGGAGGTCATCCGCTCCGACCCCAACCGGACCTTCATCCCCGGCCTCATCGTGGACGCGGTGGTCCACGAACCCTACGGTGCCCATCCCTCCTACGTCCAGGGCTACTACGACCGGGACAACGACTTCTATCTGCGCTGGGACGAGATCAGCCGGGACGAGGCCGCCACCCGCGCCTGGCTGGAGGAGTGGGTCTACGGCGTCCGAGACCGGGCGGAGTACGTGGAGAAGATGGGCTGGGAGACCTGGGAGCGTCTCAAGCCCGCCCAGGCATGGTCCCTGCCCGTTAACTATGGATAGCCTGTTACCGGCCCGACGGCCCGCGCTGACGGTGCCGACTGAAGTCATCCTTCCCGGGCCTCCGGCCAGGGGTAGGCCTTCACCGACCGCTATTCTCGGTTCGTAGTCAGGCACGGAGCGAAGCGGAGTGCCGTTCGGATACCAGCCTGACGACCAGCACTACGTCGGCCCGGTAGCGCAGGCTGTCAGCCTGTACCGGTCCGACGGCCGGCGTTACACTGCAGTTACGACCACGGAGACAGAGCGACAAGTATGAACGACTACACTCCCTCCGAGATGATGATCGTTGCGGCGGCGCGGGCCCTGGCGGGCGTCCGCACCGTCTTCGTCGGCGTGGGGCTGCCCAATATCGCCTGCAACCTGGCCCAGCGGACCGTGGCGCCCCACCTGGAACTGGTCTACGAGAGCGGGGTCTATGGCGCGCGGCCGGCCCGCCTTCCCCTCTCCATCGGCGACCCGGCGCTGATCACCGGCGCGCTCTCCGTATGTTCTATGGCCGACCTCTTCGGCCTCTACCTGCAGGGCGGTCGGATAGACGTCGCCTTTCTGGGCGGCGCCCAGATTGACCGCTACGGGAACCTGAACACCACTGTCATCGGCGACTACGCCCGGCCCAAAGTCCGCCTGCCCGGCTCCGGCGGCGCCTGTGAGATCGCCATCCATGCCCGGCAGGTCTTTATCATCATGCGGATGAGCCGCCGGTCCTTCGTGGAGCGGCTGGATTTTCTCACCAGTCCGGGCCACCTGGGCGGCTCGGGGGAACGGGAGCGGTTGGGGATGCCCGGTCGGGGGCCACAGGTCGTCGTCACCGATAAGTGCGTCTTCCGGTTTGACCCCGGGACGGGCGAGATGGTGCTGGTGAGCCTGCATCCGGGGGTCCGGCTGGAGGATGTGCGGGCGGAGATGGGCTGGGACCCCCGCGTCTCCCCCGACCTGACGGAGACGGAGCCCCCCACCCCGGAGGAACTCCGCCTCCTGCGGGAGGAACTGGACCCGCTGGGGGTGTATCGGTCGTAAAGGGCTGATGTGCCAGGCACTGTGGAAAGTGCCTGGCATATCCTTCCTGGAGAATATGATCCACGAAGGACACAAAGGACACGAAGGACACGAAGGAGCACGAAGCATCACGAATTGAGTATTCGGGTTTCCTCACCCCTCCCTGCTGTCTGCGGCGTAGCGGCGAAGCCGCTGGGGGTGGGGTGAGGCATTACCCCGCATTAAATCTTCGTATTCTTCGTGCCCTTCGTGGATTTACTTCTCCCTGCGCCCTCTGCGGTGAAAGAGAAACCGGAGGAAACGATGCGAATTCAGGATGTGGTGATTCTCTCCGCCGTCCGGACGCCCATCGGGGCATTCGGCGGCGTGCTGAAGGACATCCCGGCGGCCCGTCTGGGCGCGATCGCCGCGCGGGCCGCGCTGGAGCGGGCCGGCGTCCCCGCCGACGCGGTGGATGAGGTCATCTTCGGCTGTGCGCGCCAGGCCGGCAACGGCCCCAACGTCGCCCGACAGGTCGCCTGGCACGCGGGGGTCCCCGTGGACCACCCCGCCTTCACCGTCAACAAAGCCTGCGCCAGCGGCCTCAAGGCGGTCACCCTGGGGGTGCAATCCATCCTGACCGGCGAGAACCAGGCGGTCCTGGTCGGCGGGGTGGAGCAGATGTCCCAAATTCCCTACCTCCTGCTGAAGGCCCGCTGGGGCTACCGGCTGGGGGAGGATACGGTGGTGGACGCGATGTACCGGGACGGCTACATGTGCCCGCTGGCGGAGATGCTGATGGGGGAGACGGCGGAACTGCTGGCGGAGCGGTACGGGATTTCCCGCGCGGAGCAGGACCGGTTCGCGCTGGAGAGCCACCAGAAGGCGGTGGCGGCGTGGGAGAACGGCGCCCTCGCCAGCGAGGTCGTGCCGGTGGAAGCGCCGGGCCCGAAGGGAGGAACCGTTCTGGTGGAACGGGACGAGCGCCCCCGGGCCGACACGTCGCTGGAGAAACTGGCGAAACTCCCCCCGGCCTTCCGGAAGGACGGCACCATCACCGCCGGGAACGCCTCCGGCATCGCCGACGGCGCGGCCGCGCTGGTTGTCGCCTCCGTTGAGTGGGCCCGGGCTCACGGGCTGGCGCCCCTGGCGCGCTTCCTGGGCTTCGCCTCCGGCGCCGTCCACCCCCGGGAGATGGGGCTGGGACCCGTCCCCGCCACCCATCGGCTGCTGGAGCGCACGGGCCTCTCCCTGGACGATTTTGACCTGATAGAACTGAACGAGGCCTTCGCCGCGCAGGTGCTGGCGGTGGAGCGGGAGTTGCCCTGGGACCCGGCCCGCCGCAACGTCCACGGCGGCGCGGTCGCGCTGGGGCATCCTACCGGCTGCTCCGGCGCGCGCATCCTGGTCACCCTCCTCAACGCCCTGCGCGTGCATGGCCGGACGCTGGGCCTGGCAACCCTCTGCGTCAGCGGCGGATTGGGGATGAGCGTGGCGGTGGAAATCATCAGGTGACCGTCACCTTTCAGGTGACGGTCACCTCTTATCTCCACCAGTCATCAGGTGACCGTCACCTCTTATCCACCAGACGGCCCCACCCGGCGGCTGATGGCCCCGATGTTCAGGCGGATTTCCACCCCCGGGGCAATCTCCAGGCGCGCCAGGCCACTCTCCCGGTCCAGGTAGGTCAGTTTGCCGTAGATGCCGCCGATGGTCATCACCTCATCCCCCACCTGGAGTTCCTCCATACGCTGCTGATACCGCCGTCGGGCCCGCCACTGGCTCCAGAGCATGAAGCCCAGCATGGCGGCGATGAAGACAATCAGGATGATAGTTTGGTCCATATGGGTCTCCTTAAATCAGGAAATCAGCCCCTTCTGCAGGGCATATCGGATCAGGTCCGCGCGAGTGCGCAACCCCAGCCGCTCCATGATGTTCTCCCGATGATGCTCCACCGTCTTGACGCTGAGCCCCAGCCGTTCCGCAATCTCCCGACTGGTCAGCCCCTCCGCTAAGAGCCGCAGGACCTCCTGCTGGCGCGGGGTCAGTTGTTTCTCCGGTTCCGCCTGGCCCGCCTGAAGACAGCGCAGATACCCCCGGACCAGAAGCCCCGCCAGCGTCGGATACAGGTAGACTTCCCCCCGGGCGACCACGCGGATGGCCTGAACCAGGTCCTCCGGGGATGCCCGTTTGGGGATGTAGCCCTCGGCGCCAGCGTTGAGCATCTCAAAGAAATACGCTTCCTCTTCGTGGATGGTGAGGGCCAGAATGTGGGTATCCGGAGCAACGGCCCGAATCTGCCGCGCGGCTTCTATGCCGTCCATGTCCGGCATCGTAATATCCAGCAGCACCACATCGGGCCGAAGTTGAGGTACCATTCGGACTGCCTCCGCGCCGTCGGCCGCCTCGCCTACCACCTCCATCTCGGGCTGGCGCTGCAGTAATGCCCGCAGCCCGGCGCGGACGATTTCGTGGTCATCCACCAGCAGAAGACGGATGCTCATCGGACTCCTCCTCCAGCGGAAGGCATACGGTCAGAACGGTGCCCGCACCGGGCGCGGAGCGAATCTCCGCGCGTCCCCCCATCAGTTGAACACGTTCGCGAATTCCGGCCAGTCCCCACTTTTGGTGAGAGAAGTCGCCACCTGGCTGGATCGCCTCCGGGTCTATGCCCATCCCATCATCGGCGACGTTCAGGCAGACCTGCTGATCCCGGGCCGTCAGGGTAAGCCGGACGCGGGTTGCCCGGGTATGACGGGCGACGTTGGTGATGGCCTCCTGGGCGACCCGATAGAGGACCGTCTCCACCCGTTCCGGGAAACGCCGACGCGGCCCCTGAATCTCCACTTCCACCGCGAACGGATAGCGGGCCGAACACTCATCGGCGTAGGTGATCAGGGCGGGGATCAGTCCCAGCCGGTCCAGCGCCGCCGGACGAAGGCGGTTGACCATCCGATGGAGATTCTCCATAGCCTGGTCCGTTATCTCATAGAGACGCTGGATGCGAGTGCGGATTTCCTCGTGGGGAGGTTTTTCGGGAAGCGCCTGTTCCAGGGCGGTCAGTTCCCAGCGCAAGGCGGTGCAGGCCTGACCGATTTCATCGTGCAGTTCGCGGGCGATGTATCGGCGTTCCTCCTCCTGGGCCCAGACCAGTCGCCGGGTGAACTCCTGTCGCAGGGCCTCCTGCTGGGCGGCCTCCTCGCTCAGCCTCTGCTGGACCTCCAGGCGGGCGCGGGCCAGTTCCTCCAGTTGCCGGGCCCGCTCCTCCTCAAAGAGCCGGAGCGCGCGGACGGTGAACAGGGCCACCAGACCGGCCATGATGGCCCGCCACAACTGGATGGGGATGCCGAACGTGCGCAGAAAGAAAATGTCGTTCAGCCAGTTGGAGGGGGGGAGCGGACCAGTGACCACGAAGACCTGGCCGGGGATGGCGTAGAGCACCAGGGTCAGGCCCGCCCAGCGCAGGTCTGCGGCAGGCCCTCGGGCAGTACGGGAGAGGCAGCGGCTTTGGCGGCAGAGACCGACGGCGGCCAGCAGGGCCGCCGGGATGGCCAGGGAGTAGCGGGCCCAGGCGTCGGCCGCCGGAACCCAGTTGTTCGGTTCCCCTCCCCAGCGGGCCGCGACCATTCCTTCGCCCACCAGGAAGATAAGGCCCAGGGTCAGTCGGGCCTCGCGCGCCGAAGGCCAGCCGTCCAGACTCAGCAGGCGCAGGCCGAATTCGGCCAGCAGGAAGAAGGCCAGGGCCAGAAGGGTCAGGTCTGCCAGGAGAGGGATGGGGTGGCTTGCCTGATGGATGGGGATGAACCACTCTCCCCATTCGTGGAAGCCGTGGAGGACGCCGAACAGGGCCAGAAACTGGAGAGGGCGGGCCAGTGGGAGGGAGGTGGGGCGGCTGGCTTCCAGCCAGACCACCACCCCCATGGTGAAGAGGGCCAGCCCGTAGAGCAGGTAGATAACGTCCAGGTACCTCAGGAAAAAGGCGGAAAGCGTGGCCATCGCCAGAGAGTATATCCTGAGGGTGGGGCGCTGTCAAGGACAGATGAAAATCAGGGGACAGTCACCTTGAAGGCGACTGTCCCCTGACGGTTCGGAAGGCCGCCTCTACGGCCGCGTCATTCCGGCCACGCTACCACCGATGTCGGCGATGCTGTCGTAGAGGACCTGGAGGATGTACTTGCCGTTGTGGGTATATGCGCCCGGATCCTTGCTGGCGAACTGGTAGTTGTACGCGGCCTTCAGGAGGCGCGGCGTCCAGGCGTTGTAGCGGTTCCCGAAGTTCGCCTCCTCCGGATCCGCCACCCCATTGCCGTTGGTGTCAATGAAGAAGTACGGATAGGCGTAGGGGTGGTAGACGATGGGCGTGCCAACCTTTTCGGCGGCGTATTTCAGGATGGCCGCGTAGAGGACCTCCTGCATAGTCTCCACTTCGCCGGCGATGCCCTCGGTCGTGTTGCCGTCGCCGTCAAAGTCGGTGGGAGACATCCGGATGTCCTTCGGTTTCTCCACCTTGTGGCAGCCCGCGCAGGTCTTCGCCTCTATCTCCAGCCCATGGGCGTCGTGGCAATCCAGGCAGGTCTGGAAGCCCTGGACGTGCATGAAGCGCCCGGCGTAGGTCTTGCCATCGTACTCGTAGGCACCCTTGACCTCCGTGCCGAAGAGGCTGGCCCCCGCGGCGAAGTAGTGGATGTTGCGGAAAGCCAGTTTGTCGGACGGGGTATCCGGGCCCACTCCAGCCGCCGCGATGGCCCGGTTGACACTGACCGTGGATTCCCGGCCCTGGTGGCAATGGAGACAGAGGTTGGTGTCCAGGTTCTCCAGCGCGACTTTCGCCCCGCTGGGGAAGGTGACCTCCTTCACCTCGTAGCGGGCCGGCCAGTTGGTGTGGTCGTGGCAGGTGGTGCAGGCCATGCTGCTGGAGGGTTCCACGGCGATGGTGGCCCCGTTCTCCAGGAACATGGGGAGACCCTCGGCCGTGTGGCACTTGACGCAGGCCGCCGGGACCTCGCCCTCGGCATCCCAGTGGCGCCAGGCCTCAGCAGAGCCGTCAAAGTGACCGGCGTCCGTCCGATGGACCTTGCTCAGGTCCACGGGCTGGCTGAGGGCCGTGTTGAGGTCCTCAATGGAGTCGTAGAGCAACTGAATGATGTACTTGCCGCCGTGGACGAAGGCGCCGGGGTCCTTCAGGGAGGTCTGGTAGTTGTACGCGGCCTTTAGGAGGCGCGGCGTCCAGGCGTTGTAGCGGTTGCCAAAGTTGGACTCGTCCGGATCAGCCTGCCCGTTGCCGTTGGCGTCCACAAAGAAGTAGGGGTACACCACGGGGTTGTAGGCGATGGCCGTCTTGGAGACCTCTTTGGCATAGGCCTGGATGGCCCGGAAGAGCATCGCCTGGAGGCCTTCAATTTCGTAGTAGATGCCTTCTTTTACATCTCCGTCGCCGTCATAGTCCTTCGTGGAGCCCTCGGTGCGGACCTTCTTGAAGTCCTCCACGGAGGCGACACCCGGATGGCACAGCGTGCAGGCCTCCATGTTGATCTGGAGGGAGTGGGGGTCGTGGCAGTTCGCACAGGTCTGGAAGCCCTCCACGTGGGCAAAGCGGGCGTCGTAGGACTTGCCGGCGTACTGATAGCCGCCCTTCGCCAGGGTGCCGAACTGGGTCGCCGCCGCAGCGTAGTAGTGAATGTTGATGAAGGCCAGGTCGGCGCTGACGGCATCGTCGGCAACTCCCGCCTTGGCGATGGCATTATCCACAGCGACGGTGGAGGCCCGGCCCTGGTGGCACTGCATGCAGCGGGCCTCGTCCCCCAGGCCCTTCACCTCCGCGCCGGACGGGAAGACGACGGAAGTCAACCGGGCCGCTACCGGGTTGTGGCAGGCCTCACAGAAGATGACGGTGCCCACCGGGGCGGCCTTGTCCACTTTCCAGGCCTCGCTTCCGTCCACGCCCAGGAAGTCCAGGAAGCCCGGGGTGCTGTGGCATTTGGCACAATCGGCGGGGATCTCGCGCGGGTCTGCCTTGTCCCAATAGGTGAAGGAGAGCGAAGCCGCATCGGCATGGCCAGAGGCGGCCCAGACGTTCAGGAACGGGCAGACCGCAGCCTCTGCGGGGGATGGGGGCTTCTCCTCCGTGGGCACAGGGGTCGGTGTGGGCGGCGCGGGGGTAGGAGTGGGGGTGGGCTGGGCGCAGGACGCCAGCATCACCGCCGCCGCGACCAGGAGGAGCGCCGTCAGCAGGGTGAGCCACTGACGGGTGAGAGATGGATGCATCGCAACCTCCTTTGGGAGATGTGGGTAACTCTGGGGATAAACCCCCAGGGTATGATGGGGTAAACTGCCTATAGTATACACCAGAAGTGGGGAAAATGCAAGGGGGATTCGCCTTCCGGCCGCTTTCGCCCGACGCTGAAGCGTCGGGCGGATTCTGCAAAGCCCCTTCGGGGCTCAGAACAGCCCGCAAGGGCTTCGCTGAATCAGCCCTGAAGTTTGGCTTTTTGGGAAAGGGGGCAGAAAAGGATATTTGGAAGCCGCCTTCGGCAGGCCGACGGGGTTAAAAAGAATATATTTTTCATTGCGGCGGCTTAGCCGCCGTAATGAAAAATATATTTCTTTTATACCCTCGGGCAAAAAGGCCAAACTTGAGGGCTGATCGTTGCGGCACCGTCACCGCCCCGCGATGACGGCCTGGCCCAGGGAGATGCCGGCGTCGTTGGGCGGCACCAGGCGGTGGATGTAGACGGTGAACCCGGCCTCCCGCAGAAGCGCCACCGTCCTCTCCAACAGGGCCACGTTCTGGAAGACGCCGCCGGAGAGGGCCACTTCGTTCAGTCCACTCTCCTCCCGCAGCCGAAGGCAGACGTCCCGCACCATAGCCGCCACGCCGTTGTGGAACCGGGTCGCGATCACGCCGATGGGCACCCCGTCCCGCACATCCGCAACGACGGCCCGAATGACCGGAGCGGGGTCTATCTCCTCCCCCACTCCGAAGGCATACGCCTCCTCCACCCCTACGTCCACCCCCATTTCCAGTTCTATCGCCGCCTGGGCCTCGTAGTTAACCTCCTGGCGCACGCCCGCCAGTGCGGCGACGGCGTCAAACAGCCGCCCCATGCTGGAGGTGGGGACGGTGTTCAGCCCCCGGGCCAGTTGCCGCTCCAGAACGGCCCGTTCGGCCGGCAGCGCGGCGGCGACCGGCGGCAGCACCTCATCCCAGGGGACGCCCGCCGCCCAGAGGTGGGCCAGGGCCACCCGGTAGGGCCGGCGGATGGCCGCGTCGCCGCCGGGGAGGGGGATGTAGCGGAGATGGGCCGCCCGCCGGAAGGACACGTAGTCCGCAATCAGAAACTCCCCGCCCCAGATGGCCCCGTCCGCCCCATAGCCGGTGCCGTCAAAGGCCACGCCGATGACCGGACGGTCGCCCGTCAGCCCGTTCTCGGCCATGCAGGCGGCGATGTGGGCATGATGGTGCTGGACGGCAACCAGCGGCAGGCGGTCCGCCAGCCCCCGCGCGTAGCGGGTGGCCAGGTAGGCCGGATGCATGTCGTGGGCGACCACTTCCGGCTCTATGCGGAAGGTCCGCTTCAACTGCTCCACCATGTCCTCAAAGAAGCGCAGCGTCTCGTAGTTCTCCATGTCGCCGATGTGCTGGCTGAGGAAACCGTACCGCTCCCGGGTCAGGCAGAAGGTGTTCTTCAGTTCGGCTCCCACGGCCAGCACCTGGCGGACCGGAAAGGGCAGGTGGACGGGGTACGGGGCGTAGCCGCGGGAGCGCCGGACGGGGTACTCGGCCCCGCCCACGGCGCGGATGACGCTGTCGTCGCAGCGGGCGTGAATCTCCCGGTCGTGGAGCAGGAAGGCGTCGGCCAGGGCGGAGAGGCGCCGAAGCGCCTCGGCGTTGTCGGTGACGATGGGCTCCTCGGAGTAGTTGCCGGAGGTCATCACCAGCGCGATAGGGAACCCCTCCGCCGGTTCCAGGAGCAGGTAGTGGAGGGGGGTGTAGGGGAGCATGACGCCCAGGTAGCGGTTGCCCGGCGCCACCAGCGGGGAGATGAGGCCGTCGCCCCGGCGGCGCAGGAGGACGATGGGCCGCTGGCGGGAGATGAGCAACGCCCGCTCGGCGTCGTCCACCTCGCAGTACCGTTCCACCCTCTCCAGGTCAAAGGACATGATGGCGAAGGGTTTATCCACCCGCCCCTTGCGCTCCCGCAGGCGGGCCACGGGGGCGTCGGCGGTGGCATCGCAGGCCAGGTGGAATCCACCCAGCCCCTTGACGGCGACAATCTGGCCCGCCACAATTGCCGCGCGCGCTGCCTGGAGGGCCTCTTCGCCGTAGAGGGGCGGGGCGTCGGGCGCGGCCCGGAACTCCAGGCGCGGCCCGCAGACCGGGCAGGCGTTAGGCTGGGCGTGGAACCGGCGGTTCGTGGGGTCGTCGTACTCCGCCTGGCAGTCCGGGCACATGATGAAGGGCGCCATGGTCGTGTTGGGCCGGTCGTAGGGGATGTCCCGGATGATGGTGAAGCGGGGGCCGCAGTTGGTGCAATTGATGAACGGATAGCGGTGGCGCCGGTCCCGGGGGTCAAAGAGTTCCCGCAGGCAGTCCTCGCAGATGGCGACGTCCGGGGAGATGGGCAGGAACTCGCCCGGTCGGGCCTCGGAGTGGAGGATGCGGAAGGCAGGTCGCAGGTCGCAGGTCGCAGGGTCGCAGGGAGCAGGAGGTGGGTCGCCAGGGGCAACGGTGATGCGTTCAATACGGGCCAGGGGCGGGGCGTCGGTCCGCAGGCGGGCGATGAATTCGTCCAGGACGGCCTCCGGGCCCACGGCCTCTATCTCCACGCCGGAGGAACTGTTCAGGACCCAGCCGGAGAGGCCCAGGCGGGTGGCCAGGTTGTAGACGAAGGGGCGGAACCCCACCCCCTGGACCACGCCAGTGATGTGGATGCGCCGGGAAACCAAATCGCCAGAACTGCTTTCGGTTTTACTCGGTGTCATCAGATAGATTTTACCATACCCGGCTCAACACGCAATTGAATGCCCTGAGGTTCAGGCACGAGTTGGGACAGGGAGGACAATAGCGGCAAGGGTTCACCAGGCGTCCTCCACCATAGCAGCCCAATCGGGGGGCGAAACCCGCCCTTTTTGTTTGAGCAGGACGAACAGGCCGGAGTACCGTTTCCATTTTCCCCTGCCTTCCGCTGCGGGCATCCAGGAATGCCTTCGTCTTCGGGCACTCCTTCGTTTCTCACCCACCGGTTCACTGTAGAGAACATCCCGCAGCCGCTCGCCAATCAGAAAGGCGACCGCATACACCAGTAGTAGGAGAACCAGCATCTTTTCCATACGGAGGGAACGGGCGGCCAGAATGGCCTGGCCGATTTCGGCGGCTTGATCGGCAACGGCCTCGTCTTCAAAGAGCAGGCGCATAAATCGGCAGGTTTCTATCGGACGCACGGGACACCTCCTCACATTGGGTTAGGTTTCCCCTAAAATATGCCCACAATCGGAGGCCACGCACAAGATGTCCCAACTTATGTCCGAACCTCAGAACGGACACTTGCCATGTGGGAGAAAGAGAGTATAATATATGAAGAGCAATCGGGTAGGAGGGAGGTGAGAAGATGCCAATTTATGAGTATCAGTGCAAGGCGTGCGGTGTTCGGTTTGAGCAATTCCAGCGTTTCACCGAAGAGCCCCTGAAAGTTTGCCCGGAATGCGGGGGCAGCGTCTATCGGCTGGTCCAGCCGGTAGGAATCATCTTCAAGGGCTCTGGTTTTTATGTAACCGACCATCGGGCCTCCTCTTCCACTACGGCAGCGGGCAAGAAATCCGCGAAGGAAAACGGGGGCTCGGAGAAAAGCGAAGGGGATTAGAAAAGCCGTCCCGGCCATCAAAAAGCGGACGCGCCAGAAGGCAGCGTCCGCTTTTGTTTTTATGAACTTCGCGCGGTATCAAAACAGATAGCCCAGACGTCCGGAAACCTCCTGGGCGTACTTCATCACAACCCGGCCCAGCCGGGAGATGACATCGGATTGCAGCCGGGTCGTGGGACCGGAGATTCCCAGGGAGGCCAGCACACTCCCGTCGTATCCCCGGATGGGCGCCGCGATGCAGCGGACTCCCGGATAGAGTTCCTCGTCATCCACCGCGTACCCCTGGGCGCGAATTTGCTGGCAGTGCGCCCGGAACCGGTCAGGGTCCGTGATGGTTCGGGGCGTGTACGGCTGAAAGTCCAGACGGCGGATGGCAGCCTCCAATTCCTCCTCGGGCAGGAAGGCCACCAACGCCTTGCCAACTGCCGTGCAGTAAACCGGCTCCCGCTGACCAATCTCGGTGTTGACGCTCACCACCTCAGGACTGATTTCCTGGGCAATATAGACCACCTGGTTCTCCATCAGCATCGCCAGATGGACCGTCTCCCGGGTCTCCTGCAACAGTTTCTTCATAACCGGGCGCGCCTGAAGATAAACATCATTGTTGCCCAGAATCCGGCTGCTCACAGCAGTCATCCTCGGGCCGATAGTGTACTTCCGGGTCTCCGGGTCCTGCTCCACATACCCTCTGGACTTCAGGGTGACCAGCAGCCGATAGACCGTGCTCTTATCCAGGCTCAGCGCCCTGGAAAGTTCCGATACTCCCATCGCCCGACCGGTATCCGCCAGAACCTCCAGCAATTTGATCCCCTTGGCCAGGGAACCGGTATCCGCCTGGGTCATCTTTGCCCTCCGCGAGTATCTCTGAAAAACTGGGTGTGTCCCAAAGTTGTAGGACAACTGCTCGCAGTTGTCCTACAAAGCGGCCAGGCCGGACGAAATTGGGACACACCCGAAAAACTGGCTACCTGAGAGTTTCCTGGTGAGGGGCTACCGCGAGGTCGCGAAGCGCCCTCTCACCGAGGAATGAGGATTTTGCAGCGGGTAACTATGCGCTGACTGAAGTCGGCCTCTTTTGGCCGCAGGCCTTTGGTCGGCCTTCGCCGCCCTCACCCCACCCCCGGCGGCTGCGCCGCCCCCCCTCCCCTCTCCCGCCCCGGCGGGAGAGGGGAGAGGGTTGGGGGAGGGGTGAGGGCAGGCCGACGCCCGGCACAGCGTGCCCAGAGAGGCGGATTTCCCATCAGCGCACAGCGGCAAGCCGGCCAGTCAGGTAGTTACCAAGAAGGGCGATTTCCATCGGCATGAGGGGGGCACACAACCTGCACTTGACTCCCATTATACAGAAATGTTGCATTATTGTCAACAATTTATTGACAATCTCAACATATCACCATATAATGGGAAGCAAAACGCCCGATGAGGGCCGCTCACATTTGCCCCCGAAAGAGAGGTCCCCATGAGGTTAACAGGCGGTGAAATCATCATAGATTTCCTCGTCCGCCATCGCATCCCCTATCTGGTGGGCATCCCCGGCCACGGCTGTCTGGGGTTGGTGGATGCCCTCAAAAACTACGAGGGCCGTATCCAACTCCTGCAGGTTCGCCACGAGCAGAGCGCCGTCCATCTGGCCGACGCCTACTACCGGCTCACCGGTATCCCCCTGGCCGTCTTCACCTCCATCGGCCCCGGCGCGATGAACACCGTATTGACCTGCCGATGGACGTCCAGTGTGATAGCGCCGAGGTCGCGGCGGAGGAACTGGACGACCGGGGGCTTCCCGGTCGGGTGATGCCGGACCCGGCGCGGATTGAGCGCGCGGGCCGGCTGCTGATAGAGGCCCAGCGGCCCGTCCTGGTCGCCGGAGGAGGCGTGATCGCCAGCCAGGCATGGGATGAGTTGCGCGCGCTGGCGGAATTCCTGGGGGCTCCGGTCATCACCACGATGATGGGCAAGGGCGCGTTCCCGGAAGACCACCCCCTCTCCGGATTCCACGCTGGCTCCAAAGGCACCACCTGCGGCAATACCCTCACCGCGCGGGCCGACGTGATTCTGGCGGTCGGGATGCGCTTCGCCGATGAGTCCACCTCCTCCTACCGGCGCGGAGTCTCCTACGCCATCCCCCCGGCCCGCCTGATCCACATAGACCTGGACCCCACGGAAATCGGCAAGAACTACCCTGCCGAAGTTGGCATCGTGGCGGATGCGAAGGCCGCGCTGGCGGCCCTGCTGGAATGGCTGAAGGCCCACAGCGCCCCCCGGGATTACCGCCGCAGCGACTACTTCGCCGAAATCCAGCGCCTGCGGGAGGAGTGGCTGGCCCACGTGCGAGAACTGGCGGCCTCTGACCAGACCCCCGTCACCATCTCTCGCCTCATCGCGGAACTGCGCGCCTTCCTCCGGCGGGACGCCATCATCCTCACCTCCTCCGGGAACACCCAGGCCCAGTGGTTCCAGGAAGCCATGGTCTATGAGACGAAGACCCACCTGACCACCGGCGGCTTCAGCACGATGGGCTGGACGGTCCCCGCCGCGCTGGGGGCCAAACTGGCCGCGCCGGACCGGCAGGTGGTGGGGCTGGTCGGCGATGGGGATTTCCTGATGACGGTCCAGGAACTGGCTACGGCGGTGCAATACCACATTCCGGTCGTCTACGTGGTGGCCAACAACGGGGGCTGGATCGCCATCCGGGACCTGCAGGCCGCCGTCTATGGCCCGGAGCGGGCGGTGGGCGCCGAGTTCCTCCGGGATGGTCAGCCCATCTCCCCCGACCTGGCGGCCATCGCCCGGGGGTTCGGCTGCTATGCGGAGCGCATTTCGGCCCCCCATGAAATCCGCCCCGCGCTGGAGCGGGCCTTCAGTTCCGGACGGCCCGCCGTGATAGAAGTGATGGTGGAGCGGGACTACCCCCTTTCCGGCAGTCCGGCGGTGGGCTGGTGGGATGTCCCTGTGCCCACCTACCTGAGCCAGCAGAGGGCCCGATACGAGCAGGAGCGGGCCGAGGAGCAGTAGGTGACAGTCACCTTAAGGTGACTGTCACCTGATGAGCCTGGAGGGTGCAAATGAAACCGATTCGTGTCGCTATTGTGGGTTGCGGCCGCATCTCCGACCTCCACATCCTGGGCTACCGCGACCGGGATGACGCCCGCGTCGTCGCGGTATGCGACACCAACCGCAGGCGAGCCCGGGCAAAGGCCCAGGCCTGGGGCGTGGAGCGGGTCTATACCGACTACCGGCAGGTGCTGGAGGACCCGGAGATAGACCTGGTGGAACTCCTGGTCCCCCACGACCTGCATGCCCCGATGACCGTCGCCGCGTGCCGGGCCGGGAAGCACGTCTCGGTCCAGAAACCGATGGCGCTCCGCGCGGCCGAGGCGGACCAGATGATTGAGGCAGCCCGAGCAGCGGGCGTCGTGCTGCGGGTGTACGAGAACTTCGTCTTCTACCCCCCCACACGTCCGGGCGAAGGAGATGATAGAGGCCGGCGAGATCGGCGAACCGCAGATGATCCGCATCCACGTCAGCACCGGCAAGAGCAAGACCGCCTGGAAGGTGCCCCTCAGCGCCTGGGTCTGGCGGTTTGACGAGGAGCGATGCGGTGGTGGTCCCCTCGTCTTTGACCACGGCTACCACCTCTTCTCGCTGGCCTACTATCTCATGGGCCCGGTGGAGCGGGTGGCGGCCTGGATTGACCGCTCGCCCGTGGTGCCCACCAAATACGTGGACGCGCCGGCGGTGATGATGTTCCAGTTCAAGGCCCCCCGCCGCTACGGGGTTATGGATTTCGCCCACACCCCCAACCTGGTGATGGAGTCCATCTACTACGCCGATGACGACCGGGTGGAGGTCATCGGCGATAAGGGCGTGATTTTCGTGAACCGCTGTACGGCCAAAACCGTGGACCTGCCACCGCTGATGCTGTTCCGGGACGGGAAGACCACTGCCATCCCTGTGGACCGCTTTGAGTGGCACGACAGTTTCATTGACTGCACCCGTCATCTGATTGGAGTGCTGACCCGCGGCGGGCAGCCGGTGCTGGATGGACCCACGGGCAAGGCGGTACTCCAGTTCACCCTCGCCGCCATCATCTCCTCCCGCACGGGCCGGGAGGTGCGACCGGATGACGTCCGTTGATGCTGCACGGGAGGGGAAGTGAACACTCATTCCGAAAAACTACCCGTCAGAACCAAACTCATTTACGGCATAGGCGACGTCGGCAACGCCATCGTCAACTCGGCCATTCAGTTTTTCCTCCTGGCGTTCTACACAGACGGTGCCCTCATCCCGGCGGGCCTGGCCGGCACGGCCCTGTGGGTGGCCAAGTTCTGGGACGCGGTCAACGCCCCCCTCTTCGGCTGGCTCTCCGACCGTACCACCTCCCGTTTCGGCAAACGCCGCGTCTACATGATTTTCGGCGCCCTGCCGCTGGCGATCTCCATCGCCCTGCTCTGGTCTGTGCCGCGCGGCCTCTCCAACATAGGGGTCTTCGTCTGGATTGCCCTCACCTTCATGCTCTTTGACACCCTCTGGACCCTGACCAACGTCCCCTACTACGCCCTGACCGCCGAACTGACCGAGGACTATGACGAGCGGTCCAGCCTGACCGCCTTCCGCATGGTGCTGGGGGTGCCCGCATACATCGTGGGCGCCGCCCTCACCCCGTTCCTGGTCAGCCTGTTCCTGGACAAACGGACGGGGTACGGTGTGGTGGGCGTGGTCTACGGCATCCTGGCCGCGGTGGTGCTGTGGATCGCGGCCGCCGGTATCCGGGAGCGTCCGCAAATTGCCGGGAGCAAGGCCGAAGCGCCTCCCCTGCGCACGTTTCTGGAGACCTTCCGCAACCGGCCTTTTGTGCGGCTCATCGTGGCCTTTCTGCTGGCGAACGTGGCCTTTGCCCTGATCAAGACGCTCCTGTACTACTTCCTCACCTATCAACTGGGCATGGAAGACCAGGTGCCGGTAGTCATGTTTCTGTTACTGGTCTTCGTGGCCCTCTTCCTCTTCCCCTGGAAAAAACTGGCCGGGCGCCTCAACAAGGGGCCGGCCTACGCCCTGGGCCTGCTCATCGGTGGGCTGGCCATGACGGTGACCTTTTTCCTCCCCCACAGGCCGACCTTCTGGGTGTACCCCATCGCCATCATCGCCGGTATCGGCTTCTCGGCGCAGTGGGTCTTCCCCTGGGCGATGGTGCCCGACGTCGTGGAGATTGACCGGCTCGCCACCGGGGAGTATCGGGGAGGGATGTACTACGGCGTCTGGGGGCTGGCGACCAAACTCTCCGACGCGCTGGGGCTGGTGGCCGCGGGCTGGGCGCTGCAACTCTCCGGCTACGTCCCCAACGTGGAACAGACCGCCCAGACCCTGCTGGGCATCCGGCTGTTCTTCGGCCCCATCCCCATGCTCTTCCTGGCCCTGACGGTGCCGCTTCTGCTCTGGTACCCCATCACCCGGGCCTCCCACGCCCAACTGCTGGCCCAACTGGAGCAGAAAGGATGAAACGACGAGGACTGGTTGGAGCGTACGCGCGGGGGCTCTATTTTGCCTGCGGGGTCCGGCGGCCGGAGAGCCGTCCCCTGATTGGGATTGCCAACTCCTGGAACGAGATGGTCCCCGGGCACATTCACCTCCGCCGGGTGGCGCAGGCAGTGAAGGAAGGAGTGAAGGCCGCCGGCGGCATCCCTCTGGAGTTCAACACCATCGCCCTCTGCGACGGCATCTGTCAGGGCGCCGGGATGTATGCCGTCCTGCCCAGCCGGGAGATTATCGCCGCATCGGTGGAGATGACCGTCCGGGCCTACGGGCTGGACGGGCTGGTCTGCCTGGCCTCGTGCGACAAAATCGTTCCGGGCATGCTGATGGCCGCCGCGCGGCTCAACCTGCCCACCGTTTTCGTCAGCGGCGGGCTGATGGCCGAGGGGGAGTGGCGCGGAGAGCGCGTGGTGACCAGCGACATCAAAGAGGCCATCGGCCGGGTCCGGCGGGGGGAGATCACCCTGCGCCAGTTGCGCCAGTTGGAGCGCGCGGCCTGTCCCGGCCCCGGGGTCTGCAATATGATGGGCACCGCCAACACGATGTGCGTGGTTCTGGAAGCGGCCGGGCTCAGCCTGCCCGGCAACGCGACGCTCCAGGCCACCGAACCCGACTCGCGCCGGGTCAACCCCGCGCTGCTGGACCTGGCCTGCGCCGCAGGACGGCACGCCGTGGAGAACCTGGAGCGCGGCATCGCCTTCCGCCATATCGTGACCCCGGCCGCGCTGCGCAACATCATCCGGGTGGTGCAGGCCATCGGCGGCTCCACCAACCTGGTGCTGCACCTGGCCGCGCTGGCGACGGAGTTGGGGTACGAACTCCGGCTGGACGAGTGGGACGAACTCGGGCGCCAGACGCCGCTCCTGGCCCGGTTCAAACCGGCCTCCCCCCACACGGTCTCCGACTTCGGGCGCGCGGGCGGGGTGCCGGCCCTCCTGAAGAGATTGGCGCCGCTCCTGGACCTGGACATTCCCACCGCCTTCGGCGGGACGCTGGCGGAAGTGGCCGCCCGCGCCGAAATTGCCGACCCCGACATCATCCGACCGCTGGATGCCCCGCTGGCCCCCGCGGGCGGAATCGCGGTCCTCCGGGGGAATCTGGCCCCGGATGGGGCCATCGTCAAAGTCAGCGGAATCTCCCCGACGATGATGCGCCATACAGGGCCGGCGCGGGTATTTGACTGGGAGGAGGACGTGCAGGAATGCCTGCTGGGCGGGCGGGTCCACCCCGGGGATGTGCTGGTCGTGCGCTACGAGGGGCCGCGCGGGGGGCCGGGGATGCGGGAGTTATCTCTGCCAGCGGCCATCATGGTCGGGATGGGCCTGGCGGACTCTGTCGCGATGGTCACCGATGGGCGGTTTTCGGGCGCTACGCGGGGGCCATGCATCGGGCATGTCTGCCCGGAGGCCGCCGTGGGCGGGCCGCTGGCGGCCCTGCGAGACGGCGATGGGATTGAGATAGACATCCCGGCCCGCGCCCTGAACGTCCACCTGAGCGAGCGGGAGTTGCAGGAACGGATGAGAGACTGGACGCCGCCCCAGAAGGACATCCCGCCGGGATTCCTGCGCCTCTATGCCCGCTATGTGGGCGATGCCAGCCAGGGGGCGGTGATAGGGACAGGGAAGGGATAGAAGGAAGTGTGGTTTTTGTGTCGGCGGCGAAGCCGCCGACACAAAAACCATATTCTTATCCCACTCCGCTCGCCTCTCGGCGGCGGGAGAGGGAAGGGGAAAAGGGAAGGGGGTTTTGTGGCGGCGGCCGAAGGCCGCCGCCACAAAACCCCCTCTTCAATACTTACGCAGTTGGGAGTGTTTTTTGAGGCCTGCCTGGCAACCGTTTTTCCACCAGCGGGGGGAACGTGCCTGGCACTTTTGGAAGTGCCTGGCACGTTCGGATGTGACACAACTGTGTAACTCCTGCTAATTTTGAGCCATCCCGGTAATTGGTATTACAATTGATAGCCGCCAGAAGCAGGAATGATTTTCTGCTGGTAGTCGGTTACAAACTCCAGAAGCCGCTCCTTCAGCCTCAGCCAGCGCTCGGAGGCCAGAATCCGGCGCGCGGTGATCAGGTCCTCCGCAACGATCCCGGTGAGAATCTGGGGCCCCTCTCCGTACGCGGTGTACCACATATCCGTTGCCTGAAGGCCTAACTCCTCCAGTGCCGGCTCAAACTCCTTCGTGAAGAAATCAAAGTATTCGTTTTCCAGCCCCGGAATCACGTTCCAGCCGATCAGCAGTTTGACCACGTTGACTCCTTACGACTCCTGCGGATGGTCTGAGTCCTCAGGCCGGTTGCGGTGGCGGGCCCGTCGGGCCGCCAGGGCCGCGGCAGCCATCCCGAATCCAATCCCGATCGCGGTCAGCCCATAGCCAGTGACTGGCAGAAGGGAGGGGCCCGTGGAGGGCAGGGTCTGCGGCGAAGGAGCGGTTTCGGGAGGCTGCGATACAGGCGTGGATTCCTCAGGAGGCATCGCCGTTGGGGACGGTATAATCTCCGGCGTCGGGGTCAGAGTCGGGCGGGGTTGCTGGGCATTGGCCGGAGGAGACGTCGCCGGCGCGCTCATAACCAGGAGCAGTGCGCCAATGATCAGCCACAATAGCAGGCCCTTCTGAATTCGGTTCATCAGACACCCTCCGGATTGAGGTGACCGGAACATTTATAGTTTACTGCAAATTTCTATTTGTGCAAGTGTCAATTACCCGGCCCGCCGCTGGACATTTGGTGCAAAATCAGTATACTTTATGTCTGAGGAAGCCATCTGGTAACTATTCACGCCGATTGAAATCGTCCTCCCTGGGACCTGCGTGCCGGTTGTCGGCCTGCCCTCACCCCTCCCCCAACCCCCTCCCCTCTCCCGCCCCGGCGGGAGAGGGGAGGGGGGGCGGCGCAGCCGCCGGGGGTGGGGTGAGGTCGGCGAAGGCCGACCAAAAGCCTGCGGCCCAGGAAGGGTGACTTCAGTCCGCGCTGAATAGTTCCGCCATCTGTACAGAACCCCGAACCGATCAGGAGGCCCTCTATGCTCCGCCGTTTTGCCGTGATGCTGCTGGTGCTCTCCCTGGCCGCTTGCAGTGCCCCGCGCGGAGCCGCCGACCCTCTCCGGACCGCCCGACAGCACATAGAAGCCAGCCGTTGCGCAGGCATAGACCGCTATGCTCAGGCCGTGGCTGACCTGGAGGCCGCCCTCTCCGCCGACCCCCATCAGGTGGAGGCCTACTACTGGCTCTTCGTCGCCCAGCGCGCCCGGGGGGACTCTTTCGCCGCCGAACGGGCCCGGGCCGCGCTGGAGGAGGCCATCGCCGCCGGGCGGGGCGGGCTCGCCGGACGATACTGGCTCCTTCGGCTCTACCTGGAATCAGGGGACCAGGATGCCGTCCAGCGTACCCTTTCGGTCATGGAGTCCGTCGCCGGGGCCACCCCATCGGACGCAGAGGCCCACTACTGGCTGGGCCGCGCATACTATGAGACCGGTCGGACCGACCGGGCGGCCCAGTCCTTCCAGCGCGTGCTGGAATTGAAGTCCGATCACGGGCTGGCCCACTTCTGGCTGGGGCAAATCTACGCCGGGCAGGGCCAACTGGAGGAGGCCCGGCGGGAACTGGACGCCGCCCTCCCACACCTGACGGAGAAAGCCGCCGCCTACCACAACCGGGGCGTTGTCGCCTACCAGTTGGGAGACCTGGAAGCGGCAGCCTCCGACCTGCAGGCGGCCCTCCAGGAAGACCCGGAGGACCCCCGCTCCCACTACCAGTTGGGCGCGGTCTACCTGGCCCAGGCCATCCCTGCCCACCCCTTCGCCCTTCCCGATAGTGCCCGATTGGCGAAAGCGCAGGAGGAATTCACCCGCGCCCTGGAACTCTGCCCTGGCATGCCCGAGGCCCTCATCGGCATGGGCAACCTGCACCTCCTCCAGGGGGACGCGCAGAAAGCGCTGGAGGTCCTGAACCAGGTCCTGGAACGGGAACCGGACTCGCTGCAGGCCTGGTATGCCGTCGCCCAGGCCCAGGCCACGCTGGGCAACCGGGAAGAGGCCTGCCGCGCGCTGGAGCGGTTCCTTGCCCTCTCCCCACCCGTGGAGTGGGCCGAGCAGGCCGGAAAAATGAAGGGACAACTGGGATGTGCCGACTGAAGTCGCCCGTCCTGGGCCTGCGGCCTGGGGGCGGCCTCCGCCGACCGAGGCGTCGGCGCAGGCCGATGCCCGGCGCGGGAGCGCCCAAGAAAGGCCGATTTGCAGTTGCAGGAAACACCGGTTTGGGGTAAACTATTTTTGCTGCAGAACCCCGGACCCCTACTCCTCCCAGCAAGGAGGTATCCATGGAACCGACAACCCGCCGTACCCATCCCCTGACCGCAGGGCTGGTGGCCCTCTCCCTGCTCCTGCAGGTCGCCTTCCCCGCGCTGGCCGCGCCCCTCCCCGCCCGCGCCGTCCCCTCCACCGCCCTTTTCCCGCCCTGGTACCTTCTCCCCCCCTCCGCCCCCCAGGTCGTGGAGACGGTGGTCGTCGGGACGGGCCAGCCCATAGAGATCGCCCAGTCCACCCCGCCCGGCACCGTCCTGGAGCGGGCCGTCGTCCTGGACGACGGCGGGGCGGCCTGGTTCTCCGGCGGCCTCTCCCCCGGCCAGGCCGGCACCCTCCTCTGGGTCTCCGGCGACCGGGTCGGACTGGGGCCGGGCCTGGCCCCGGGCCGCACCGCGCGCCTGGCCCTCCTCGTCCGGCCTGCAGCCCCCGCCCCAGCCCTCGCAGCGGCCCCCGCGCCGGCCCCCGCCGACATCGGCCCCATGCAGTCCGGCTCCACCAACCTGGCCATCGCCAAATCCGACAGCCCCGACCCCGTCGCCCAGGGCGCGGATTTGACCTACACCATCGTTGTCACCAACACCGGCTCCGAGGCCGCCGCGCGGGTCGTCGTCTCCGACACCACCCCCGCCGGGACGACCTTCGCCTCCGCGGCCGTCCTGGACGGCGGCGGCGCCATCTGGTTCCACGGCGGCCTCCCCCCCGGCGGCTCCGGCACCTATATCTGGTTCACCAGCGACTTCATCGGCATCGGGAACGGCCTCCCCGCAGGCAATCGCGCCGTCTTCCAGTTCGTCGTCCGGCCCACCGTCCCCACCGCCGACGGCACCGTCCTTCACAACGACCAGTACGGCGCCAGGGCCGACAATGCCCCCTTCGCCCCCGGCGCGGACGTGACCACCACCGTCCACGCCCCGGCCTTCGCCCTGGGCAAAGTCGCCGCCACCAATCCCATCACCGCCGGCGCGCGGCTGACGTACACCGTCTTCCTGACCAATACCGGCCATCTGACGACGACGGGGCCCTACACCATCGCGGAGATCCTCCCGGCGAACACCCTCTACGCCGACTCCATCCCGCCCGCGTCGGTGGACGGGTATACCCTGACCTGGGTGCTCTCCGACCCCATCCCCCCCGGCGGGGCCGCGCAGGTCACCTTCGCCGTCACCGTCACCGCGCCGCTGACCGACGGCACCCCCATCGTCAACGCCGACTACCAGGCCTCCTCCGCCGTAGTCACCCCCACCGCCTTCGGCGCCCCCGTCACCGTCACCGTCCGCTCCTGGCCGTCCCTCTCGCTGACCAAAACGGATAACCCCGACCCCGCCCCCGCCGGTGGCCTGGTCACCTACACCCTGACCGTCGCCAACGACGCCAGCGCCATCGGCCCGGCTCTGGGCCTCGTCGTCACCGATACCCTGCCCGCCTACGTCCAGTTCCAGAATTGCAGCGACGGTTGCACTCACAGCGCCGGGACGGTCACCTGGACGCTGGGCACCCTGGGCGTGGGCCAGTCCCGGAACCTCACCCTGGTCGGCCGCGTCTACAGCCCCCTCCCCAACGGGACCGTGTTGACCAATCGGGCCGGGGTGACCGCGACCAACGCGCTGGCGCCGGTGGACATTTCCGAGACGACGACCGTCTCCTCCGCCCCGGCCTTCACCGTCACCAAGACGGTCTACCCGACCGCGGTGGTCGCCGGAACCGTCGTCACCTACACCATTATCGTCACCAACACTGGCAACGAGACGGCCGACAATGCCACCGTCACCGACACCCTCCCTACGGGCTTCACCTTCGGCGGCATGGTGCAGGGCCCGATGCCCTCCCAAAGCGGAAACGACCTCATCTGGTCGGACCTGGTGGTCACCGGCACGGTCTGGCCTCCCGGCTGGATCGCCCCGCCCGGCCCGCTGAGGCTGGTCTTCACCGCCACAGCCTCCGGGAGCGGGACGTACTACAACGCCGTCACCGTCACCCAGGGCGCGGTCGGGGCCGCCACCGGGCCCACCGCGCCGGTCTTCGTCGGCGCGCCCGACCTCCACATCACCAAGAGCGATAGCCCCGACCCGGCCACGCCGGGCCGGCCGCTGACCTACACCCTCCGCTACACCAACACCAGCGCCGTCCCCGCCACGGGCGTGGTCGTGACCGACACCCTGCCGGACTTCATCGTCGGCGGCTACGCCAGCCCGCCCCCCTCCTCCGGCACCTTCGCCCCCGGCGCGACCCTCACCTGGAACCTGGGCACCCTGGGCGGGAACAGTTCCGGCTCCATCCAACTGGTCGTCACGCTGACGGTGCCCATCACCGACGGGACGGTGCTCACCAACAGCGCGGGCATCGCCTGCGCCGAGGGCGTCTCCGCCCAGACCGACCCGGTCACCACCACCGTCCGCAGCGCCCCGGCCTTCGCGATGACCAAACTCGCCTCCCACGACCCCGTCCGCCCCGGCGACCGGGTGACCTTCACCGTTGCCGTGACCAACACGGGCACGGAGAACGCCACGGGCGTGGTCATCACCGACGCGCTCCCGGCCCACACCGCCTTCGCCGATGCCACCTCCCCCTACATCGGCCCGACCGACGGCGTCCTCACCTGGACGGTCGGAGCGCTGAACGTGGGCGCGGCGGTTACCCGCACCCTGGTGGTCACCGTGAACTTCCCGTTGACGAACGGCCTCCCACTGGTCAACCGGGCCTACGTCTCCTCCGACCAGGGCGTGACGGGCACCGCGGCCGCCACCGTCACCGTCCAGAGCGCCCCTGTCCTCTCCCTGGACAAGGCCGACGGCCCCGACCCCGTCCCCTCCCTGGGCGTCCTGGTCTACACGCTGACCTTCACCAACACCGGCGACGCGGTCGCCACGAACGTCTGGCTGACGGACACCCTGCCGACGGGCGTGAATTTCGCCTCCGCCGACCCGACCCCGGCCGCCCAGTCCGGGCCGCTTGTGGCCTGGAACTGGCCCGCCCTCTCGCCCCTGGACGGCCCCCGGACCGTCGTCCTGACGGTCACCGTGAACCTCCTCCCCGACGGGACGGTCTTGACCAACCAGGCCCGGCTTCAGAGCGACCAGACCCAGCCCGTCACTGCGGCGGCGACGACGACCGTCCAGACCGCCGACCTGGTCGTGGGCAAATGGCGGGTGGAGCCCGACGTCATCGGCCCCACCGGCCGGGTCACCTTCACCCTGCGGGTGACCAACACCGGCTCGCTGGCCGCGACGGGAACCCGTATCACCGACACCCTCCCCGCCGGCTTCACCGCCGTCTACTCCGAGGCGACGGGCGCCGCCTGGGACTCCGGCACCGTATGGACGGCGAATCTGGCGCCGGGCGCGGCCGCCGTCATCACCCTGGTCGCCCAGGCCCCGGCGACGTCCTGGGGCCCGGTCACCCGGACGGTGGTCAACACCGCCACCGCCACGACCGCCGCGCCGGAGCACGACCTGGCCGACAATCAGGCCACCGCGATCGTCCAGGTGGTCCCCGGCCCGCCGTCCACGGTCGCCCTGGTCGCCGTGCCGGATACCCTCCCCGTGGGCAACCTCTCCACGCTCACCGCGACGGTGACCGACCCGTGGGGCAACCCGGTGCTGAACGGGACGCCCGTGGCCTTCGCGACCTCCCTGGGGACGCTCATTCCGCCCTCCGGCTGGACGACGACGAACGGCATCGCCACGGCGCAGTTGACCTCCACCGTCGCCGGGACGGCGTGGGTCACCGCGACCGCCGGGTCGGCCTCCGCCTCCGTCCCGGTCACCTTCACCGCCGGGAACGTGGCCTACTTCGTCTTCGGGCCCATCGCCGACCAGGTGGCGGGCGTGGACTTCACCATTGCCATCACGGCCTACGACGCCTTCGGCAACGTCGCCGCCGGGTTCAACGGGACGGTCGTCCTCTCCGACGTGACCGGTTCGCTCCAGCCTGCTGTCAGCGCCCCCTTTGTGAACGGCGTCCTGGCCTCCCAGGTCGTCAGTATCACCGTGGCGCGGGCGGACCAGCCCATCCGGGCCATTTCGGGCACGATTCAGAGCGCCAGCAATCCCTTCACCGTGACCCACAACCTGGCGGTAGACCTGGCCCTGGCGCCCGTCAACGCCACGGTTCAGGCCGGCCAGACGCTGGCCTACACCGCCATGGCCACCGACGCCTTCGGCAACGCCTGGAACGCCACTGCGGAAGTGACCTTCACCACCTCCGGCGGGAACGGGTTCCTGGGCACGCCGCCGGGCAACAACGTCTTCTCGGCCACGGTGGCGGGCGTGAATTTCCCGGTCACCGGCACCATCGCCGGTGCGGGCGGGCCGGTGGTCGCCACCACGGGCGTGACCGTCACCCCCGGCCCCGCGGTGAGTTTGACCATCGCGCCGCGCGGCGCGGTCGTCACCGCCGGAGACCTGCTGACCTACACCGCCGTCGCCACCGACGCCTTCGGCAACAGTTGGACGGCGACGGCCGGGGTGACCTTCGCCACCTCCGGCGGGAACGCGTTCCTGGGCCCGCCGCCGGGCAATAACGTCCTCTCGGCGACGGTGGCCGGTACCTGGCCGGTGACCGGCACCCTGGGCGCGGTGACCGATGCCACGACGGTCACGGTTCGGCCCGGCCCGGTGGCCGCGCTGGCCCTGGCCCCCGTCCCCGACCCGCAGACGGCGGGGGTGGCCTTCGGCCTGACGGTCACCGCGACGGACGCGTTCGGCAACATCGTGACGGACTTCTCCGGGACGCTGAACCTCACCGACACCACCGGGACGCTGGCCCCGACGACCTGGTCGTCCTGGTCGGGCGGCGTCGCCCATCCGTCCGTCACCATCACCCGCGCCTGGGTGGCCGACCGCATCACCGTCTCCCTGGCCGCCACGCCGACCATTCTGGCCGTCAGCAACCCCTTCACCGTGGTGGCGAACGTCCCGGCGACCGTGGTCTACCAGGTGCCTGCAACCCTGCGGGTCTGCCAGGCCGCGCCCGTCACCGCCACCGTGACCGACGCCTACGGCAACCCGGTGCGGGACGGGACGGTGGTGACGTTCACGGCCAGCATCGGCCTGCTCTTTGCCGAGAACAGCAGCCAGATGTACATCACGACAACGGTAGGCGGCGTGGCCCGCGCGACACTGGTGGCCGGAACATCCAGCGGCCTGGCCTCCACAGAGGCCCGCGCGGGTGCGGCCTCGTCGGGTGCTCAGTGGGTTCAGGTCATCACCCCCGGCCTGCCGGCGTCGGTGGTGCTGGTGGTGGACCCGGCGGTCCTGCCGGTGGGCGGGACGGCCCTGCTGACCGCCACGGTGCGGGACTGCGCGGCCAACCCCGTCGCGGACGGGACCCCGGTCACCTTCACCCTCTCGGCGCCGCTGGGGACGGTGACCCCCAACCCGGCCCCCACCGCAGGCGGTGTCGCCCTGGCAACCTTCCAGGCCGGGACCACAGCGGGCACGGCGGTCCTGACCGCGACAGTGGACTCGTTGGTGGCTACGGCGACCCTGACGCTGATTCCGGGCCCGCCGTACACCCTGACCCTGGCCGTCCACCCGACGACGCTGGTGGCCGACGGCACGAGCACCGCCGCCATCACCGCCACCGTCACTGACCGCTTCGGCAACCCCGTCGCGGACGGGACCCCGGTCACCTTCACCCTCTCGGCGCCGCTGGGGACCGTGACCCCCAACCCGGCCTCCACCGCGGGCGGCGTCGCCCTGGCGACCTTCCGGGCCGGGACGGTGACCGGAACGGTGGTCCTCACTGCGACGGCCGACGGCGTGGTCGCCACAGCGACCATTACCCTGGTCGCCATCCCGACGCACTACGTCTACCTGCCGCTGGTGCTGCGCAACCACGGGCCGAATCTGGTGGTGGAGAGCATCGTCTGGAGCCCGGTCACCCCGACGGCGGGCCAGTCCGTGGTCGTGACGGTGACGGTCCGCAACGTCGGCTCGGCCCCGGCGGGGCCCTTCTGGGTGGACCTCTACCTGGACCCCAGCCGGCCGCCGGCGCCGGGGGTTCCCTGGAATGACGTCTGCGCGGAGGGGGTGGCCTGGCGGGTGGCGGGGCTGGCACCGGGGGAGGCCCGGGCTCTGCGCTCGGACGGGGGCGCGGCGGGCTACACCTACTGGCGGGGGTATTTCGCCGCCACGCCCAACCCGCACATCCTCTATGCGGTGGCGGACTCCTGGCCCTACGACCCCGCCGAGACGGTCCCGGAGACAAATGAGGGGGATAACGTCCTGGGGCCGGTGCAGGTGTGGATGCGGTAAAACAAAGGTGACGGTCACCATCGCGAGGGCGACCGCCAGGGTCGCCCCTACAGCGGGCAACCCCTTGGGGCGGGCGGCTTCGCCGCCCGCCCCAACGTTTATCTCCGACTCAGCCGCGCCTGCCAGGAGAGGAGACGGACCGCCCGCCCGGCCCGGCGGACCGCCGGGTCGCCCGTGGGCCCCCGCCCGTAGACGGCGGCCTGGTATCGGCCCAGCAGTTCCTCCACCCACGGCGCCGCCCGCGGTACCCGCGCGACCAGACGGGCGGCCCGTTCGGCGGGCGTCTCCGCCGGAGAGGGCGGAATACCCAGCCAGGCCAGAGCGCGGTTGATCTCCAGATAGGCCTGGACCACCGGTGGGAGCACCGCGTAGGCGGCCCACCGCCGCACGACCGGCGGCGGCTCCATCCCCACCCGCTCCATCCCCCGCTCCAGGAGGACGGGCAACGGCATTCGCAGATGCCGACGTGCCTGCCAGATGCCGTAAACCAGCAACGCCGTACCACCTGCAGTCAGCGCCCAGAGGAGAATGCGGGTGTAGGTGACCGTCGGGGCTGCCTCCGGAGCCTTTTCTCCTTCCGGCCCCTCCGGTGGGGCTTCTACGTCCTCCTCCCGTTCCCACTGACGCAGTCCCCGTAGACCTGCCAGGTCCTCCCGACCTTCCCGGTCCGCGCTCTCTTCCCCGGACGGCCGCAGAATCGGCGGCTGAGAGGCAGTCGGCTCAAATTCCACCCAGCCCACGCCGGGAAAATAGACCTCGGGCCAGGCATGGGCGTCCTTATCCCGGACCAGGTACCGGCCTCCCTCCCACTTGCCGGGGGCAAATCCCACAGCCAGACGGGCCGGGATGCCCAGGGAGCGCAGCAGGACCACTTCGGCGGAGGCGTAGTAGTTACAGAAGCCCCGGCGCAGGTCAAAGAGAAACCAGTCCAGCGGCTCCCGGCCGCGCGGGACCGGGGGGACCGTCGGCGTGTAGCGGATGTTGGCGCGCAGGTATTCGGTGACGGCGACCGCGATATCGTAAGGGGTCTCTTTTCCGGCGGCAATCTGGGCGGCCAGTTCCTGCATGCGCGGGGTGACAGTGGGCGGGAGTTGAAGGTAGCGTTCGGCCACCCACTGGGGGTAGTCGGTTCCGGCGGCGCGCAGTTGGGCGACGGTCGCCGCGCCGAGGGCCGAACGGGCGTGATAGGTCGCTCCGGCGGGAAGCGCCGGTACGGCTTTCAGGGCGGCCAGGTCCAGCGTCCCATCAGGGGACTCCGCCAGGTCGGCCTGGACGGGCACGTCCACCCACACCGGCTGGGGGGCCAGGTAGAGGACCGAAACAGGGAACTCCGTGGTGTAGGTAAAGACGGCAGTCCATCGCCCGTCCCACTCCGGGAGATGAGCACCCCGTCCCGGAAAAGCGAGGACCTCCTTCTCCAGAGTGACGGGCTGGTCGGCGGTGAAGGTCGCCTGCCATAACCCGTTGGTATAGGTGTCGTAGACGCGGGCGCGCCAGTAGAAGCGGACGCCAATCGGGTAATCGGAGGGGGTCCGCACGGTCAGGACGATCGTCTCCGACCGCTCGCTGCCCTGGCCCAGCGGGAGTTGGGGACCGTAGAGTTCACCCACAACGACAGCACCGCCCCGGAGGGGGGCAAAAAGGGGCTCCAGCCGCTCCCGCAGCGCGGTCAAAGGGCGGGAGATGTGGTCCCAGGCGCGCCGGGCCGTGGGGAGGATGTCCGCCGGTGCCGGGAAAACCCAGGCGACGACCACCAGTCCCAGGGCGACGTAGAAGGCGGCGCGGGTCATCTCCAACCCCAGGAAGGGAGCCAGCGGAGTGCGGGTGGCCTGCCACCCGGCGCGTCGGCGCAGGTAGGTCGTACGGGCCCAGAGGAGGAGGGTGAAGAAAAGGTAGAGGGCAATGATTCCGGCGCGCGAGCGCGGGTAGGGATCGTAGGCCTGGATCACCAGAGCGACGATGCCGGCAGGCAGGATAGCCCGCCAGGGGTCTCCCCGCCGGATCAGAGTGTAGCCGCCCCACGCCCCCAACCCCCAGAAGAGGGCATACATCAGCGAGAGGAACAACAATGGGTCCTCCACCTCCTGTCGCGCGGTCAGTTGGACCAGCGCGACCTGCAAGCGGTCGGAGAGCATCGTGAGCCGGTCAGCCCAGGTCACGTTGTCTGGCACCGTCAATGTGTGCCCCAATTGCCAGGGGACGAAAAAGAGGCCGTAGGCCAGAGCGAAGAAGAAGGCAAGGGCAGGTCGGAACCGGCTCTGGCCCAGGGCCAGACCCGCCAGCGCGCCCAGGAAGACCAGCGTCTGGGTCTGAAGCAGGTGGTCGGTCCAGTTGGTGGCAACCAGGCGACCGGAGGCGGTCAGGAGGGCCAGCAACAGGAGGAATACCGCCGGGCCGTCCCACCAGCGCAGATTGCCAGGAGCAGGCCCGGTCTCCCCGACATGGGGGCGATTATCCGCGGCTGTCAGTGGTTGGCTGTCCATCGTTTCCTCCCACGGCGACCACCCGCCCTCCGGCGGCCCGCATCAGCCGGTCCCGGACCGCCAGTCCCAGCCCCTGCTCTCCAAAATCGCGGGCGATAATCAGGGAGAGTCCCCGGGCATCCAGTTCCCGCAGCCCCTCATAGAGCCGCCGGGCAACAGTCTCCAGGTCTCCTTCCGGCCCCAGGACGGCGGTCTCCACCGGGAGGTCCGCTATCGCTGGCCGGTCCTCCTCGGCAATGAGCAGACCAATGCGGTGGCCCTGAGCAGCGTAGCGCGCGACCAGGTCCCGCAGGGCCGCGCACATCTGCGGCGGCGGGCCCAAGACAAGAATCATCGGCGTCCGGGGCGCGTAGTGTTTGGGCAGAAGGCCCGGCGATGGCATCGGCCCCTCCTCCAGCCGGGTCTGGACCGCCACCGGGCCCAGCAGGTCTTCCAGCGCTTCGCGGGGAAGCCCGCCCGGGCGCAGGATGGTCGGAATCGGACGGGTCAGGTCCAGGACGGTGGACTCCACCCCGATAGGAGTCGGTCCGGCGTCCAGAATCAGGTCTATCCGGTCCCCCAGGTCGTCCTGGACGTGCTGGGCGGTGGTGGGGCTGGTGCGGCTGAAACGGTTGGCGCTGGGGGCGGCGATAGGGGTCTGGGCGGCACGGATGAGGGCCAGGGCCACCGGATGCGCGGGCATCCGCACCGCTACCGTCGGCAAGCCCGCGGTGACGATGTCTGGCACAATGGGCCGTTTGGGCAGTACCAGCGTCAGCGGGCCGGGCCAGAAGCGGCGGGCCAGTTCCAGGGCGACAGGCGGCGCTTCCCGCACCAGTTGCAGAAGGGTTTCCGGTTCGGCGATGTGGAGGATGAGGGGGTCGGTGGGGGGGCGCTCTTTGGCCTCAAAGATGCGGGCGACGGCGGCGGGATTGAGGCCGTCCGCGCCCAGCCCGTAGACCGTCTCGGTGGGGAAAGCGACCAGCCCCCCGGCCCGGATGATGGCCGCTGCCTGAACGATGAGCCGGGGGTCAGGGCTGCGCGCATCTACCGGGCGGATAGGGGCCATCATCGGTCCATTGATAAAACACCCATTTGCATCGGCGGTTTTGCCGCCGATGCAAATGGGTTTTGCCTTCCCGTCTACCGCACCGGCGCGGGACTGGGGGGCATCTCCGGCATCCGCCCCCGCCGGGCCGGGGACGGTTTCTCCGTTTTCTCGCGGCTCACCGGGGACGGCGTGCCCCGATCTCCCTTATCGGGCAGAGGGCGTCCTTCCAGAACGGCGACGAACTCTTCCGCCTCCAGGGTCTCCACCTCCAGCAGCCGCTGAGCGACCGCGTCCAGTTGGTCCCGGTGCTCCTCCAGCACCTGCCGGGCCCGCCGGTAGGCGGTATGGATAATCTGCCGCACCTCTTCGTCTATCTGCTGAGCGACGGCCTCACTGTAATCCCGCTGTTCCCCGATTTCCTTGCCCAGGAAGACCAGTTCCTCTTTCTGACCGAAGGTCATCGGGCCCAGTTTCTCGCTCATCCCGTAGCGGGTGACCATCGCGCGGGCCATTTCCGTCACCTGCTCCAGGTCGTTGGCCGCGCCGGTGGTCGCCTCGCCGAAGACCAGTTCCTCTGCCGCCCGGCCGCCCAGGGCGAAGGCCAACTGGTCCTCAAACTTGGAGCGGCTGATGACGGTGCGGTCCTCTTCGGGCAGAGAAATCGTGTAGCCCGCTGCCATCCCCCGGGCGACAATGGAGACCTTCTGCACCGGGTCGCATTTGGGCAGGTAGTGGGCTACCAGTGCATGTCCGGCCTCGTGGTAGGCGATGATGCGGCGCTCCTCCTCGGAGAGGAGGCGGCTCTTGCGCTCCGGCCCGGCGATGACCCGCTCTATGGCCTCCTTGAACTCGGCCATGCCGATGGCCCGTTTGTTCCGGCGGGCCGCCAGAATGGCCGCCTCGTTCACCAGATTGGCCAGGTCCGCGCCGACAAAGCCAGGGGTGGCCTTGGCCAGCGCGGCCAGGTCCACGTCATCCGCCAGCGGCTTGCCCCGGGTATGGACCTTCAGAATGGCCTCGCGCCCCCGCATGTCGGGCCGGTCCAGCACCACCCGGCGGTCAAACCGGCCCGGCCGCAGCAGCGCCGGGTCCAGAATGTCCGGGCGGTTGGTCGCCGCCATGACAATGACGTTGGTGTCGGTGTCAAACCCGTCCATCTCCACCAGAATCTGGTTCAGGGTCTGCTCTCGCTCGTCATGGGAGCCGCCCAGACCGGCACCCCGGTGGCGCCCCACCGCGTCAATCTCGTCCAGGAAGATGATGCAGGGAGAATGGCGCTTGGCCTGATCAAAGAGGTCCCGCACGCGGCTGGCACCCACGCCAACGAACATCTCCACGAACTCGGAGCCGGACATACTGAAGAAGGGGACACCCGCCTCTCCAGCCACCGCCTTGGCCAGAAGCGTCTTGCCCGTGCCCGGAGCGCCCATCAGCAGGACCCCCTTGGGGATGCGCGCGCCGACCTGGATGAACTTCTGGGGCTCCTTGAGGAACTCCACCACCTCCCGCAGTTCCTCCTTCGCCTCGTCCACCCCGGCGACGTCGTCAAAGGTCACGGATGGCTTGTCGCTGGTGTAGAGCCGGGCCCGACTTTTGCCGAAGGAGAGGGCCTGATTGTTGACGCCCTGGAACTGGCGCAGGAAGAAGAACGCCGCGACCAGGAAAATGACCATGACCAGGATAGTCCCGCCGGTGCTAAAAAGCGTGGTCCAGTCCGGCGTCTCGGTGACCTCTATCTGCACCTGAGCCAGTTTCTCGTCGGCAACACCCAGGGCTTTCAACTGCTCGGCGAGGGTGGAGCCGGATTCTTTCAGCGACCGCAACTGCTGCCCGGTTTCCAGGTCTGCCACCAGGCGGTCCCCGGTGACCGTAATCCGCAAAACACGACCGGCCTGCACCTCCATCGCCACCCGGCTGATAGGGACCAGGTCCGGTGTGGGGGAACGGTGCAGGAGGTTATAGGTCAGGAAGAAGACCGCCGCCAGCAACAACAGAGTAATGAACGTACTGCCCCGAAACCGCGAATTCACGTCAACCTCCCATTCAGACGACTCCTATCAAGGTTATTATACCGCAAATCCCTCAGATTACCAGCAGATTCCTCACTCCAGATGGGCCAGAATCTCCGCCACCGGCGGACGGTCGGCGGGGTTCTGGCCCACGTAGGACCAGCGGATAATGCCGTCCTTCAGGACAAAGACCGCCGGCGCGGCCAGCCCGTCCCCGAGAAGATTGTACACCCCGTACATCTCAGCGGCCCGATGGTCCGGGTCAGCCAGCATGGGGAACGGAGCGCCGATGGATGCCCGAACCCCCTCCACCGCCTCCGGTGATGCCACCGCCAGAGCGACCACTTCCGCCCCCAGGGACTGGAACTCTCCGTATCGGTCTCGCAACTCCACGAGTTGCGTCCGGTCCGGCCCTCAGCCACACCGCTGGAAGAAGACCAGGACGACCGGCCCCCGGGCCAGGTAGTCGGAGAGAGTCAGAGTGCCGCCGCCAGCCCGCTCCAGAGTGAAGTCGGGCGCCCGGGCCGGTTCAGGGGTGGGGGTGGCCGCCGGGGTAGAGGTGACCGCCGGGGTGGAAAGCCGGAACGATACCCGCATCTGCTCCCGGTAGATCACCACCCGCGCCCGGGCTCGCTCCTGAGCCAGCCACTCTGCTATCGGCGTCCCTCCGCTCTCCAGCGCCGCCTGGGCTCGCTGGACCACCAGGAGGCGGGCGACGGCCCGCTCCAGGGAATCCCGCCCCAATCCGACCTCGCTCAGCGCGGCGGTCACCTGCTCGTCGGTGACGCCCCACATCTGCTCCAGGGCCGCCATCTGAGCCTCCACCTCATCCCGGCCCGGCACCGGCTGGGGCGGCGCGGCACGCAGCACCAGCACCTCGTTGATCAGCCGCTCCAGCGTCTCCTCCGGAGCCGGGGCCGGGACGCCCGCCAGACGGCTCATCACCCAGTCCAGGAGCACCGCCTCCGCCCAGAAGTTCCGTCCGACCGGCTGGCCCTCCACCAGGGCCACCGGTGGGTCCACAGGAGACGGAGTGACTGAAGGAACGGGAGGGGCAACCGGAACAGTCTCCCGGCTGAGCATCCCGATTACGAGAAAGAGCATCAGCAGCGCAATCCCTCCGGTCGCGAGGGCCCAACCCCAACGAATTTTCCTGGTTCCCATCAACCTTTCCTCCGCGCGGAGAAGATACCACAATCTGGCTGGAAGTCAACCGAAGGTTGGGTGTGACTACCTGCCTCACCCCTCCTCTGGCCCCCCTCACAAGTGTAGGTTTTTTTCTGGCCCTACTCCAGCCGGACCAGGGAGCCTCTTCTTTCCCCTCACCCCCTAATCCCCCTCTCCTTAGCCTGCGGCCAGGAGAGAAGGGAGATGAAGGGGGGATTTTGCGGCGGGCGGCTTCGCCGCCACAACGAAAAATAATCTTCTTTTTAGGGCCGCGGAAGCAGCCAGGGGCCCATGCAGAGAGGCCACAGGCAAAAAGCCAAAGTTGAGGGGAGGGGCCAGAGGAGGGGCGAGGGCCCCCGCCGCCGAAGGCGAGCGGGAGAGGGGCACGAATGATTCGGAAATTTCAATGAACCTGGGGCCAGGGGGAAGGGTGAGGGCGCAGCAGGGGAAGCCCTGCCCTGGAGCAGGCAGCAGATTGCCGGAATAATTTGTCAAGTTGCAACAGCGTCGGGCGAAAGGCTTTATCGGGCTTTGCAGGACAACTGCGAGCAGTTGTCCTAAAACTGTAGGACACACCCCACCCGGTTGGTATTTTGTTGAACCTGTGTTATACTTACATTAAACTCACCAGACCACCGCAGAGGGAAAGGTCGCGATGAAACTCCGGGAAGTCCTCCAACTGACTGATGGCAAAGTTCTCACCCGCAACACCGATCTGGACCTGGAAGTCAAAATGGGGTGCGGCGCCGACCTGATGAGCGATGTCCTGGCCTTCACCCACGAGGGGACCCTGCTGATGTCCGGCCTGACCAACCCGCAGGTGGTGCGGACGGCGGAGATGGCCGGAATCCAGGCCATCGTCTTCGTGCGCGGGAAAATCCCCCCGCCGGAGACCATCGCACTGGCGGAAGAGAAAGGCATCGCCCTGCTGGCCTCCAAGTACACCATGTTTGAAACCTGCGGCCGGCTCTACAAGGCCGGGCTTCCCAGTTGTGGCCTCTTTGAAAGCAGCCTGAAACGCTGGCGGGAATTCTTCGGCGAAGAGTAGGCAGGCTCATTCCGTGAGTATCCCTCCTTCCACCCCAGAACGGAAGCGGGAAATTACCCGGCTCCAGGAACTGGTCTACGAACTGCGGGTGCGGGATGCCATGACCACCCGCGTCATCACCGTCACCCCACAGACCACTATTGCTGAGTTCCGGGAGGTCCTGCGCGCCAACCGCATCTCCGGCACGCCCGTGGTGGATGAGGGGCGGATGGTCGGCATCATCAGCATAGAGGACCTGATCAAAGCGCTGGCCGCCGGACAAATGAACGCCACCGTCGGCGAGAAGATGACTCCCCGCCCGGCGACCCTGTACGATGACGAACCCCTCATCCACGCTGTTGGCAAGTTCTCCAGCCTCGGCTACGGCCGCTTCCCGGTCATCAACCGGCAGGGAGACCTGGTGGGGATTCTCGTGCAGGGAGACATCGTCCGGGCCCTCCTGCATCAGTTGGAGGTGGAGTACCACGAAGAGGAAATCCGGCGCTATCGCGCCAGCCATATCTTTGAGGACATCCTGGCCGACCAGGTAACCCTTCGCTTCCGCTACCAGGTGCCTGGCGGGGACTTTGAGCGCGCGGGGGAAGCATCCAGTCGGTTGAAAAAGACTCTCTCTCGTCTGGGCATTCATCCCCGCATCGTCCGCCGGGTTGCCATCGCCGCCTACGAGGCGGAGATGAACATCGTCATCTACACCGACGGCGGGGAACTGATCGCCGAGGTGGACCCCGAGAAGGTGTACCTGCAGGCAGTGGACGATGGACCGGGCATCCCGGACATCCAGAAGGCGATGGAGCCGGGCTTCTCCACCGCTCCGGAATGGGTACGGGAGATGGGTTTCGGCGCTGGTATGGGTCTTCCCAACATTCAGGACTGCGCCGACGAGATGCGCCTGGAGTCCACCGTCGGCGTGGGCACCCGGCTGGAAGTGGTCATCTACCTGGATTCCGGCGGCCGCCCCTGCGGGGGATAGATCACGGACGACGGACCACAGACGACGGACGACGGACGACAGACGACGGACCACGGACGACGGACCACTGACGGCTGGCGGCCATCGGCTAACGGCTGAACCTGCGACATGCGCCCTGGCCTTTCTCCTGATTGCCACCATCGCGTGCCAGATACCCGGGCTCGTCCCGCCCGCGCGGCCACAGACGGCGCCTGAAACGCCCCCCGACGCGTCTCCGAAAGCCCGGGAACTCACCCGCGCCCCGACGGCCATCCCCACCACCGTCGTCCCCACCGAACTGCCCACCGCGACCGCCGAAGTGCCCTCTCCCACATCATCCCCGACCCCGGTTCCGATGAGGACCCCCGCGCCCTCCCCCACCCCGCCCCCGGCGACGTCTCTCCCATCCTCCCCAACCCCCGCCCCACCGCCTCCGACCGTTTCCCCTTCCGGCCCGGTCACTGTCTGGGAGGGGACAGTCACGCTGAACGCCTACGACTGGGAGCGCGCGCTGGTCCCCACCGCCCCCGACGACCCCGTCTACCCCCACCCCCGGCTGGACTTCGGGGCCGTGGGCGGACCGGCCCCCCGGTCCTACCGCGCCGTCTTCATCCAGAACGACTACGCCCAGTTGGTCGTGCTCCCCGAACTGGGGGGCCGCATCCTTCGCTGGACCGACCGGACGACCGGTCGGCAACTCTTCTACGCCAACCCGGTGGTCAAGCCAACCCATTGGGGCTACCGGGGCTGGTGGCTGGCCACCGGCGGGATGGAGTGGGCCTTCCCCACCGAAGAGCATGGGCTGATAGAGTACCGCCCGTGGGAGTACCGGCTGATGGGGGACGGGGTCTACCTGCGGGGAGTGGACGACCGGAGCGGGCTGGTGGTAGAGGTGACGGTGCGGCTGGAGCGGGGCACCAGCCGCGTGGTCATCTCCCCGCGCATTTCCAACCCCACCGCCGAGGCGCGGCGGTTTCAGTTCTGGGCCAACGCGATGCTGACCCTCTCCGACTTCAACGCCCCATCCGGTGACCTGACCTTCGTACTGCCAGTCTCCGAAGTCATCGTCCATTCCACCGGAGACGGGTCGCTCCCCGGTCCGGGCGGGCGGATGGCCTGGCCGGTCCACAACGGGCGGGACTTTCGCCGCTACGGGGAGTGGCGCTCGTACCTGGGCGTCTTTGCGCCCCAGGCGGCGGGGGCAGGCTTTGCCGGCGCGTACGACCTGCAGACCGACCAGGGAGTGGTGCGGGTGGCTCCCTCTTCCATCCGGGGGGTGAAAATCTTCTGCCTGGGCGACCTGCCCCCCGACCTGTGGACCGACGACGGGAGCCGGTACTTTGAACTCTGGGGCGGGCTGACCCCCACGTTCTGGGATTCCACCACGCTGGGGCCAGGCCAGAGCGTGAGTTGGACGGAGTACTGGTACGCCGTCAGCGGGATGGGAGGATATACCTGGGCGAACGCCGAAGGGGCGGTGCGGGTGACCCCGCTGGGGGACGGGGCGGAGGTGGCGGTGGAGACCGTCCGGCCGACGGCCGTGACGGTGGTACTCCAGCGGGAGGGCGAAGAGGTGGCCCGCTGGCCGGCCGAAACCGGCCCGGGCCGCCCCTTCCGCGCGGTCGGCGGGTCGGGGGGCGGGCCGTGGACCCTGGAAGTATTCGGCCCGCAGGGTCTCATCCTGCGGGCCGAATCGCCGTGAGGAGATTCCCTCACACAAAGACACAGAGACACAAAGGCACAAGACTTTGTAATTATTCAGGCTTCCTCACCCCCCCGCCGCCTGCGACAGCACCCGGGGGGCAGCGGCGAAGCCGCTGGGGGTGGAGTGAGGTTGAACAGTTAAAAACTTTGCGCCTTTGTGTCTTTGTGTGATTGGTATCTTACGCGCGGATTTCCTGCCGCTGGAAGAGGATGTAACTGACGGCAAACAGGAGCACGGTGACCGCGACCAGCCCGGTAAACTGCGGCCATGCCAGCAGCAAACTCTGGCTCAGCGGCAACGGGGCTCCCAGAATCACCCCCTCCTGCAGTTGCAAGAGCACGCCCACCAGCCCGAAGGCCCGAAGGGAGGGGTACAGGAGCGCCATCGTCACTTCTGTGTAGAGGGTGATGGGGGAGAGGCGGGATAGCGTCATCGCGACCTGATTCTGGGCCAGGACCTCCTGTACCAGCCCGTACCGGATGGGCACCAGCAACTGAGAGAGCCCCTGGGCAATCATGCCCCAGAAGACGGTGAAGAAGAGCCAGACAGCGATGGAGGCCAGGGCCGCCGTTGCCGGTTGCCGGAACCGGACCGAGAAAAGGAGTGCCAGCGCCAGCCAGACGCCGCCGTAGAAGATGGTCGCCAGCAGGAACAGGAGGCTCCGGGCCACCTCCTCACCCCCGGGCGGGACGCCCAGCCGCACCAACCCCATCCCGAAGACCAGCAGCCAGATGGCGGTCAGCACCAGCGTCAGTGTGAAAAAGCCCGCCAGGAACTTACCAAAGAGCAGCGCGTCCCGGTAGATGGGTTGGGCCAGCACGCGAGAGAGGGTCCGCCGGTTGAACTCCCCATTGACCGTGTCAAAGGTCAGCGCGATGGCGATGAGCGGCACCAGGAAGGCCAGGAACCCGATGAAAGCGGGCAACGGGTCCCGCTGGGCGGTGAACAGCCGCAGGAACAGGAAGCGGTCCTGGCCGACGGTCGTGCGCAGCGTCTCCGCCGCCATGAAGACGGTGCCGGCGGCGGTCAGCACGATCAGCACTTCCAGAATCAACATCCGGATGCCGGTGAGGTAGTCGGCCATCTCTTTGGTCACCACCGCCCAGAGCCCGGTCCACGGCGAGCCTTCCCGGGGGAGCCGTCCAGCCTCAACCTTCGCGGCCATACTCCACCTCCTGGAAGTATCGGGCATAGACGTCGTCCAGGCTGGGTTCCTCCAACTGGAGGGCACGCAGGGAACCGCCCGCCTCCACGACGGCTCGGGCCGCCTCACCCCGCAGGTCCCGGCGGCCTTCTACCATGTACTTCTCCGGCCCCGTCGTCTCCGCCTTTGTGGCATCGGGCAGGCAGCGGAGGGCCTCCAGAATGGCCGCCTGAGGCCCCGTCGCCTCCACATGCACCCGGTAGCCGCCGCCCAGGACCCGCCGGGCCAGTTCCTCCACCGTCCCCTCCAGAACCATCCGCCCGCGATGGAAGAGCCCCACCCGGTCGCAGACGGCCTGGACCTGGTGGAGAAGGTGGGAGGCCACCAGGACGGTAATCCCCTGCGCCTTCAGGTCGCGGATGGTGTTCAGGAACTCCCGCGCCGCCTCCGGGTCCAGCCCCAGCGTCGGCTCGTCCATAATGATGAGCGCGGGGCGCTTGATGAGCACCTCCGCCACCCCCAGCCGCTGACGCATCCCCCGCGAGTACGTGCCCACTGGACGGTCCGCCACCTCCGTCAGGCCCATCCGCTCCAGCGCATCGTCTATCCGGCGGTACGCTTCGGCCCGGGGGATGCCGTTCAGTTTGGCAATGTAGATGAGATTTTCCCGGGCCGTCAGGTCGTCGTAGAAACCGACCTGGTCGGGGATGTAGCCGACCCGGGATTTGACGCTGAGCGGTTGCCGGGCGGGGTCCAGCCCCATCACCCACACCGTCCCGGAGGTCGGCTCGGTCAGCCCCAGGAGCATCAGGATGGTCGTCGTCTTGCCCGATCCGTTGGGCCCCAGAAGGCCGAAGACCTCGCCCGGCTCCACCACCAGGTTCAGACGGTCCACGGCGACGAAATTGCCGTAGCGCTTGGTCAGTTCCTGTGTCTGGATGACCGGTGCGTCCATAGGCCCTCCTTGAGAGAGGTGAGGACCGGCCAGGTCGGAAGACCCGGCCGGTCGTTTCTTTGCCCGTTTACCGGCGCCCGAAGCGCATCACGGCCCAGGCGACCACGGCGACCGCCACGGCAATGAGGAGAATCCCCACGACGCCCCAGAGGGTAGAGGTGAGCACGGTGATGCGGAAGTCCGCCGACTCGTAGCCGCCGTCCTGGGGCCGGGCCCGGACGGTGAGCATGTAGTCACCCGCCACGGCCTTGTCGGCGGGCTTGACGTGCATCGTGATCTCCACCTGCTGCCCGGCGGGGATTTCCGGAATCCGGTCGGGCTCAAAGCGGACCGACCATCCCGAGGGCGGGCTGGCGGAGAGTTCCACGTTCAGGGCCGTCGCGGTGCCGTTGTTCTGGACCAGCAACTGGATGGGCGTCTCCCGGCCAGTGTAGACCTGGGTGGAGAGCCGCTCGTCGGGCGTCCGGATGGTCAGGTCCGGCTGCCCCGTCACCTCGGCGACGAGGGAGATGTTGGCCTGGCTCTCACCGCCCACGGCGGCCACCTCAATGGGATAGGTCCCTGCCGGAATCTGGGTGTAGGCCCGGGCCTCAATGCTGATCCGTTTGGACTCGTTGGCACCGACCGGCAGGCTGGTCACGTCCTGGCCCATATACTTAAAGGAGACCAGAAAGCCCTGAGGTGCACTGGCCTGCAGGTTGACGGTAGTCTCTTCGTCCCCCTCGTTCTTCAACGTGGCGTCGTAGCGGAAGGTCGTGGTGGCGGCCCCCCGCAGGGTGGGCAGGTCCACCGACAGGCTGAGGCGGGCCGGCAGTTTGGCCGCCACGGTCAGTTCCAGCGGGAATTCGGCGGATACCCCTTCCCCGCGAGCGGTCACCGTCCAGCGGTAGGTGTCGCCGGGGACATTCTCCGGCACCACCACCCGCAGGCTGACCGAGGCGTCCTTCTCCGGTTCCACATAGACGGCGCGCACCACATTGCCGCCGCCCCGGAAGGTGGCCTCCCAGCCTTCGGGGAGCCCCTTCACGTCCAGATAGACGGTCTGGGGAGTGGAAGCCGTGAGCCGAAGGGTGAGGTTGAAGGTGACCGTCTCACCCAGTTCGGCGACCCGGGCCGGGTAATCGCAGAAGAGGAGCAGGCCCTGCCCTTCCTGGGCGCGGGCCGGAACCGGCCCGGTCAGGGCAATGAGAAGCGCCAGCAAAAAAAGAACCGCCCAGTTTCGTCGCATATTTCGCCTCCTTAAAAAGAGATGTGCGGATACTACGAGCGAACCAAGCGGTGAGATAGATATTATCGGTTGTATGTAACAGCAGATTATAGCACTTCGGCTTAAAATGTCAAGGGCAGTTGCCTGCGGGTGTGTCCCAATTTTGTCGGGGGCGTCCTGTTCCGCCCGATGGTAAACCATCGGGCTGATCAGGCGAAGCCCTTGCGGGCTGTTTTTGAGCCCCGAAGGGGCTTGGCAGAATCAGCCCGACGCTTATGAACTTTAAGAATTAGAGTTCAACGCAACTCGCTATCTGCTGGGGCTGGGGCATACCGCCATCGCGACGGTCACTGGCCCGTCCAACGAGGAGTGCGTGGGAGACCGGCTGAACGGCTACCGCCGGGCCCTGGAGGAGCGCGGGCTTCCTGCCGATGACCGCCGGGTCGTCAGCGGGAACTGGTCCGCCCTCTCCGGGTATCAGGCCACCCGCTCCCTGCTGGAATCCGGGGCGCCATTCACCGCCGTCTTTGCCCAGAACGACCAGATGGCCGTCGGCGCGATTCGGGCGCTGCGGGAAGCAGGCCTGCAGGTCCCGCGCGATGTCTCGGTGATTGGCTTTGACGACATCCCGCTGGCTTCCTACTTTGACCCTCCCCTCACCACACTGCGCCAGCCGATGACGGAACTGGGCGAGCAGGCGGCCCGCCTCCTCATCGCGGCGATCCGGGAGCCCCATACCCCTCCTCAACGGCTCCTGATCCCCGCCCGCGTCGTGGAGCGGGCTTCATGCGCGTCGCCCAACATCTCATCCCCCGCCCGATAGCAGAGCGGGGGCGTTGGTCAACCGGGCAACGCAACGATCTGCTCCGGAACGTAGAGCGCCGGCCGTCGGGCCGGTGTACGGGCTGACAGCCTGCGCTACGTAGTGCCCGCCGCCGGGCCGGTTTGAAAATAGGGGTCGGCGGAGGCCGACCCCTGGCCGGAGGCCCAGGACGGGCGACTTCAGTCGGCACCGCCAGCGCCCGCCGCCAGGCTGGCATGCAGGCTGACAGCCTGCGCTACGTAGTGCCCGCCGCCGGGCCGGTACAATGGAGGGCACACCGTGAACCGAAAAATCCGGACTCTGCTCCTCATCGGCCTGCCGATCATCCTTATTGCTCTGGGAATCTGGCTGGGATGGCGTCCCCGCTTCAGCCCCGCCGGGCCCAGCGGCAAACTGACCGCTGACCCCGCTGCCCTCCCCTCCGCCACCTATCGGGTTGGCGATTTCTCCGTCCGCTGGGATGCCCAGGCCCGCCAGTTCACCGTGGAGTCCCCCAGCCGCCCGGGCTTCGCCCTCTGGCAGACCCTCCCCGGTCGGTCGTTTGTCCAGGCCGCTCAGGGGACGGAGATGGTCCGGGAAGCGCGCGGGATGTTCCGCATCCGGGACACCCTGACCGACTCCTGCGGCGAACAGAGCATCCTCTCCATGCAGATAGCCGGGGAAGCGCTGGAGGTGAGCGGACGCCTGCGCTGCCGGTCCGGTCGGGAAATCCCGTACGCCCTGGTCCTGGAAAGCCCTGAGCCGAACCGACTGGACCTTCGCCTGCGGGTAGAAGCCAACCGCGCGTTCCTGACCTACGCCTCGTCCTGGGAAGACCGCTTCTTCGGCTTCGGGGAACAGTTCTCCTACGTGGACATGAGGGGCCGGCGCGTCCCGATCTGGGTCAGCGAGCAGGGAGTGGGACGGGGCGACCAGCCCATCACCCTCGGCGCGAACGTGACCAACGACGGAGCCGGCGGTAACCCATTCACCACCTACGCGCCCGTTCCCTTCTATATGACCAGTTCCCGGCGCGCGCTGGCCTTGCTCAACCCCGAGTACACGGCCTTTGATCTGCGCATGCCCAACCGGGTTCAGGTGGAGGCCTTCAGCCATCGGATCCACGCCGTCCTGCTGGACGGGTCCAGCCCGGCGGAACTCATCGCCCGGTACACCGAGATCACCGGTCGGCCCCGGCCCCTGCCGGACTGGGTCCACTCCGGCGCGATCGTCGGCATGCAGGGCGGCACCGAGAAGGTCCGCCAGGTGTACCAGGCCCTGAAGGCGCGCGGGACGCCCATTGCCGCCTTCTGGCTGCAGGACTGGGTCGGTCAGCGAAAGACGACGTTCGGCTCCCAACTGTGGTGGAACTGGGAACTGGATACGGACCGCTACCCCAACTGGGACGACCTGGTGCAGGACCTGAAGGCCGACGGCGTCCGGGTGATGGTGTACGTCAATCCCAATCTGGTGGACGTCTCCGAGAAACCGAACGCGCGCCGCAATCTCTTCCAGGAGGCGCTGGAGCAGGGGTACTTGGTGCGCAGGCCCGACGGTTCGCCGTATCTGCTTCTGAACACCAGTTTCTACTACGGGATGGTGGACCTGACGAATCCGGAGGCCGTCGCCTGGCTGAAAGACGTCATCCGGGAGCAAGTGGTGGGCGCGGGGGCCTCCGGCTGGATGGCCGACTTCGCCGAAGCGCTCCCCTACGACGCGGTCCTGGCCAACGGCGATGCCCGGGTCCTTCACAACCAGTGGCCCGTCCTCTGGGCCCGCCTGAACCGCCAGGTGGTGGAGGAAACCGGCGGCGATCTGGTCTTCTTCACCCGCGCCGGTTTCACCGGCTCCCAGGGCGCCTCCACCCTCTTCTGGGAGGGGGACCAACTGGTCTCCTGGGGGCAGCACGACGGGATCAAGTCCGCCGTCACCGGCCTGAACTCGTCCGGCCTCTCTGGCTTCCCCTTCAACCACTCCGACACCGGGGGCTACACCACCGTCTCCAACCCCATTATGACCTACCACCGCTCCGAGGAACTCCTGCTGCGGTGGATGGAGATGAACGCGTTCACCCTCATCTTCCGGACCCACGAGGGGAACCAACCGGAGCAGAACGTCCAGTTCTACTCCAGCGACGCCACGCTGGACGCGTTCGCCCGCTGGGCGAAGGTCTACGCCGCGCTGTTTGAGTACCGGAAGCAGTTGGTGGAAGAGGCATCCCGGACCGGTCTGCCCGTCGTCCGCCATCCGTTCATCCAGTATCCCGGCGACCCCGGCGTCTGGAGCATCACGTACCAGGAGTTTATGCTGGGGTCGGACTTTCTGATCGCGCCCGTCACCGAGGCGGGGGCGAAACGGGTAAAGGTCTATCTTCCCTGCGGGGAGTGGGTCCACCTCTGGAGTGGGCGGACCTATATGGGCTGCCAGCGCATCACGGTGGACGGGCCCATTGGGCAGCCCGCCGTTTTCTACGTCAAGGGGCTCCCGCTGGGGCGAGGAGTTTCGTCAACATCTCCGGGAGCAGGGTTTGCTCCCGTAAATCCGCTTCCCAGAGCGAGTTCCCATGTTCTACTACGGCTGCGATTACTACCCTGAACACCGCCCGGAATCGTTCTGGGAAGACGACGCCCGCCGGATGCGGGAGGCGGGCTTCAATGTGGTCCGCATCGGCGAATTCGCCTGGGCCCGGATGGAGCCGACCGAAGGCCAGTACGACTGGGAGTGGCTGGACCGGGCCATAGACGTCCTCTACCGGCACGGCCTGCGCGTCGTCCTGGGCACGCCCACGGCGGCCCCGCCCCCCTGGCTGACGACGGCCCACCCCGAAATCCTCCCCCGCGACAAATATCGCCGGGTCCGCCACGCCGGGAGCCGCCGCCACTACTGCCCCAACAGTCCCATATATCAGGAATACACCCGCCGCATCGTGGCCGCGCTGGCGGAGCGCTATGGCTCCGATGAGCGGGTGGTCGGCTGGCAGATTGATAACGAGTTCGGTTGCCACGACACCGGCCTCTGCTATTGCGACGTCTGCGCGGCCCGGTTCCGGGAGTGGCTGCGAGAGCGCTACGGCTCCCTGGACGGACTCAACGAGGCCTGGGGGACCGTCTTCTGGTCGGCCATCTACCGTTCGTGGGACGAGATTCCGCTCCCCTGGGCCGCGCCGGCGGAGCACAACCCGGCGCACCTGCTGGACTTCCTCCGCTTCAGCACCGACTCCTTCCGTCGGTATCAACAGTTGCAGATAGAAATCCTCCGGGAGCACGCCCCCGGGCAGTTTATCACTCACAACTATATGCCCTTCCATTCGCGGGAACTGGATTTCTACGACCTGGCGGCCCCGCTGGACTTCGTCTCCTGGGACAATTATCACTTCTACGGTGCCACGCCGGCCATCGTCGCGGCCACCCACGATCTCTATTGGGGGATGAAGGCCCGCAACTACTGGGTGATGGAACAGCAGGTCAGCCAGGTGAACTGGGCGCCCTACAACCCCGTCTTCCGCCCCGGCGAGGTGGGCCTGAAGGTCTGGCAGGCGGTGGCCCACGGTGCCGACGGCATTCTCTACTTCGCCTGGCGGTCCACGACGCGGGGGGCCGAAATCTACCACTCCGGCCTCCTGGACTACAGCAACCGCCCGACCCGGGGGTACGAAGAGGCCCGCCGGATTGGTCAGACTCTCCGGCGACTGGCTCCCTATCTGGAGGGGAGCGCCCCCCCGGCAGAGGTGGCCATCCTCCACGACTACGCGTCCCGCTGGTCGCTGGACATCCAGCCTCACCACCGCGACCTGGCCGATGACGAGGCATTCCAGCGGGCGCTGATGGGGCCCTACCAGGCCCTCTGGGCCCGCAACGTCCCCGTGCACATCCTGCGGGCCGCCCCGGAAACCGACCTCTCGGCCTACAAACTGGTCGTCCTCCCGGCGCTGAACCTGGTCGGTCCCGAACTGGCCGGGCATCTGCGGGAATACGTCCATAACGGCGGGACGCTCATCGCCACCGCCCGCACCGGCTTCAAGGACGAATACGGGCGGGTGCCGGGCCAGCCTCCCGGCTATCTTGCCGAACTGCTGGGGGTGGTCGTGGGGGAATTTGACTCCCTGCCGCCGGACCGCCGCAACTCGGTGCGGTTTGTGTACGGGCCCACTGGCTCCGTTCCCGTCTCCCTGTGGATGGAGACTCTGCAGCCGACCGGGGCCCGACCGCTGGCGGTTTACGAGCAGGACTTCTATGCCGGGAAGCCGGCCGCAACCGTTCTGGCGCGAGGCCGGGGCCGGGCCATTTACGTGGGCGTCCTGGCGGGCGCGGAATTTTACGGCCTGTTGATGGACTGGCTGCTGCCCCAACTGGGAATCCTTCCCCCTATGACAACACTTGAGGGGGTGGAGGCGAAGTTCCGGGTGGGCCCCCAGGGCCAGGTGCTCTTCCTGCTGAACCACAACGACCGACCGGTCCAGGTTTCCCTCCCCGCTCCGGCCACAGACGTCATCACCGGAGAGCGCTGGGCAGGGGAGAAGGAACTGGGCGCGCGGGAAGCCCGGATTCTCCTCATCTCCACCCGTCCTCGTTGAGGAAGGGGATGACCGTTTGGGGCGGGCGGCAAAGCCGCCTGCCCCAAACTGTTTCCCTTGAGGGCAACGGGGACTCGTCATTTACCTCTCACTTTCCCCTGCTCTTTCTCCCCCCAAACCCACCCATACGGGCTTTCTCCCTCTTGACAAATCGGACGTTTCGGTGTATACTAACACGTGTCAGTAACACGTGTTAACTCCGGAGGTTCCCGGATGCCCACCGACCGCCCGACTTCCCGCGACGTCGCCCGTCTGGCCGGGGTCTCCCGAACCACCGTCTCCCTGGTCCTCAACAACGTCCCCGACGTCCACATCAGCCCGGAGACCCGCCAACGAGTGCTGGAGGCCGCCCGACAACTGAACTACTACCCCGACGCCTCCGCCCGCCGCCTGGTGAGCGGCAAGACCTCCACCATCGCCCTGGTCTGGCACCGGGGGCCCGACCAGATGTACCGGGACGCTTTTCTCCCCGGCCTCCTCCAGGGAGCGACCCGCGCCGCCCGCCGCTATGGCTACTACGTCCTCTTCCGCCCCATAGAGCCCGATGAGCCCGACGACGCCTGGGTGGAACTGGCCCGCGGCCGCCACACCGACGGCCTCATCCTCTCCGGCCCCCGCTCCGACGACACCGCCCTCTTAGACCTCCACCGTGAGGGGTCCCCCCTGGTCCTCCACGGCCAACTGCCCGGCGCCGACATCCCATCGGTGGACGTGGATAACGAACAGGGAGCGATGACCGCCGTCCGGCACCTGCTGGCCCTGGGCCACCGGCGCATCGGGATGATCACCAACGCCCCCCTGGCCTACACCGCCAGTCGCCAGCGGCTGGAGGGATACCGCCGCGCGCTGGTGGAGGCCGGCCTTCCCTTTGACGAGGACCTGGTCCGCTACGGGAATTTTGACGAAGAGAGCGGTCGGCAGGCCATGGAATCCCTGCTATCGCTGGAGAAGTGCCCCACGGCCACCTTCATCGCCAGCGACATGGTCGCCATCGGCGCGCTGCGGGCCCTGCGGGAGCACGGCCTGCGGGCCCCGGAGGATATGGCCATCGTCGGCTTTGACGACATCGCCACCGCCCGCTACCTCACCCCCGCCCTCACCACCGTCCACGTCCCCGCCTTCGGCCTGGGCTGGAGCGCGGCCGAACTCCTCATCCGCATCATTGAGGGCGACCTCCCCAACGAGACCCAGGTCCGCCTGGAGACCCAACTGGTCGTCCGGGAGTCCTGTGGGGCCAATGCCCGGTAGCGGTTAAGGGTTCACCACGAAGACACAAAGACGCGAAGAATTCGCTCATTGTTAATTTTTAATTGTTAATTTCTGAAAGGAGGTGATGTCCAGAGTTGCTCCAACCGTTGTCTCTCCAAAGACCGCTTCCGATGAATCTGTTTGTATCCACCCCATTCCATTTCAGGAGGAAAGAGAGATGTCTCGGCGTATCGTTGGATTCTCCCTGACCGCTCTGACGGTCATCGGCCTGCTCCTGGCCGGCTGTGCTCCCCAAACGGTCACCGTCACCATCCCCGTGAAGGAGACGGTGGAGGTGCCGGTACAGGTCACCGTTCCCGTCCCTGTCTCCGCTCCCAAAGGGGCCGTGACGGTGCTGGGCGTGTGGGGCGGCTCCGAGTTTGAGGCCTTCGCCGCCGCCGTGGAGCCCTTCACCAAAGAGACGGGCATCGGCATGGCCTTTGAGACCTCCCGCGAGCAGGCCACGGTCCTGGTCACCCGGGTCCAGGCCGGCAATCCCCCGGACATCGCCATTCTCCCCCAGCCCGGTCTGCTGGTGGACCTGGCGAAGATGGGCGCGCTGGTCCCGCTGGAGAACATCGTGGATATGGACCAGTTGAAGAAGGACTACGCGCAGGCCTGGATTGACCTGGGCAGTTACGACGGCCACCTCTACGGCATCTGGTTCAAGGGCGCGCTGAAGAGCCTGGTCTGGTACAACCCCAAGGCGTTCCAGGAGAAGGGCTATCAGGTTCCCACCACCTGGGAGGAGATGATCGCCCTCTCCGACCGGATTGTGGCTGACGGTGGGACGCCCTGGTGCATCGGGCTGGAGAGCGGCGCGGCCAGCGGCTGGCCCGGCACCGACTGGATTGAGGACATCATGCTCCGCACCGCCGGTCCCGAGGTCTACGACCAGTGGGTCAACCACGAAATCCCCTGGACCGACCCGGCGGTGAAGCGGGCGTGGGAACTCTTCGGCCAGATCGCCCGCAACGAAAAGTACGTCTGGGGCGGCACCACGGGCGTGCTGAGCACCAACTTCGGCGACTCCCCACGCCCCCTCTTTGACACGCCCCCCGGCTGCTACATGCACCGTCAGGCCTCCTTCATCACCGGCTTCTTCCCCGGGGGCGTGAAGGCCGGGGAGGACTATGATGTCTTCGCCTTCCCGTCCATTGACCCCCAGTGGGGCGTTCCGGCGCTGGGCGCGGGCGACGTGGTGGTGATGCTCAACGACACCCCGGAGGCCCGGGCCTTCATCCAGTACCTGGCCTCGCCCACGCCGCACGAAATCTGGGCCGCCCGCGGCGGCTTCATCTCCCCGCACCGGGGGGTGAACCCCAGCGCCTATCCGGACGACCTGACCCGCAAGCAGGCCCAGATTCTGGCCAGCGCCGAGGTCTTCCGTTTTGACGGCTCCGACCTGATGCCCGCGGCCGTCGGCGCCGGGTCGTTCTGGACCGGCGTGATGGACTACGTCGGCGGGAAGGACCTGGACGCGGTGCTCCAGGCCATTGAGGCCAGCGCCCAGGACGCCTACAAGAAATAGCAGTTTCGCCGCACAGGTGCCTGGCACCTCAAAGGTGCCAGGCACCTCCCTTACTCTGGAGGGGAAATGAGCGAGTTGCTCTCCCAGGTTCTCGCCACGCTGGCCGCCATCCTTCTGGGGGTCGCCGGGATTGCCGGCCTCTTCCTGGGACTGGACTTCCTGGTCAGCCGTTTCCCCCAGCGCCTGCAGCCCAGGGTGCGCCCCTGGGCCTACATCGGGCCCGCGCTCCTCATCCTGGGCTTCTACCTGGTCTATCCCACTCTGAACACCCTCTACCTGAGTTTCCTGGACGCCAGGTCGGAGCGGTTTGTGGGGCTCCAGAACTACCTCTGGACGCTCATCTCCCCCGAAATGCACGTCGCCTTCCGCAATAATCTCCTCTGGATTGTCCTGATGACCACCTTCAGCGTCGGGCTGGGGTTGATCATCGCCGTTCTGGTAGACCGGGTGCGCTACGAGCCGATGGCCAAGTCCGTCATTTTCCTGCCGGTCGCGATCTCGTTCGTGGGCGCCAGCGTCATCTGGCGTTTCGTCTACGCCTACAAGCCCGCCAACGTCCCCCAGATCGGCCTGCTGAACGCGGCCATCGTCGCGCTGGGGGGGCGACCCATCGGGTGGCTGGTGGATACGGCGGTCAATAACTTCGCCCTCATCGCGGTCGGCGTCTGGCTGCAGACGGGGTTCTGCATGGTGATTCTCTCCGCCGCCCTCAAGGCCATCCCCAGAGAGATTCTGGAAGCGGCGCGGGTGGACGGCGCCAGCGAGTGGCGCATCTTCTGGCAGATCACGGTGCCGATGATTGGCTCCACCATCGCGGTGGTGGCGACGACGGTGGTCATCAACGCCCTGAAAGCCTTTGACATCGTCTTCGTGATGACCAACGGCACGCGCGGGACTGAGGTCATCGCCAATCGGATGTACAAGGAGATGTTCTCGTTCCTGAACTTCGGACGGGCCAGCGCCATCGCCGTCATCCTGCTGCTGGCCATTGTCCCGGTCATGGCGGCCAACATCCGCCGCTTCCAGGCGCAGGAGGAGATGCGATGAACACGGTGCGCCGGATCCTTGCGCGATTTCCCCTCCATCTGGCGGTCATCGGCCTCTGCCTCATCTGGCTGTTGCCGACGGTCGGCCTGCTGGTCAGTTCCTTCCGGCCCAAAGACGCGGTCTTCGCCACCGGCTGGTGGACCGTCTTCCGGTTCCCGCTGGATTTCTCCCAGTTCCAGTTGGATAACTACATCCAGGTCCTGACGGCGCAGGGGTTGGGGCGGGCGTTCCTGAACAGTCTGACCATCGTCATCCCGTCCACTGTTATCCCCATCACCATCGCGGCCTTCGCCGGGTACGCTTTCGCCTGGATGAATTTCCCCGGACGGCAGGTGCTGTTCGTCATCGTCGTCGGGCTGCTGGTGGTGCCACTCCAGATGACGCTCATCCCCCTTCTGCGCATCTACAACCGCGTCGGGCTCTCGGGGACGTTCCTGGGCATCTGGCTGGCCCACACCGGCTACGGCCTGCCCTTCGCGGTCTACCTGTTGCGAAATTTCTTTGGCTCACTGCCGAAAGACCTCTTTGAAGCGGCCTATCTGGACGGCGCCTCGCCGCTCACCGCCTTCACCCGCCTGGCCCTGCCCCTCTCGGTCCCGTCGCTGGCGTCCCTGGCCATCTTCCAGTTCATCTGGGTCTGGAACGACCTGCTGGTGGCGCTCATCTACCTGGGCGGGACGGAGAAGGTGGCCCCGCTGACGCTGCGCCTCTCTGCGATGGTCCAGTCGCTGGGGCAGGACTGGCATCTGCTGACCGCAGCGGCTTTTGTCTCCATGGCCGTGCCCCTGCTGGTCTTCTTCACCCTCCAGCGCTACTTCGTCCGGGGCATCCTGGCCGGGTCGGTGAAGGGATAAACAGAACACACATCACGCTTCACGCATCACGCTTCACGCATCACTCATCACAACTCACAAATCACGAATCAGGAGGCCTCTTTGCTACCACAAGTCCCTGTCTCTGAGAAACGGTTGGACGACTACCGCCCCATCGTGGGCGAGGAGACGGTCGCCGAAATCCGCGCGCTGGCCCAGCCCCTGCGGGGCGCGCGGGTGGTGCACATCAACGCTACCGCCTACGGCGGCGGGGTGGCGGAAATCCTCCAGACCCTGGTCCCGCTGATGCGGGATGTGGGGCTGGACGCCGAATGGCAGGTCATTGAGGGTGCGGACGAGTTCTTCAACGTGACCAAGGCCTGCCACAACGGCCTGCAGGGGATGGACATCCCCTTCACCGACGAGATGAAGGCCATCTGGCAGCGGTACAACGAGGCCAACGCCCGCCGTCTGGAGGGGGAGTACGACTTCATCATTGTCCACGACCCCCAGCCCGCCGGTCTCCTGCACTACCACGGCCGCGCGGGCGGCAAGCACTGGGTCTGGCGCTGCCACATAGACACCTCCCAGCCCAACCCCGCCTACTGGGAGTTCTTCGTCCCCTACATCTCCCAGTACGATGCCGCCATCTTCACCATGCGGGAGTACGTGGGGCCGGGGGTGAGTTTCCGGCATCTGGCGGTCATCCCGCCGACCATTGACCCCCTCTCCCCCAAGAACGCCCCGATGAGCCCGGAGGAGGCCCGGCGGACCGTCGCCCGGTTCGGGGTGGACGTCCGCCGTCCTCTCATCGTCCAGGTGAGCCGGTTTGACCCCTGGAAGGACCCGCTGGGGGTGATAGACGCATACCGCATCGTCCAGCGGGAGGTGCCCCAGGTGCAGTTGGCGCTGGTGGGCTCCATGGCGGCGGACGACCCGGAGGGGTGGACGTACCTGGACCGGACCATCCGCCATGCCGGGGAGGACTTTGACATCTACATCCTGCACAACTTTCACGGCGTGGGGAACCGGGAGGTGAACGCGTTCCAGACCGCCGCCGACGTGGTGGTGCAGAAATCGCTGCGGGAGGGGTTCGGGCTGGTGGTGGCGGAGGCGCTGTGGAAAGGAAAGCCGGTGGTCGGCGGCAACGCCGGCGGCATCCCGCTGCAGGTGATAGACGGGGAGACGGGCTTTCTGGTGAACAGCGTGGAGGAGTGCGCCGACCGGGTGCTCTACCTGCTGCGGCATCCAGAGGAGGTCCGGCGGATGGGTGCAGCGGGCCGGGAGCATGTCCGGCGCCGCTTCCTCACCACCCGCTACCTGGCGGACTACCTGCGGCTTTTTGGCCGCCTGGCGGAGAGGGGACAGTCACTGGGGGTTGACGCTGCCACATAAGCGAGGCAAACAGCCTACACAGCACATACCCATACCGATTCAGCCCCTGCGGATTCCCCGGCTCCGGCACCAGGGGGTCCGCGCTGATGAGCCGCCCCAGCGCCGGGTGGTAGTAGCGGGCCCGGTAGTCGTAGAGGCCCAGGGCGGAATCCCAGCGCTGGCCGGTATAGAGGCGGTCGGTGGGAAAATCGCCAATCGCATATCGCTGATCGCCGTAGGGAGTATATCCCCGCCGGGCTAACTCGCCACCTCTATCGCCAGTAGCCAGGGCGGCGGAGCCCAGATGGTCAGTATGCAGGTAGTATGCTGTGCCGGCCTGCCCTGGCGGGCCCTGGCGCATCGCGATGCGCTGGCTGCCCAAAAAGTAGTATTTAGTCACCACCGCAGGCGGCGGCGTTGGGGTGGGCGTTGGAGTAGGAGCAGGCGTTGGAGTCGGAGTGGGGGCAGGTGTCGGCGTCGGGGTAGGCAGAGGGGTCGGGGTAGGAGTGCGGGTGGGAGTGGGGGGCGGGCTGGGGCCGGGTGTCGGAGTCGGCGTCGGCTCCGGCGTCGGATAAATGCACCGGCACAGGATGGGATCCCACTCTCCATCCGGGCAGATTAAAGTTTCGGGGCAAACGGGCAACAGGGTTCCCTCCGCCGCTGTCTCCGTCATTCCCATCGGCTCGTAGGGCCCGTATTTGTTACTGCCACCCTCCATCCTCCACGGGAAGAGCGCCTCGTAATAGTCGCCAATGTAAACAGTGGTCTCTTCGGGGCCGATGCGCAGCAGCCGGTTCCCGTCTCCATCATACCCAAAGCGGGTGACCTGCCCGGTGACGGTGTTCGTGACGACGGCCAGCCGGTTCTCGGCGTCAAACTCCTGGCTGTAGGTCACCCCGTCTTCCACCCGCCAGGTCATATTGCCATTGGCGTCATACCAGTATCTCTGCATGTTGTTGATGTGGGTGACGGCATGCGGCTTGCCTCCCAGATAGGCGTAGTTGCCCATCCCCGTTTTGTGGAGGATGTTGCCAATGGCATCATACGAGTAACTCTCCTGGGTTGCCCACGGGCTGCCGGTCATCACCCGCACCCGCAGCGCACCGTTCCAGTACATCCCTTCCTGGCCCGGAATGACATCCCGTCCATCATAGGCGGCCTCTCCAGCCCCGCGGTCATACCGCACCTGGCTGCTTTCTGCCTGGATGGTCTGACCGTTCACCACGATGTAATCCACCCAGAGGTTGCGGTCGCCGTTGGCACAGCCGCTTGGCACACAGTAATCGTTGGTGAAGGCCACGTCCACCTGGTCGTCCCCCGCCAGCGGGGCCTGAGCGGTGTAATCGGCATAGGAAGTGGAGTTGACCGTCCACTCCGCCACCACGACCCCGTTGACCCGCAACTGCATCAGCGGCCAGCCGTCGGCGTTGGAGCCTTTGGCCCGGATGGTGATGGTTCGCAGGGGGGTGGGGGCAGCCTCAAAGAGGGTGAGCCGATCCAGGGAGTCGTAGGCGAAGCGCAGGGTCTCAGCCTGTGCTCCTTCATAAATGGCCGTCACATTTCCTGCCCGGTCGTAACCGTAGCGCAGGTCCAGCAGGCTCCCGGTCTGGATGCGCCGCAGGCGGAAAAGGAAGGGGTTTTGCGGCGGGCGGCGAAGCCGCCCGCCGCAAAACCCCCTCCCTCATTCCCCTCCCCTCTCCCGCTGTGCGGGAGAGGGGAGGGGCCAGGAGAGGGGTGAGGGCCCCTGCCGCCGAAGGCGAGCGGGAGAGGGGCACGAATGATTCAGAGACATCAATGAACCTGGGGGCAGGGGGAGGGGTGAGGGCCAAAAGTTGCCTGGAACGACTCTCTGAAATGGTACAATTTTTTGAGACTTGGGCCCGGTACGATTTTAAAGGACTCAACACGCCTTTCTACTATAACGCCTTTCTACAGGTTTGTCAATATACTGCGCGAAGGTAAATAATTACTAAAAACATAGACCCTGTCAAGTCAAATGATCATGTGACCGAGCCAGGGCTTATCAATGCTCTAACGAAAATGCTCGTAGTGAGCCACGAAGCAAAGCGGAGTGGCGTTGAAAAGGCCCACAACGGCACTCCGCTGGCGCTTCGTGCCTGACTACGAACGAACAAGAATAGAGCGCTGATGAGCCCTGTTTGAGCCGGCGAAGTCTTGACAATTCGCATCAGATGTTGTATAATGAAACCGGTTTAATTAAACCGGTTTAAAGAATCAGTTTTACACGCCCCCGCACATGGTCAAGAAAGCCATCACGATCCGAGATATCGCACGGATAGCGGGCGTCTCCCCAGGTACCGTCTCCCGGGCGATCAACAACAGCCCCCTGGTCAACCCAGAGACGCGCCAGAAAGTCATGCAGGTTGTCAGAGCGCTCAACTACGTTCCCAACCGCATGGCGCAGCGTCTCGCCACGGGAAAAACGCTGAGCCTGGCGGTCATTGTCCCCTTCTTTACTGCCCCATCTGTCACGGAGCGCCTGAAAGGCGTCGTGAGCACGCTGGCCAGGAGCAGGTATGATCTGATCATCCACAATATAGAAGACCCCGAACAGCGCACCGATTGCTTTCGTACCATTCCGCGCCAGGACCGCGTGGACGGCGTTTTGGTGATTTCCATATCTCCCACCGATGAAGAGGTGCCGTTGCTGGCAGAGGCGAGCGTTCCGGTTGTGTTGATTGATGCCCATCATCCGGCGCTGACTACACTGCATCAAATCACCGTAGATGACGTTGCCGGGGGAAAGGCAGTTACCGAGTATCTGATTGGACTGGGTCACACCCGGATTGGCTTCATTGGCGACCCGGCCGATAACCCTTTTAACTTTACCTCCAGCCGCGACCGCGCGCGGGGATACCGCCAGGCGCTGGAAGCCGCAGGAATTCCCTACCGCCCCGAATATTATGCGGAGGGCCCACACGGCCGCCGGGCGGCGCGGGAATCCGCACGAAGGATGCTCACCCTTCCTGAGCGTCCAACTGCGATCTTTGCCGCCAGCGACGTGCAGGCGGTGGGTGTACTGGAGGCCGCGCGGGAGTTGGGATTGCGCGTGCCCCAGGACCTGTCCATAGTCGGTTACGACGATGTGGAAATCGCCGAGATTCTGGGGTTGACGACGATGCGCCAGATGCTTTTTGAGTCGGGCCAGCGCGGCGTGGAATTGCTGTTGAAGACGCTGGAGAACCCGGAGACGGAACCGGTATACGAAGTGCTGCCCACCGAACTGGTGGTCCGAGATACCACCGGGCCTCCAATGTAAGATGGCAACCCAGTTGCTTCTTTTTAGCCAATGATTGCAACCGGTTTCATCTCGCTCGGTTCGTATCTTGTTTTTTGTGCCAGTTACTGCAACCGGTTTCAATAATTTGCCAGGTGATACGGCCTTAGAAAGGAGGTGATGATTATCGGAGCAATTCAATGTCAGGCGGCGGAAGCCATCGCCTCCTGCTCAGGCAGTGCGATAGCCTCCAAAAAGGTAAAGCGTTAACCAGAGCATCAAAGTAAATCAAACAAGGAGGTGAAGAGATGAGTAGCAGAAAATCTTTAGGAATTGCGGTAGCGCTGTTTGTCGTGGTGTCTATCGTGGCCAGCGCTTGCCAGGCCGGGACCCCCACCCGTGCGCCCGCAACAGCGGTCCCTACGGCTGTTCCAACCGCAGTTCCTACCGCGGCGCCGACGGAGATTCAGGCACCAACAATCCCAAATTGCGGGACGGAGCCCATCGTGCTGAATGCTTACTTTGAGACAGGGTTCCCTGTCCCCAAACAACTGGCTGAAGAGTTCTCCAGGCAGTTCCCGAACGTGAAATGGGACATCAAGGAGGACCAGTTCACGAACCTCATCAACGCGACGCCGCGCCTGCTCTCGGGCGACAACCCACCAGACCTCATCCGGCTGCCGACTATGGTCTCGTTCGCCAAAGAAGGGCTGCTGATGAACCTTGATGGCTACGCCGCTGCTTTCGGCTGGGATCAGTGGCCGGTGCCCCAGCTCAACCAGAACCGCGTCGCGCCGGACGGCACCCGCGGCTCCGGATCGCTCTACGGCATGGGCCTCAACTACAGTCTGACCGGCGTCTTCTACAACAAGGAGCTGGCTGCCCAGATTGGCATGACCGAGCCCCCCAAGACACTCGCCGAGTTCGATGAACTCCTCGCCAGGGCAAAGGCCGCCGGACTCCTCCCAATCATGATGTGGGGCAGCGCAAAGAGTGGCATGGGGCTTGCCTTCCCGCTCCAGCATTTGATGGCTGCCTATGGTCCGGTCGAGCCGATCAATGACTGGATCTTCCAGAAACCCGGTGCGACGATTGATACCCCATCAAATCTGAAGGCTGCCCAGCATCTCCAGAAGTGGATTGAGAACGGGTACTTCCCGCCCGACATCAACGCCATTGAGTACACCGATGCCAATGCCCGCTTCACCCAGGGCGAGGGAGTCTTCATGTTCAACGGTGACTGGCAGAACGGCGCGTACGACGCCGCCATGCCTGGAAACATCGGATTCTTCCTCTTCCCGCCCGCAGAGGCCGGTGCTCCCCCGGCAGCGATGTCTGCTCCGCTGACTTTCGGCATCGCAGCCCGTGCGAAGCACCCGGACTGCGCCGCGTTCTTCTTCAACTGGGTCGCCACGGACCCGACAGCCCGCCAGATTAACGTGACTGGCTTCGGCTCCCACCCGGGTGGCCCCGCGGATCTCCCGCTGCCGACCGTCCCGCCGGGCTCGGTCACGAACGAGACGCTCGCTGCCGGAGCCGTGGTTGGCAAGGCTGGCACGACGATGGACTTTATCGCCAACGCGACGAGCTCCATCTTCGCCCAGGGCTGGACCCCCGAACTCCAGAAGATGGTTGCTGGTCAGCAAGATGCTGCCGGGCTCCTCAAGGCCGTCCAGGCAGAATACGAGAGAGAACTCGTTATGGAACGGTAATAGCCGCGAGACGATTCCTGCGCCTCCTGGATCGCTGGTGACATCAATGGTGACGTCAGGCAATCGCCCCGCAGATCTCGCGCTCTCCCGACGGACCCGTTCTGGAAAACGGGTCCGCCGGGAGACCCTTGTTGGCTGGCTGTTCGTCCTGCCCGCGCTGCTGATGTACGCGGTCTTCGTGCTTGTCCCTCTACTGTTGAGTATTGTGTACTCGTTCCATCGCTGGTCCGGTGTCGGTCCTATGACCTGGATTGGGTTGAAAAACTATGTGACCGTCTTCCAGGTTCCCGATTTGCTCCGGACGGTCTACAACGCGTTCTCGCTGGTTTTGTGGTTCAGTCTTATCCCGGTGGGTCTCGGCCTCGTCGTCGCGAGCGTGATCCACCGCGTGGCGACCAGATGGTTCGGGGCGGTAGCCCGGACCGTTCTGTTCCTGCCCCAGGTCATACCCCTCGTCGCTGCAGGGATTATCTGGTGTTGGCTGCTGGCTGATCCAGGCTTGGTCAACGAGATCCTCAGGGCTATCGGCCTCGGAAAAGTTGCCCGTGCCTGGCTCGGCGATTTCCAGTGGGCACGTCCAGCGGTCGGCCTCATCGGGATCTGGGTCCTGCTGGGATTCTGTATCGTCTTACTGGAGACAGCCATTACAAAGATTGACCCGGCCTTGTATGAGGCTGCGAGAATTGACGGCGCAGGCTGGCTCCAGGAACTTGTCACAGTCACTCTTCCGCTTCTCAGGCACGAAATCGGCGTGTGCCTGACCGTTACTGTAATTAACGCGCTCGCCGCGTTTGACATCGTCTACGTCTCTACGGCAGGCGGGCCTGGCAACTCAACTGCGGTCCCCGGGACCCAAATCTACATCCTTGCGTTCACCCAGCGGGCGATAGGCCAGGCATCTGCTTTGGCTGTTATGCTCATGATTCTGGTCCTCGTTGTCATCCTTCCGATCCAACGCCTGAGCCAGGAGGTCATGTAAGGTGGGTTACGGCGAGCTCTGGGTGGGCCGGGCACTCCTCCTGGCGCTGATGGCATTCACAATCCTGCCCTTCATCAGCATCTTCGTGACCGCGCTGCATCCATCAAATACCCTGCCCAGGGGACTGGAATGGCCTGCGCATCCGCAGTGGGACAATTTCGTGGTGGCGTTCAAAGAAGCGCATATGCCCAAACTTCTCGTGTCCAGCACGTACCTTGTCCTCGCCATCGTACCCGTATCCCTTGTCATTTCTACGATGGCCGGGTTCGCCATCGGCCTCCTGCGGATCCCTGGATCGCGCGTGCTCCTGTTCCTGTTCGTGTTTGGGTTGACGCTCCCGCTCCCGGGAATCATCGTCCCTATCTATATCTTGGAGCGGGCAATGCATATCTACAACACCCGGCTCGCGATTGTGTTGCCGTTGATTGCTTTGTACATGCCCTTTGCGGTCTTCTGGATGCGTGCTCACTTCGTTAACATGCCAGCTGAAATCTCAGAAGCGGCTCTCCTGGATGGCGCGACCCCCTGGGACCTGTTCTGGCGCGTTCACGTCCCGCTCGCACGGGCACCGATCACATCGCTGGGGATTCTCCTGTCCGTCTGGACCTGGAACCAGTTTCTCCTTCCACTTGTGCTCGTAGAGGATCCGACGCAACGAACGATGGCTGGCGCGCTGGGAGCGTTCCAGGGCCACTATGCGACCGACATTCCCTTGCTGTGCGCTGGCACGATCTTGATCCTGTTACCCACCCTTGTCCTTTTCGTGTTGTTCCAGCGCCAGATCATCACTGCTCTGCTTCAAGGTGCAGTCAAAGGATAGGGTAGTTCCTTATTCAATTCATTATGAGCAGTTCCGGAGACTATATACCTGCCAATCCTTCATCAACAGAGAACCAATCAGGAGGCCAGAGAGCATGTTCTTAGATCTTCCCCTGGAGCAGTTACAGAATTACAAACCGCCTCGTGAGGAGGCCCCCGATTTTGATGATTTTTGGCAACACACTCTTGCTGAAGCGCGAGAATTCCCCCTCAACGCGCGTTTTGAGAGCGTGGACTACGGCCTGCGCCTGGTGGAAACCTTTGATGTCACTTTTCATGGCTACGGTGGTCAACCCATTAAAGGCTGGTTGATTCTGCCCCGATTTCGCCGTGGACCGTTGCCCTGCGTGGTGGAATTTATCGGTTATGGAGGCGGACGGGGATTCCCCACCGACTGGTTGCTCTGGGCCAATGTCGGGTTCGCTCACATGGTCATGGACACGCGCGGACAGGGGAGTGCCTGGTCTCCAGGCGATACGCCCGATCCAGAGCCCGAGGGATCAAGTCCCCACTATCCCGGTTTTATGACCCGGGGCATTCTCAATCCACGAACGTATTATTATCGGCGCGTTTTTACCGATGCGGTACGCGCCGTAGAGGCAGCACAATCACACCCGGATGTGGACGCCGGGCAGATCGCCGTCACCGGCGCCAGCCAGGGCGGAGGTATCGCTCTCGCCGTTGGCGGGCTGGAGGCCAAAGTCAGCGTGGTGATGCCAGACGTGCCTTTCCTTTGCCACTATAAGCGCGCTCTGGAGATTTCCGACTCGGCCCCCTACACCGAAATCCAACGATACTGCCAGGTCCACCGTGACAAGATAGACGTGGTCTTCAGGACCCTTTCCTATTTTGACGGAGTCAACTTTGCGGCACGATGTAAGGCAAAGGCACTCTTCTCCGTTGGCCTCATGGATATGGTCTGCCCTCCGTCCACCGTCTACGCGGCCTATAATCACTTCGCTGGCCCCAAGGAAATCCGTGTCTACACTTACAACGGCCATGAAGGAGGGGGAAACTACCACGCTATAGAAAAAGTCCGTTTCCTGACCAATCTCTGGAAATAGGACTGCACCCCTGACCTGACCCATGAGGAAGGTCCTGGGGACACACCTGGGATTTTTGTGAACAGTATCTCTGCCGGGCTTTGGAATGGCTCATCCGAACCCAACAGTAGAATCAAATCTTGCCAAGCAGAGGAGCAAATAGCCGGGGTGACAAGTCTTTCTGCAACGCCGTTTGTCTGTCCTCGTTTAGAATTGGGCGACGTATTAGAAGGGGGGTGATGATTATCGGGGCCATTCAACATCAGACAGCGGAGGTTATTGCTTACCATCCGGTAACACAGGTCATAACCAGAGTATCCACACATAAGAAGGTGAAAAGATGAACGGCAAGAAGACACTGGTCATTGCGGCCGCGCTGCTGGTCGCGGTGTCCATCCTGGTCAGCGCGTGCCGTCCCGGGACCCCCACCCCTGCTCCCGCAACGCCGGTTCCCACAACCGCTCCTCCCAAGCCCACCAGCCCTCCCCCCGCCGAGGGACCCGTAACCGTTGACGTCTGGTTCCACTCCGGTCGGGGCGGCGAACGGGACGCTCTGACGAAGATTTTCAGCGGGTGGAGCGACCCGAACATCAAGTTGAATCTCGTAGAGTTGCCCGAGGGCGACTATAATCAGCAGGTCCAGGCCGCCGCCGTTGCCGGTCAACTCCCCTGCCTGCTTGACTTTGACGGCCCATTTGTGTACAACTATGTCTGGGGCGGCTACCTGATCCCGCTGGACGACTACTTCACCAAAGATGAACTCTCGGACTTCCTGCCCTCCATCATCGCCCAGGGCACCTACCGGGACGGCAGGCTCTACAGCCTGGGGCAGTTTGACTCCGGGCTGGCCATCTGGGCGCGCAAGTCGTACCTGGAGGCCGCAGGCGTGCGCATCCCCACGGTGGAAAAACCGTGGACGGGCGACGAATTCAACGCGGCTCTGGAAGCCCTGGCCGCGCTCCCCCAGACCGAGTACGCCATTGACCTGAAGATGAACTACGCGCCTTCGGCGCCGAGCGAGTGGCTGACCTACGGCTTCTCGCCCGTTCTCCAGAGTTTCGGCGCCGACCTGATTGACCGCCAGAAGTATGAGTCATCCGAAGGCGTGCTCAACGGGCCCAAGGCGGTTGCGGCCATGGAAATGATCCAGGGCTGGTTCAAGAAGGGCTACGCCAACGCCCACGCGGCCACCGACGACTGCTTCACCAGCGGCGCCTGCGCCCTGGCATGGGTCGGGCACTGGACCGCCAACGACCACATCCAGGCAGTGGGCGACGACCTGCTGCTCCTGCCGATGCCCGACTTCGGGACTGGCCCCAAGACCGGCATGGGTTCCTGGAACTGGGGCATCACCAGCGCCTGCAAGCACCCCGAGGCGGCCGCCAAAGTGCTCAAGTTCCTGCTGGAGCCGGAGAACATCAAGATTATGACCGACGCGAACGGGGCCATTCCGGCGCGCATCTCGGTCTTTGAGGCGGACAAGCGGTTTGCTCCGGGCGGCCTGCTATACACCTTCGTGGCCCAACTCAAGGCAGGCTGGGGAGTGCCCCGTCCCATCACCGCCGCCTATCCGACCATCACGACGGCCTTCTCCACGGCGTTCCGGAACATCGCCGACGGCGCTGACGTGCAGACTGAGTTGGACAAAGCCGTGGACAAGATTGACGCGGATCTGAAGGCCAACAACTATTACAGATAGGATAGGGGGTGAGACGGCGTAGCACAGGGGGCCAGGAGCATCTCGCTCCTGGCCCCTCATTCACAAGCCACAGATGGATTCCCCGGTGACCCGACGGAGGAGAGAGCGAAGTGAACGGCTCGCGGGAAACAGGAAAAGAAACCGGTGGTAAGCAGCGGGCCAGGCTTCCGGTAGAAAAGATAAAAGAGAATGTCATGGCCTGGCTGATGATTGCCCCGGCCGCTGTGGGATTGATCATTTTCCTGATCATCCCGTTCCTGATGGCTTTTCAACTCAGTCTGACCGACACGCGGCTGCTTTCGCCCAACCCGCCCCAATTCGTTGGCCTGGAGAACTACCACCGGTTGCTGCGGGTCAGTGTCATCTTGATGGAGCCCTTGAGGGATCCGGTTACCGGGGAGGTGCAGCGGGACGAGGAGGGCCGAATTCTCTACCCGCGACCCCGCACGATTCTGCGCAGCGATGCCCGGTACGAAGGAATGGGGGAACTCGCCCAGTTCCATCTCTTTGGGAGGCGTTATCTGGTCGCCGCGGGTGACCCCACGTTCTGGAGAGGGTTAGCCAACAACTTCTACTTTGCCCTGGTCGTTGTGCCGCTGCAGTCGGCGTTCGCCCTGCTGCTGGCGATACTGGTCAACCAGAGGATCAGGGGGGTGAACCTCTTCCGGACTTTCTATTTCATGCCCGTGGTCGTGCCAATGGTTGTAGTAGCGGTGGTCTGGTTTTTCCTCTACAACCCCGGTGTAGGCACCATCAACGCGTTCCTGAAAGCCATCTCGTTCGGGCGATTGGGCCCCTTTGAATGGCTCGCTGATCCCAAACTGGCGTTCCCCTCCATCATGCTGCTGTCCATCTGGCAGGGGGTTGGATTCCAGATGGTCATCTTTCTGGCAGGCCTGCAGGAGATACCCGGCGAGTTATACGAAGCAGCGGAGGCGGATGGCTGTAACGAGGTCCAGAAGTTCTTTTTCGTCACACTGCCGCAGTTGCGCAATACCACCATCTTCGTGGTCGTGGCCACGACCATCCTGGCCTTCCAGTTATTCACCCAAGTGCAGGTGATGACGGGCGGGGGGCCAGGGGAGGCAACAATGACGACCATTTTGCACGCTGTCCGGGAAGGGCGCTACCAGTTGCGAGCAGGCTATGCTTCGGCCATCACTGTGGTGTTCTTTTTAATTGTGCTGGCGGTCTCCATCATTCAGCGCTCGGTGATGCGCGAAGAGAGGGCCATAGAATGAGCGCTCAAACGCCCATTCAGGTGCACCCTGTGGGGGGAAAGATGCCACACAGTCTCCAATACCGCTTTCGCAAAACCGCGAAGGCCATCCTCAACTACACGGTGATGACACTCCTGGCATGCTTTTTCGCATTCCCGCTTGTCTTCATGATGGTCTCGGCCACCAAGACGAACGAAACTCAGATCACATCAGACGTGGGCGGATTGCGGGCCTTCGTCCCCTATCCCTTAAGGTTCGTGCCCCCTGTGGACCGCCTGGATGATGCTCCCGCCGAAATCCGGAACGCGTACACGGGACTGGGCCCGCAGAACTTTTTTGATGTGTTCCGCCGAATGCCGTTCGGCAGATTCCTGTGGAACTCCATTCTCGTGACGACGACCACTGTGGGGTTGGGATTGCTGGTCAATAGTATAGCAGCCTACCCACTGGCACGGCTCAAGTGGAAGGGACGGAACGTCGTATTGGCGGCTATCGTGGCCCTGATCATCATCCCCTTTGAGGCAGTTGCGATACCCCTGATGCTGTTGACCACCCGGTTACCGCGGCCGGGCGGCGGTATCGGCTGGCACGATACGTACATTGTGCAGATCATCCCCTTTGTCGCCGACGCCTTTTCTATCTATTTGTTCTATCAGTTTTTTATTGGTATCCCTAAGGACCTGGACGAAGCAGCCATCATGGATGGCGCCAGTCGTTTGCGCATCTACTGGAATATCATCGTGCCCAACTCCAGGCCCGTCTTCGCCACCGTCGCCATTCTGAAATTCCTGTGGGTCTGGGGGTCATATCTGTGGCCACTGCTGGTCATTCGGCTGCCAGAATACCGACCACTGACCGTGGCGATGCAGGAGTTCTTCGGACAATACCCCCGCCTGTGGGGCGACACGCTGGCCTTTGCGACCATGACCACGCTGCCAGTGCTGATCCTGTTTCTGGCTTTCCAGCGATGGTTCATCCGTAGCGTGGCTGCGACTGGCATCAAAGGATGAAGCCAGGAACGCGCCAGGCTCTTCTAAAAGTGCCTGGCACGTTGCCCCAGGTGAAGGACTCCCCCATATGTTCCTGGCCTTTTTGAACCCCCAGGGAAACTTTGATCCGCAGGACCGGTACTGGACCCGGCACCCCGATTTCGGCGGGCAACTGGTCTACGTCAGGCAGGTCGCGCTGGCGCTGGGCCGGATGGGGCACCGGGTGGACATCCTCACCCGTCGCATCCGGGACCCTCAGTGGCCCGGGCTGGACGGTCCGCTGGACGGATACCCGGGCGCGCCCGGTGTCCGCATCATCCGCATCCCCGCCGGCCCCGACATCTTTCTCCCCAAAGAGGAACTCTGGCCCCACATCGGACCGGACTGGGTGCCGGGTATCCTGGCCTTCTACCGCCGGGAGGGCCGCTTCCCGGACGCGTTCACGGCCCACTATGGAGACGGCGGCCTGGCGGGTGCCCTCCTCGCCACCGAGACCGGTATCCCCTTCACCTTCACCGCCCACTCCCTGGGTGCCCAGAAAATGGACGGACTGGGCGCAACTCCGGAGAACCTCGCCGCGCTGGACGCCCGGTACCACTTCGCCCGCCGCCTGGCAGCGGAGCGGATCAGCATGAACCGGTCCGCCGTCAACATCACCAGCACCCGCCAGGAGCGAACCCAGCAGTACGGCCACCGGGCCTACCGGGGCGCGGTGGACGTCCACGATGACCGCCGCTTCGCCCTGGTCCCGCCTGGGGTGGATACGGCCGTCTTTGACCCCCGGGCCCGGGCGGCGGACGAAGAGGCCGTCCACCGGCGCGTCCTGGAGGCCCTGGAGCGGGACATCCGGGAGGACCGCCGCGATCTCCCCTGCATCGTCGCTTCCAGCCGGCTGGAGCCGAAGAAGAACCACCTGGGGCTGGTAATTGCCTTCGCCCAAAGCCCCGCGCTGCGGGAACGGGCCAACCTGCTGCTGATCACCGCCCACCTGGAGGACCCCCTGCGCCGGGAGGACGAAGGGACTCCGGCGGAACGGGAGATTCTGGCGCGCATCCGGCAGGTCGTCCAGGACCACCATCTCTGGGGCGAGGTGAGCACGGTGGCGCTGGCAGGGCAATCGGCGCTGGCGGCGGCCTACCGGCTGCTGGCCCGGCGCCGCTCCGTCTTCGCGCTGACGGCTCTGTACGAGCCCTTCGGCCTGGCCCCGCTGGAGGCCGCCGCGACCGGCCTGCCGGTGGTCGTCACCCGGAGCGGCGGGCCCGCCGAAATCTGGCAGGAGGACGGGGAGGAGTACGGCGTCCTGGTGGACCCCGCCGAACCCGCCGACATCGCCCGGGGCCTTTTGCGGTTGCTGGAGAGCCCCCAGACCTGGGAGGAGTTCGCCCGCCGGGGTCGGGAGCGGGTCCTGGCCCGCTATACCTGGGAGCGAACCGCCGAGGGATACCTGAATGTCGTCCGGCGGGTGCTGGAGGGGGACTTCTTCCGGCCTTCGGAGCCGCCTCTTCCCATCCACCCGTACTTCCGCGCCCCCCGACCGGAGAACGATGTCTCGCTGGAGGAGTTGCGGGGGTGGTATTTTGGGGAAGGGAAACGTGAAACGTGAATCCATCCGCGTCCATCCGCGTCCGGCCCCTTCCGGCGACCTGGACCTGCTGGCCGTCGGCGAGGCGGTGGTGGACCTGATTTCGGTGGAGGAGACGGACTCCCTGCGGGACGCCCGCACGTTCCGCCTCCACGTGGGCGGCTCGCCCGCCAACGTCGCCCGGACCGTCTCCCGCCTGGGCGGGCGCGCGGCGCTGGTGGCCCGCGTCGGCGATGACCCCTTCGGTCACCTCCTCCGGGCCGAACTGGAGGGGACTGGCGTCCTCTGCGACCATCTCGTCCTGGACCCGGACGCCCGGACCACCGTCATCTTCGTCTCCCACACCCGGGGGACGCCGGACTTCCTGGCCTACCGGGACGCGGACTTCCGCCTGGCGCCGGAGCAGGTGACTGAGGAGGCCATCGGTCGGGCGCGGGTAGTCCACGTCTCCGCCTTTGCCCTCTCTCGCCCCCCGGCTCGCCATGCCGCCGAACGGGCGCTCCACCTGGGGCATGAGCGGGGGTGCATCCTTTCCGTGGACCCCAACTACAGCCCCCGCCTCTGGCCCGACCGGAAGGATGCGCTGGAGACACTGGAGCGGGCCCTCTCCATGGCGACCCTGACCAAGCCCTCTCTGGACGACGCGCGGCGGCTCTTCGGCTCCGTCTCCCCCGAAGACGGCATCCGGAAATTCCACGAACTGGGCCCGCCTCTCGTCGTGCTCACCATGGGCCCGGAGGGGGTCCTGGTCTCCGAGGGGGGCCACATCCAGCATATCCCGGCGCTCCCCGTCTCCATCGCCGACGCCACCGGCGCAGGGGACGCGTTCTGGGGCGGTTTTCTCGTCGCCCTGCTGGACGGCCTCCCCCTTCCCGACTGCGCCCGCTTCGCCCAGCACGTCGCGGCGCGGAAACTGGCCACCGTCGGACCGTTGACCGAGCGGATAGACCGGCATGCCCTCTACGCCGAATTGAGGGGCGAAAAATATCTATAAAGAAACGGCCCGCGACCCCTTGACAAACGGAGCAAATTGGTGTATAATTGGGCTGAAACGTTTAAACCCAGTCGTTCCTTTCTTTTTACCCCGTTGTTGAAACGTTTCAACTATGCCCAGAGAGCAGACCGTCACCATCCGGGATGTCGCCCGAAGGGCGGGGGTCTCCATCGCCACCGTCTCCTACGTCCTCAATGAGAGCGCCCCCATCAGCGAAGAGACCCGCGCCCGGGTCCTGGCCGCCGCCGCCGAACTGGGCTACCGGCCCAGCGCCATCGCCCGCGGCCTGCGGGCCGGGCAGAGCCACACCCTCGGCTACTCCTGGCACCACGTCCCCCGCGACCAGTGGCACCCCATTCTGGACCCCTTCCTTTACAGCATCGCCCAGGCCGCCGAGTTCCAGGGTTACCACATCCTCACCTTCACCCAGGCCGAGTACGGAGACCCCTGGTTCCCCTATCGGGAACTGATGCTCACCGGACGGGTGGACGGCTTCATTATCTCCGAGACCAACCGGGATGACCCCCGCATCCGCTATCTTCTGGAGCAGGACTTCCCCTTCGTGGCCTTCGGACGGGCCAACGACCAGTGGGACTTCCCCTACGTGGACGTGGACAACGCGGCGGGAACCCGGATGGCCGTCCAGCACCTGATCGGGCTGGGCCACCGACGGATTGCCGTCATCACCTGGCCGGAGGATTCCCTCACCGGCTCCTACCGGTTCCAGGGGTACCTGGAAGCCATGCAGGAGGCCCGCCTGGAGATAGACCCGGCCTGGATCATCCGCACCGAGCACGCCGAGGCGTCGGGCCGTCAGGCGATGCGGATGCTCCTGAGTTTGCCGCCGGACCGCCGTCCCACCGCCGTGGTGACGATGAGCGACCTGATGGCCATCGGCGCGATGAACGCCCTCTACGAAGCCGGCCTCTATCCCGGCCGCGAGGTCTCCGTCGTGGGGTTTGACGATGTGCCGATGGCCCAGTATCTGCGCCCGCCGCTGACCACCGTCCGTCAGCCCGTCGCGGAGGTGGGGAAACTGGTCGTGGAAATGTTGTTGCGGATTATCCGGGGGGAACCGCTGCTCAGCAAGAGGGTGTTGGTCCAGCCGAAGTTGATCGTTCGGGAATCCACCGGGAGAGTGTAGATGTTCCGTAACTATTCAGGCGCTGACTGAAGTCACTCTTCCTGGGCCTGCAGCCGATGGTCGGCCTTCGCCGACCATCTTTGGTATGCCCGTGGAAGGGTGTCGGCGAAGGCCGACACCCGGCACGAAGGGCCCAGGGAAGACGAACAGATCCAGGGCAGGGGCCCGTCCCGGGCCAGGAGACTGTCGGCCCCCCCGGCGCACCGACACCCGCCCGCCTCGGACCGGCGGAGGGGCATCGCGCGCATTGTGATTATACCACAAAACAGAGGAACTGCCCAGATGAACGTCAAGGCATTCATCTTTGACCTGGACGGCGTCCTGACCGATACCTCCGACTACCACTACCGCGCCTGGAAACGGCTGGCCGATGAACTGGGCATCCCCTTTGACCGCCAGCGCAACGAGGCCCTGCGCGGTGTCTCCCGCCGCCGCTCTCTGGAACTCCTCCTGGACGGCCGCCCCGCCACCGAGGCCCAGATGGAGGAGTGGATGGAGCGCAAGAACCGCTACTACGTGGAGTCCCTGGAGGGGCTCACCCCCGATGACCTCCTCCCCGGCGCGCTGGACCTCCTCCGGGAGATTCGTCAGGCCGGACTGAAGGTCGGCATCGCCTCGGCCAGCAAGAACACCCGCACCGTCCTGGACCGGCTGAACCTCTGGCCCCTGGCCGATGCCGTCTCCGATGGGTACAGCGTAGAGCGGACCAAGCCGGCCCCCGACCTCTTCCTGCACTGCGCGCGGCAACTGGGGGTCTCCCCCGAGGAGGCCGTCGTGGTGGAGGACGCGGCCGCAGGGGTGGAGGCCGCCCTGGCGGGGGGCTTCTGGACCGTCGGGCTGGGGCCCGGGGCGCGCGTGGGCGCGGCCCACGTCGTCCTCCCGTCCCTGGAAGGCGTCACCCTCCCCCACATCCTCGCCCGCCTTCCCGGCGGGGCTGAGTCCTCCCCGACCGACCCCTGGCGCGTCGTGGAGGCGGAGTTCCGCCCCGACCGTCTGCGCCCGATGGAGACCGTCTTCACCGTCGGCAACGGGTACCTGGGGACGCGCGGCGCCTTTGAGGAAGGGTACCCGGGGGATAGCCCCGCCACCTTGGTCCACGGCGTCTTTGACGACCACCCCCTGGTCTACACCGAACTGGTCAACTTTCCGAACTGGCTCCCCTTCACCCTGACGGTGGAGGGAGAGCGGTTCCGGATGGACCGGGGGACGGTGCTGGCCTACCGGCGGGAACTGGACCTGCGGACGGGGGTGCTGACCCGCCTGGTGCGCTGGCGCAGCCCCGCCGGGCACACGGTGGACCTGAAGATAGAGCGCTTCGCCAGCCTGGCGGACCCCCACCTGCTGGTCATCCGCTACCGGGTCACCGCACTGGACTTCTCCGGAAGAGTGGAACTGCGGGCCGGACTGAACGGGTATGCCATGAACCCCGAACTCTACCACTGGCAGCCGGTGGACCAGGGGGCCGTGGGGTCGCAGGCCGTCTATCTGCGCACGCGCACGAAGCGCTCCGGGATAGAGGCGTGCCTGGCGGCCCACCTGGCCGTCGTCGCGCCGGGGGAGGTGACGTACGCGCCGATGGACTGCGAAAACGCGCCGGCGGTGGTGGCCCGGACGGCGGTCTGCCCCGGCGACACGCTGGTGGCGGAGAAGCGGGTGACCCTCTTCACAGGCCGCGACGTCCCCGATGTTCAGGAGGCGACCCTGGCCGCGCTGGAAGCCGCCGCGGCCCGGTGCTACGACGACCTGCGCGCGGCCCACGAGGCCGCCTGGGCGCGGGAGTGGGAGGCCTGCGACATCGTCATTGAAGGGGACGACCGGGCTCAGCAGGCCGTCCGCCACAGCCTCTTCCAGTTGCTCATCACCGCTCCCCGCGGCGACGACCGGGTGAGCATCCCGGCCAAGACCCTCAGCGGCTTCGGCTATCGGAGCCACGTCTTCTGGGATACGGACATCTTTGTCCTGCCCTTCTTCACCTTCACCCGGCCGGAGATCGCCCGCAATCTGCTGATGTACCGCTACCACACCCTCCCCGGCGCGCGCCGGAAGGCCGGGCGGCACGGTTACCAGGGCGCGATGTACGCCTGGGAGTCCGCCGACACCGGCGACGAGACCACGCCCCGTTGGGTCCCCGCCCACAACGGCGAACTGGTCCGCATCTGGTGCGGCGACATTGAGGACCACATCACCGCTGACGTCGCCTACGCCGTGGTCCAATACTGGCGCGTCACCGGCGACGATGCCTTTATGCGGGACTACGGGGCCGAGATGGTGCTGGATACGGCCCGCTTCTGGGCCTCGCGCGTCTCCTGGAACGAGGAGCGGAGTCGCTACGAGATTCGGGACGTCATCGGCCCGGACGAGTACCACGAACACGTGGACAACAACGCCTACACCAACGGGATGGCCCGCTGGAATCTGGAGGCCGCGCTGGAGGTGCTGGCCTGGCTGCGGGAGCAGGCGCCCCAGGAGGCCGCCGCACTGGAATCCCGCCTGGGGCTGACCGACGAGGTCCTGCGCCGCTGGACCCACATCATAGAGCACCTCTACATCCCGCACGACCCGGAGAGCGGCCTGATAGAGCAGTTTGAGGGGTTCTTTGACCGGGAGGATGTGGACCTGAGCGCCTACGAGCCCCGGCGCGTCTCTATGCAGGTCCTGCTGGGCATTGAGGGCGTCCAGCGGTACCAGGTCCTGAAGCAACCGGACGTGCTGATGCTCCTCTATCTGTTAGGGGACCGGTACGACCCGGAGACGGTGCGCTGCAACTGGGAGTACTACACGCCGCGCACGGACCTCTCCCACGGCTCCTCGCTGGGGCCGCCGATCCAGGCGCTGCTGGCGGCCCGGATGGGGGATGTGGAGGAAGCCTACCGGCGCTTTCTGCATGCTGCGCTGACCGACCTGGAGGACATGCGCGGCAACACGGCCGACGGCTTCCACGCCGCAACTGCGGGCGGCCTCTGGCAGGCGCTGGTCTTCGGCTTCGCCGGACTGGAGGTCCGGGACGGCGGTTATACACTGAACCCCCGTTTGCCGGCCCACTGGCGGCGGCTGGCCTTCTCCGTCCAGATTCGCGGCCAGCGACAGGAGGTAGACATCCGTGCCGACTGAAGTCGCCCGCTGCGGGCCTTTGGCCGAGGGTCGGCCTTCGCCGACCCGTCATCCCACCCCCTGGCGGTTTCACCGCTGCGCAGCACCCGTGCGGTTGCCCAGGGCAGGCGCAAGGCCTGCCCCTACAACGGTTGCCCCCCTTGCGGTTGCCCAGGGCAGGGCGTAGGGGCAACCCTTGCGGTTGCCCAGGGCAGGCGCAAGGCCTGCCCATACATATGGCCCGTCCCTACAACGGATTCTGTGGAGGTGATGCCAGGAAAGAAGAAAACGCACGCTGACCCAACCAACCGTTAACGGAACCCAAATTCCCATTCCCAAAAATCCAAGGAGGAGGTAACATGTACCGCAAAGCATTCGCTCTGATGGCGCTGGTCGTGGTGGCGGGGCTGGTGCTGACCGCCTGCGCCCCCCAGACGGTCACCGTCACTGTCCCGGTGGAGAAGAAGGTGGAGGTGACGGTGGAGCGGACGGTGGAGGTGCCCCGGGAGCGGGTGACGGTCCGGCTCTCCGGCTGGGCCGCCAACCCCCAGGAGACGGCGCTCCTGGAATCGCTCCTCTATCGCTTCAGCGTGGAGAACCCCGACATCATCGTCAAGTACGAGCCCATCACCGGGGACTACTGGCAGGCCATCAAGACCCTGGTCGGGGCAGGGGAGGAGCCAGACATCTACTACATGGACATCTTCCAGTTCCCCTTCTTCGCCAAGGAAGGCGTACTCCTGCCGCTGGACGACCTGATGGCCTCCACCGGGACGAGCCGGGACGTCTTCATCCCCGACCTGATCAACGCCTTCACCTACGAGGGGAAGACCTACGGTATCCCCAAGGACTTCAACACCCTGGCCCTCTTCTACAACAAGGACCTGTTTGATCAGGCCGGGTTGGCGTACCCGACGGACGACTGGACCTGGGATGACCTGAAGGCGGCGGCCCAGAAGTTGAGCCAGCCCGACAAGAACATCTACGGGCTGGGCGTCCCCGCCGACCCTGGCCGCTTCCCCATCTTCGTCTTTCAGAACGGCGGCCGGATCATGACGGAGGACTTCTCCGACACGCTGCTGGACAGCCCCGAGGTGGTGGAGGCGGCCCGCTTCTACACCGGCTTCTACTTTGACAAGAGCGGCGCCCTCCCCTCCGATGTCGGCGAGGGCTGGCAGGGGACGGCCTTCGGCAAAGGCAACTTCGCCATGGTCTACGAGGGCGGCTGGCTCATCCCCTACCTGAACCAGCAGTTCCCGGACCTGAAGTACAGCGCGGTGCTGCCGCCCAAGGGGCCGAAGGGGTACGGCAACCTCATCTTCACCGTCGCCTACGTCATCTCCAGGAACTCCAGGAACCCCGACGCCGCCTGGAAGGTGATTGAGTTCATCACCAACGAAGCCAGCCAGACCACCGTCCTGGAGAGCGGCTTCGCGCTGCCGTCCCGCGCGGCCCTCATCAACCATCCCTACTTCCAGACCCATCCCGAGTCGGCGACCATCTTCCGGGGCGCCACGGGGGCCACGCCCTTCATGTGGGGCCTCTACGGCTCGGACGTGAACGAGAAGATGGGCCAGGCCCTGGAGCGCATCTACCTGAAGGGGCAGGACCCGGAGGCCTCCTTCCAGCAGGCCGCCCAGGAACTGCGGGAGATTCTGGGCAAGTAGCGGGTGGCCCCGATGTGCCCGGCGCCTTCCGGCGCCGGGCACATCCCCCGAAAGGAGACCTATGTTCTCTCCAGCGACGCGCCGGAAACTCTCCGAATGGCTGACGGCCTATGTCTTCCTGGCGCCGTGGTTCTTCATCCTTTTCGTCTTCATCATCTTCTCCATCGGCTGGGCCTTCTACCTCTCATTCACCGACTACAATCTCTTCAGTCCGCCCAAATGGGTCGGTCTGACCCAGTACATCCGGGTGCTGCGGGACCGGGATTTCCTGCAGTACGCCCTTCCCAACACCCTGAAATATGTCGCCGTGGTGGTCCCGACCCAGACGGTCATCTCCCTCATCACCGCCTTCGCCCTGGATCAGGGTATCCGCTTCCGCCGCTTTTTCCGCACCGCCTTCTACGTCCCTTCGGTGACTTCGTCGGTAGTCATCTCGCTGATCTTCATCTGGCTCTTCAGCAAAGTCGGCATCATCAACCAGATTTTCGGCCTCAAGATTGACTGGCTGAACAGCCCCACCTATGCCCTGCCGACCATTATGATGGTGAACATCTGGTCCACCATCGGCACGATGATGCTGATTTTCCTGGCCGCGCTGCAGGACATCCCGGTGGCCCTCTACGAGGCGGCCCAGATAGACGGAGCGAACCGGCTGCAAATCCTCCGCTACGTCACCATCCCCGCGCTGCGGCCGGCCATCTTCTTCGTGGTCACGATGGGCGTCATCGGTTGCTTCCAGGTCTTTGACCAGATTTACGTGATGACAGCTGGTGGGCCCCTGGGCGCGACGACGACCATTGCCTACCTGATCTACAAGTGGGCCTTCGGGAGCACCAACATCCAGATGGGACGGGCCTCCGCCGTCGCCTTCATCCTGTCGCTGATGATCCTGGTCGTCGTCCTGATCCAGCGCCGGATTATTGAACGGGAGGGGTAAAATGACGACTGTGGCGCGTGCGCTACCCCGCCGGGACGTTTTCGCCCTCTGGGACCGCCTCAAAATGCCACTCTTTTACGGCGTGCTGATCCTCTGGACCATCGTCAGCATCTTCCCCTTCTGGGTATCGGTGGTCTATTCGCTGAAGCCGGTGGCGAACTCCTACGACCCACCCTATCTGTGGCCGGTCCCGTTCACACTGGAGAACTACCGCACAGTCCTGACCCAGTTTGAACTCTTCCCCCGCTGGGTGCTGAACAGCACGGTGGTGGCCATCACGGTGATGGTCATCCGCACCCTCTTCTGCGCGATGGGCGGATACGCCTTCGCCCGCCTGCGCTTTCCGGGCAAGAATCTGCTCTTCACCCTCACTCTTTTCACGATGATGGTCCCGGGCCAGGTCACCCTCATCCCCCAGTTCCTGATCATCGGGCCGGGGGTGATCCGGAATCTGACTATCGCCGGAGTAAAGATTCCCACGGGGTTTGGCCTGCTGAACAACCTAGGAGCGCTGATCCTGCCGGGCATCGTGGACGCTTTCGGCCTCTTTATGATGACCCAGTTCTACAAAAGCATCCCCTCGGAACTGGAGGAGGCGGCGCTGGTGGACGGCCTGGGACGGTTTGGCATCTTCTTCCGCATCGTCCTGCCCATCAGCCAGACCGCGCTCCTGACCCTGGCTCTCTTCACCTTCCAGGGCACCTGGAACGCGTTTATGTGGCCGCTCATCGTCCTGCGCTCGCCGGAGATCTTCACGCTCCCCATCGGGCTCCAGTGGTTCAAAGGCGAGTACTACACCCTGTATTCCATCGTCCTGGCCGGCTCCATTTTCAACAGTCTGCCCATCATCCTCATTTTCTTCCTCTTCCAGCGCTACTTCATTCGCAGCGTGGCGGTGACGGGGCTGAAGGAGGCATAGATAAAGTACCTGCGGGAGCAAATTCGCCGCGAGAACTCCGTCTTTCTGCCAGGGAAAAAGAGTTGCGGCGGTGGCCTTTGGCCACCGCCGCAAATTTCTTTGCTCCCCCTATCCCCCACTGCCAGGCAAGGAAAGAGGGAACCAGGATAAGGGGCCAGGAAGCAATGCGCTCCGTTAAAGAATCAGAATCAACGGAGCATTAAGGAGCCGTACAGGCAAAGTTTGCCGCGTCGTTCGTGTCCCCTGTCCCCTTATAGACTGCGACCTGCGGGTATGGGCAAATGGGGCGGGTCCGAAGCACGTTGATGCGGAGCCTGTCGTACTTGGCCGCGATGACCTGGTCGGGCGCTACCCCCTCCTCCACCCAGGCCTGAATGACCGCGAGCCAGTCAACACTATCCGGGCCATCCCCGCCGCCGCAGTGGGTTACCCCGGGCAACATGAATAGGCGGAAGAACTCCTGTGTCTCCTCCAGGCCGCCCATCGCTTTGACAACGTTGTTGTAGTAGTTGATGCTGTTCCTCGGGGCAATGTTCTGGTCGTTCCAGCCGTGCCACAGCAGCAGTTTGCCGCCGAGTTCCTTGAAGGCGGTGAGGTCCGGCTCCACAGCGTTAATGATGGGGCCGTACCGGTAGTCACCGTCAACGAGGATCGCGAAGTCTTCCGGGTCCTCAAAGTCAAAGGTCCGCCAGTCCCAGTTGGGGTCATCAAACAGTACCCACTTGAAGTAACTCACGGGGATAACGAACGGCTCGCCGATATGGCCGGGCCAGCCCAACTCGCTGCCGCGCTCAAAGCCGGGGTACCACAGTTCCCCAGTAATCGGGTTCGGTAGCCCCTGGTAAATCTTTTGGACCGTGTCCACCTCTTCCGCCGTCAGGCAGTCGGGCGCGTCCTCACCCTTACATAGCAGCGATGCCGGGTCAAAGTCGCAGGCCATAGGGTTCTCAATGACCCCATCCTCAACGCCGTCCTTCGCGTCGCAGGCTGCCACCGCCGCCTTTTTAATCAGTTCCAGCTTGTCTGCGATGTCGTGGGCCGGGCTGCGGTGCGTCAGGTACGATGGATAAATCTCCTGCGGCCACCCGCGCGTCTGGTAGCATGCCGGCGCGCCGACGACGATGCCGTCATAATCAGCGGGGTACTCCTGCGCCTCTGCCAGTGCCTGCTGACCGCCCCCCGAGCATCCGGTGAAGTAGGAGTATTTCGGACCCTGGCCATAGTAGGCGGCGATAATCTTTTTGGCGTTCGTGGTCATCAGGTGTATGGCCCGATAGCCGAAGTCCACCCACAGGTCGGGGCGGTCTTCCATCCAGTCACCGAGCACTGGCGCAGGGCTCACATGGCCGCTATCGGTGCTGGCCGTGGCGTAGCCCCTCTCCAGCGGGCCCGCCATAGCTGGATAGTTAATCCCGCCTGAAAGGGCACCGTTACCGACACCGTTGAACCTGCCGTTCCATTTTTCAGGCAGCGGCATCCACACCTCAAAGTTGATGTGGTCTTCCACCGTCGCGGCCACCCGGCAGAAGGGAACTGAGACGGAGGCCTGCCCGAAAGCGGATTTGGGGGATTTCCACACACCGACGGTCACAATGTCCCCCGACTCCGAGGCCTGAACGGGATTAACAAACTCGGCTGCCGTGATTTTTACATCTGGCAACTCAAGCCCCGCCAGACTCTCACACGGCACCGGTTGGCCCGGGGCCGCTTCCTCCGGCTTCTCCGGCACAGGGGTAGCGGTCACCACGACCGTTACAGGCACCTCTTTGGGGACTTCTACCGTGTGTACCACGGTTTGCGGGGTCGTCGGCGCACATGCGGCAATCAGTATCCCCACTACCACGATCAGGCCCGCAAGACCGAGTTTTTTCGTGTACATTTTTCCTCCTTATCCTTTGTCGGAATATTGGAATTCTGTTGCAATTCGGCCTCAGCCTCTGATACTCTATCACTTTCTACATCCGCATATGCACCTCCTTTGGCCCTGATTTCTGATCTCTCCCATTACAGATGGTCGGGTTCCAGGTATCTGGTGAGATGCCTTTCTGCACAAACGCTCTCGCTCACACCACTCCAAAACTTGGTCCCCCAGGCGCTCACACCGACGGCAAATTCACCACGGCTCCGAGTTCAGCCGCCAGTTCCTGCAACTCCCCTAACACCCTGACCGGTACGGGAACGCCGGATTGCCGGTACTCGCGCCCCTTGAGCCACTCAATCTCCCCGGGCAGGTAGATACGGTCCACGCCCGGAGCGCGCGGAGAATTGCGAACCACATCAATCAGCGACGCTATGTCTTTCATATACTCCGCCCAGTCGCTGAACGCCGTAACGTCCACTGCCTGCATCACGAAACCAACCGACGCACGGCGGCTCAAATCGTGAAGCGAAGCCAGATAGACACTGTAATCCGAGCCGGTCAGCACCCCGGCCAGGACGTCCACCACCAGCGCCAGGCCATACCCTTTTGGCCCGCCAATCGGCAGGAGAGTCCCCTTCAGCGCGGCCTCCGGGTCTTCCGTAGGGCGTCCCTCGGCATCCAGGGCCCATCCCAGGGGAATCCGCTCGCCTTTGCTGGCAGCGGAGCGGATTTTCCCCCGCGCCACGATGGATGCCGCCATGTCCAGGACAATATCCACCTCCTGCCCCGTGGGAATGGCCACGCTGATCGGATTCGTACCGAGCACGGCGGTGGTGCCGCCCCAGGCCGCCATACTGGGCGCCGCATTCGTCGCCGCGATCCCGATCATCCGGTGGGGCAGGGCCATCATCGTGTAGTACGCGGCAATCCCGAAGTGATTCGCATTCCGCACGGCAGCAACCCCCACGCCGTACTGGCGCGCCCGTTCAATGGCCTGGTTCATCGCGTACACACCGGCGACCTGCCCAAAGCCTCCCTGCGCGTCCAGCAGAACCGTGGCGCCCCGCCCCCGAAGGACCCGCAGTTGGGTGTCGGCGGTCATCAGTCCGGCCTGCACCCGGTGGACGTAAGCGGGCAGCCGGAGCACCCCATGGGAACCCACCCCGCGAAGGTCTGCCTCCACGATGACCTCCGCGATGATCCGGGCCTGGTCCTCCGGCACGCCGACTTTCTGCAATATCCGCTCGCAGGCCTCTAAGAGAGCGTCTGCAGCAACGAGAATCGTGTTCCCTGCCATTGAGTCATCCCCTCACAGGGCCGAGAATATCTTGTCCAGTTCAGCGTCCGGCACATCAAAGACGGTGTTGTGCGGCGGAAGCGGCTCCCGCTTCATGTACTCCGGTATCCGGTCATCCGCCGATGTCAGACCAGCCTGCCGGTTGAACTCCAGTTCCATCTTCAACACCGTCTTCTTGAACTCCTGCAGGTCGTCCACTGACCACCCCCAGCCAAAGCGCCCGTTGATCAGGTCCACCATTAACTGCGGGTCGGCAAACACGGGCGGCCTGGCGAACAGACATAACCCTGTGCTGTCCAGCATCGTGACGTCCAGTTGCAGTTTGAGCGATGCCTCGCATTGTCCCGTGGCAGCCAGCGGATTGACCTTATCCCGGACGCCGAAAGCATTCCCTGCAGTATGGTCTGCGCCCATGGGCGAGGTGGCGTAGGTTACCCCGTTGCCCTTCAGCGCGCGGGGGTCGTAGGCCGGCATGGCCTGCCCTTTGGCCGCGGGCACCCGGGAGATGCCCAGCACCCGGCCTGTGACGACGGCTCCCTGTCCCAGTACCCGTCCCAGAACGCTTCCAGCCGCAATCTCGTTGAGCAGGGCCACAAAACTCTCCACATCGCCGAAGCGGGCCAGGCCCGCCTCCGCTGCCACTCCCAGAGCCGCCCCCGTCTCAATGGAGTCCAGGCCCAGGTCGTTGCAGATGCGGTTCAGACGGGCCACCTCATCCAGCGTCCCGATGCCCAGATTGGCGCCTAACATCCCGATGGTCTCATACTGCAGGGTGGCCACAATGGGGTTGCCCGCCGGGTCCACGAACAGGTTGCAACAGGCGATGACGCAGTTGGCCATGCACCTTGTGCCCGCTTTGCCGCCCCGGGCCAGCGTCGTCTCCCGCAATCGGGGGCCGCTGAGGTTTTCGGCGGCCTCAAAACGGCCCGCGCTGAAGTTGCGCGTGGGGAACGCCCCCATCTCGTTGACGGCCTCAACGATGGCCGAAGTCCCGTAGAGGTGCATGGAGCCCTGGCGGCCCGTCCGGGGATTCTCGGCAAGTTCCTGAGCGAAGCGGCGCGCGGCGGCACGGAACAACTCGGGGTCGGCCAGAGGAGGCGCCTCGCATCCCGAAGCGTCCAGGACGACGGCCTTCAGCCCTTTGCTGCCCATCAGCGCGCCCAGCCCGCCGCGCGCCGCCATGCGGCTGACCTGCTCGTCGTATCCGGTGCAGGCGACGGCGGCGGTCATCCGCATCTCACCGGCCGGGCCGATGGAGATGACCGTGCAGTGCTCCCCCCATCGTTCCCGCGCCCTGGCGGCCGTCGCGTAGGTGCCCAGCCCGCGCCACTCATCGGCGGGGAACAGTTCAGCCCCATTGCGGGAGATATATAGCACGTACAACTTCCCGTCCGCAGGCTGGCCCTCCACGATGACGGCTTTGGCACCGAGGCGGGCCAGATGGGTGCCGGCATCCCCACCAGAATTCGCTTCCTTGACCCCACCGGTCAGCGGGCTCTTGCCGCCGACGGAGAGCCTCCCCGCGCTGGAGAGGTTGGTGCCGCCCAGGAGACCGGGGGCCAGGATGAGTTTGTTGTGGGGGCCGAGAGGTTCGCATTGGGGTGGGACTTCCGTCAGCAGGATTTTTGCAATCAGCGCCCGCCCCCCGAAGCGTTCGTATTCGGGTGGGACGGGCTCCCACCTGACCTCCAACTGTTCCATATTGGCCCGTAAAATCTTCATGCCTGCCTCCAAAGTGTCTGGTATGATCGTTTTCTCCACTCTTCCTACGCCTGATAAATCCCCTCAGGCGGCTCCGCTTTGTATATCCGGCACAGAGCCGTGCGCAGCGGGTACGAACCGATTTCCGGATTACAGTGATCCGGGTCGTCGCTCATGCACACATTGATGTTGGACTCAAAGGCACCGTGAAGCGAGGGCTCTGGTCCTGGCAACTCCGGATACCACCAGCCATGTTCTGCGCTGATAATTCTGGGGTCCATCTTGTCAAAAAACTGGACCTTCTGGCGCACACGCCCGCGCGGGGTCTCTATCCAGATCCAATCGCCTTCGGCGATTCCCTCCGCATGGGCCGTGTCGGGGTGAACCCGGACAATCGGGTAAGGATAATGCTTGCGGACCGACTCCACCTGACGCCATTCCGAATGGTAGTAGTACAGAATCCTCCGACCGGTAATCAGAATGTACGGGTACTCTCTGGCCAGTTCGGGGTTGCCCTGCGGGCTTTCCGGCGGGGGCATGTATCTGGGCAGCGGGTCATAGCCCAGCGCTTCCAGCACGGTGGAGCGCAGTTCCACTTTTCCGGTCGTCGTGGCGAACCCCTGCTTTTCGTACTTCTTCTCCACCACGGGGCGAAGGATGACCCTGGGGAAGGTCTTGAGAGTGTAGCCCAGCGGTGCCAGCCGATAGTCAAGCGCTTCTTCCAGCGTCTTCCACGGCCAGTATTCCTCCTGGCCGAGCCGGATGCCAAGTTCTCGCCAGATGTCAAAGTCCCGATAATGCTCGTAACGGCCGGGAACGATATGAGGCAGGACGGCCTCACGGGCCCACATGTAACTGCCGTAGTCACTGAAGGCCCATATATCCGGGCGCTCCAGCCATGTGGCTGCCGGTAGCACGTAATCCGCCAGTTCGGCGCTCGGCGTCATAAAGAAATCAATCACGACGTATAACTGGAGATTGGGGCTCTTCAAGGCCTGGTACACCGTCTTGGTCGCAATCTCCGTGACCATGGGGTTGCTGTGCGTGGTGAAGAGGGCGGTGATCGGGTAAGGCTCGCCGGTGATAATGGTGCGATAGGCGCTGGGGGTGTGGCACTGGCACTGGTGGAACATCTCGTTGACCGGCGCGCCCCAGACGCGAGTGATGTTCCGCATGAGCATCACCTGGGCATCGTAACTGGAGAGGCGGAATCTATCCGCCCCGATCATCTTCCTCCACTGCGACTCGGGCAGATGGTCCCAGAGTTCTATATCGCGCGTGGGCACCCAGCCCGGAGGCCCCATCTGGATTTCGCCACCCTTGACGTCAATGTTCCCGCAGATGGCCGCGAGAATCCAGCGGGCGTGGAGGGCCTGCAGCGAAGTGTACGAATGCTCCAGCCCCTCCCCCTCAATGCAGCATGCCGGCCTGTTCTGGGCGTACATCCGTGCCGCCTGCTGGATCCGTTCCGCCGGCAATCCGGTAATCTCGGATACCCGCGATAGCGGGTATTCCTTCAACCGTTCCAGGAGGTCTTCAAACCCGTAGCACCAGCGCTCCACGAAGTCCTTATCGTAGAGTTCTTCATCCACCACGACGCGAATCATGCCCAGGAGCAGGGCGGAGTCCGTGCCCGGGCGCACGGGCAGCCACAGGTCGGCCATAGAAGCGGATTTCGTCTGGCACGGGTCCACGACGATCAGTTTCGCTCCCTGCGCCCTTGCCTCCAGAAGCGCTTTTGCCACCATCGGCCGCGAAGTCAGCGGCTCCACCCCCAGCAGGAGGATACACCGGGCGTCCCGGGTCAGGGAGTAGTTGGGGAACATTCCCACGATTGCATCCGCCACAATGGAGCGGGGGCCGAAGCAGATTCGCTCCTGTCCGAGAAGGTTGGGGGAGCCGAAGAGGTTGAAGAAGCGAGCGCGGTACTCGTCGTGGGTGCGGGCCGTGCCCCCTGTGGCCGCCAGCGTCTCAGGGCCGTAGCGATCCCGGAGACGGGCAAGTTTATCAGCGATTTCGTCCAGCGCATCCTTCCATTCAACTCTCTGCCACTTGCCCTCGCCTCGCTCGCCGACCCTTTTCAGAGGATAGCTCAGGCGACCGGGGTGATAGAAGTACTCAACGGCAGCCTTGCGTCGCACACAGCCAGCCGTGGGGGGATAGCACTTGATCGGCCAATCCGGGTCCTCTTCCAGTTTGAGGAGCACGCCGTCTTTCACGTAGGCAAGCAGGCCGCACTCCGCCTTGCACCAGAAGCAGACGGTTGGCTTCACCTCAACTCCTGCCGGGGATTCAACCTCGCTTCGCGTCTGGTGTGCCACGGATGACCTCCTTCGGCCCGTTTCAGGCCTCGCTTTCATTCTCGGTGGGGTATTCCCCCAGGTACCGACTCCAGGTCTGCCGGAGGGGGTTGGGGGGGGGCGGCGGCGCAGCCGCCGCCCCCTCTTCTACCCTCTCATGGCGGATAAGCAATCGTGTAAATGTGCCGGCCGCCGCGCAGCGGCCCCTTCAGCACTGCCTCTATCTCGGCAGGGTCGCGCATGGTGACTTTGTCGGTGGGTGGCAACTGACCGGGCGGGAACCGCTCCAGAATGTCGTTGATCAGCCGGACCATGTAGTCAAAGAGCGCATTCAGGCCCGCCTCGGCCTTGGCGGGGTCCGCCAGCGAGGGCTTGCCGAGCACCCCTTCCGGCGTCATGATGACCTCCAGGCCACCGAAGCCCACCTGCTCATGGCCTTTGATCGGCGCATGGTACACATCGCCCCCCTTATCCACGTGATCAGGGGGCAGGAACCCGTGGGGAGTTGTGTCCACAGCCTTCTCCAGTTTGATCATCTCCGGGAACAGGGCCATTGAGTAGGAGCACTCCGCCTCGTCGGCATGGCGGAACGGCGTCTCAAACGGTCCACCGTGAGCCTTGTCCTTCAGGTAGTCATGGATCACCGTTGGCCAGTGGAGCGAAATCAGCAGGCATGGCACCTGGTATTTTTTCGCGAACTGGTGCAGGGCCAGTGGGATCACCTCCTCCTGGCCGTGGCCATTGAGCAGGATTTGCTTGCGAAAGCCAGCGTTCCAGAACCCCGCGATAATGGCCCGCAGATAGGCGATGAACGTGTCCTCCGGGATGATGACGGTACCCGGCATCCCCAGATGGTTGTGCGGGTGCGAACCGTACCATACCGGCTCGGCGACCGTGCAGCCGGTCGCCTGTGCGACCATCTCGGCCATCCGGGTCACCAGGAAGGTGTCCTCACCGAACGGCTGTGCGTCGCCATGACACTCCGTGCTGCCGACGGGGATCAGGATGATGTCGTTGACCTTCAGCCGTTCCTCTATCTCGGCCCTGGTCATTGTCTGAAAATAGATACCGGTTGGCTTATCCATGTGGCCGCCCGACGGCGGCAGTTTCCACTTACCCATGTTGACTCCTTTACCCCATAAAAGCGGCCGCGCCGCCGGGATTGATCAGGGCGGCGAGCGCCTTCACTCCCTCTCAAAATTTGTTTTTGTGGCGGCGGCGTAACCGCCGCCACAAAAACATTTTCCTCTTGCCACAACAACTAAACGTAAGGGATCCGCAGGTCCGGATCACCCCGCTTGGTCTGCTTCGCCTCCGGGTAGTACTTGCTCACCATCTCCACGACGATGGCCGCCTGCTCGGCCATGCGCTTACCATCGGCAGCGCTGGTGCGCTCTCCGTGCGCGCTCACCACCGAGTTGCCCGTCTTCAGGTGGACCGGCGCGGCCACGCGGGCAATCTCGGGAGCCTCATAGACGCGAATGAAGCCGCCCGATCCAGGCGGGTTGTCGGTGTGGACGTCAATGTGGGCCTTCACAGCCGCCCGCAGCGCGGCGATCATGGGGAGTTGCAGGTCCCGCACGGGGTTGATGCTATCGGCCCCCAGTTCTTCCAGCACCTTGAACGACACCGGGTTGCAGTATCCCATATGCGCCGAGGCCTTGAAGATGATGTCTTTGGGCAGGAAGCCGTCCTGGCGCATCCGCCCCAACAGCCAGAGCAGGCCCTCATCGTAGACCACAAAGCCACGACACCCGATGTCAATGCCGCGCCGGATGTCCTCCACCGCGCGCAGCACCTGCTCCATCCCGCGCAGGCGGTAACTGATGCGCACCCCCTGGGGAGAGAGCGCGGTGGCGCTGGTGTCGTAGGTGGCCCGCGGCCCCACCGACAGGAGCAACTCCGCACCGTAGTCATGGCACAGTCGGCAGTATTCCTTCAACTCCTGCCGCGTGTGCCGGAATATGCCGTAGGTCTCCGTCACGCGGTTGATGGTGATCCCCAACTTTTCGCTGGTCTCCAGAAGCGCGGCGACCGCCTCGGCGGAGTTCACCGTCGGCACCTCAATGCGGTAGACGGCCCCGTCGGGGAACCGGGCCGTGGACGTCGGGAGATCCCAGAGGTCTCCCTCTGGCAGGCCCAATGCCTTGATGTAACGCCGGATGTCCTCAAACACTTTGTGCCTCCTTTGGTAAGATTGAAATTGGATTGGGTGATTGACTACTCATAGTGTTGCGGCAGGGGTGGGCAGTAGACCCACACCAGTTTCAGCGGTTCATCGCCGATATTTTCCAGCCGGTGCTTCTTGCCTGGGGGGGAGTAGATGGCCGTCTCCGGGCCGATTTCCCATTCCCCCTCCCCTTCAATCACCAGCCGGGCGCGCCCGCTGATGATGAACATGACCTCCTCGCAATCCTCATGGACATGGTCCGGAATCATGCTCCCAACCGCGGTGACGTTCAATCCCATAGAGACATTCTTGGTGCCCACTGTCCTGGGAGCGAGGAGCAACTTGGACACTCGCTTGGGGATTCGCTCTTCCCCCTCCACATCGGCAGCCGCTACGAAAGGAAGTTTATCCATAACCCTTCATCCTCCTCATTTTGAATATGAAGTGGAACATACTTTGGTTAGCCTGTGCGCGAGGCGGCTATTGCAACTTGAAAGATCATTCCGGCAACCTGTGTTTTCCACTCTCACCCCACCCCCTGCCCCCAAGTTCATTGATGCATCTGAACCATTCGTGCTCCTCTCCCGCTCGCCTTCGGTGGCTGGAGAGAGGAGGAGAGAAATAGGGGTTTGGCGGCGGCCCGAAGGGCCGCCGCCCCCCACCCCCCTCTTATACCCCCTCAACTTTGGCTTTTTGCCGGTGGCCCCTCTGCATGGGCCCCTGGCTGCTTCCGCGGCCCTAATAAAGAAAATGATTTTTCGTTGCGGCGGCTTCGCCGCCGCAACGAAAAATATTTTCTTTTTGTTCTCTTGGCCTTGCTGGAGGCGGGTTTTGAAGATTTTCCCGCCGCCGCTCTGAAAAAGGCTAAACTTCAGGGGGCAAGGAGGGATGAGGAGGTGAAAACCGCTCCGCGCAAGTATTGCCAGAGTTTGTTAAGCCGCAATAGCCATCTATCTGCGCAGCACGTGAGCGGAGATCGCGTTCGCGGCTTCCATCATGGCCTGGGTCATTTCGGAAACGCGCTCCCAAGTCATCCGATGCACGGGACCGGGTATGGCGAGCGTGGCGATGACGTTTCCAAAAACATCGCGGACCGGCACGGCGACGGCCCGAATTCCGGGCTCAAACTCCTCGTCGTCAATCGCGTATCCCCGCTGGCGCGTCGCTTCCAGTTCCTCCCGTAGCCGGTCGGCACAGGTTATCGTCTTCTCCGTGCAGGCTTTCATAGGAACGTTCAGCAGAGGCCCAACCACCTCCGCGGGAAGAAAAGCCAGAAATATTCTGCCGCTGGCTGTGCAGTGAATGGGCAGATGGGTGCCCACCCGGGTGGCAACAATCAGGGCATGGTTACCGTAGATGACTTCTATACTCAACACCTGACCCTGGTCAAAAATACCCAGGTCGCACGTTTCCTGAAAGCGGTCCACCAACTGCTGCATATACGGGCGCGCGACACGGCGGAGGTCCAGATTCCGCAGCGCCCTCAGCCCCAGGTCCACCATGCCCACGCCCAGGCGGAATTTCTCTCCCTCCGCCGTCCGCTCCAGCAGGCCATGCTGGAGCAGGGTCATGATGAGGCGATGGACGGTCGCCTTATGCAGACCAGTGGCCTGGGCAATCTCGGTCACTCCCCGTTCGGGGTTCCTGTCGTCAAAAGCCTTCAGGATTTGGATCGCCCGCTCTACCGCCCGAACGTTATATTGGTCCAGGTCCGATTCCTTATTCATCTACAAACCCCGTTCCGGAGGATGGCCGGCGCGGCCGGTCTGGGTTCGCGGTCGGTATATCCGGCCTCGCCGGCCATCGTAGCGCTGCATTCACCCTGATCCGCCGACGGCGCTGGATTCTTACCTCTTGTCAAGTTGAAAGTGACGGGGCCAACCACCGTCATCATGTTGATGGCGGCGATAGCGTCCCGGATCGCCTCCCGGTCCAGCGTGCCGGCCTGCTCAATGGCCGCCGCCGCGATCTGCACACAGGCATACGCCGGCCCTGTCAGCAGATCGGCGGGCCGCCCGAACTGGGCCTGGTACTTGGCATTGAGTTCAGCCACCCCGGGGAAGTTCTCGGCGTGGTGCCACCCGGGGAAGATGGTGACATAGTCGCCATTCTTGCCCAGGGTCTCTGCCCAGACGACGTTCTCCGGGGCCCGGATCATCAGGGTGAACTTGGGCGTCCATCCCAGTTCAACCATCTGCTTGACCATCGTGATGCCGTCCGGAGGGGCCGGTACGGTGAGCAGCGTCTCCGCCCCCGCCTCTTTGGCCTTGAGGATCATGGCCGACATGTCCTCGGTCCTGGGGGCGTACGTCTCGTAGACGACCACCTCGTATCCGTACTTGGGGGCGTTCTCCTTCCACAGATTCCCCAACTCTATTCCCCAGTCGGTGGTCTCCTGGAAAATGGCGACTTTGGTCGGCCGTTCGCCCTCCGGGATGGAGGCGTTGAGGATTTCAAAGACATCCCGGGCCTGGGCAGGGGACTTGGGGAACGGCGAGAAGAGGTACCGGTACCCCTGCTGGTGGATGGAGTACAGGGCGAAGGCGATGCCGAGATAGGGGACCTTATTCTTCTCAGCGACGGCCGCAGCGGCTGCGTGCATGTCGCTACCGGCACCACCCAGGTAGACCACTACATTCTGCTCGGCGTAGAGGGACTCCAGTTTGCTCACCGCCTTGGTCGGGTCGGATTCGTCATCGTAGATGGTCAGGCGGATGGGGATCTTGGTGCCGTACTCTGCGACGTAGATTCCGCCCTGGGCATTGATGTCCGCCACGGCGATCTCGTATCCCGGCTTCACCATAGCACCGAGGGCGCCGTACTTCCCGGTGAGGGGAATGGACGCGCCGAACTCAATGTATTCCGGGGCGGGCGGCGGCGCCGTCGTGGGGGCCGCTGTGGGCGGAGCCTTCGTCGGCGCGACGGTGGGCGGGGCTTGCGTGGGTGTCGGGGTCGCGGGCCCACAACTGACCAGCAGCGCGCCAACCAGGAGCACGGTCATGACCACCATCACTTTTCCGGTTCTCATGGCTAATCCTCCTTTTTCCTGCTGGGAATGGTTTGTAAACAGGAACCCTGGTTTGTACATCACATCACCCCATAGACACCTCCTTCCCTTCGCTGGTTAATGAGTTGGCCAGTAAATCACTTCCCTCGGCAGAGGGGACGAGTGCGACCCTCCTTGCCGGACGGCGGATCAACGCCCGGCGGATCCGCTCCCAGGCCTCAACCAACCCACCGGGCAGGAAGAGCACGACCAGAATGAACAGGGTGCCAAATATGATCAAATGGTACTCGCCCACCCTCATCACCAGCCACTCTTTCATCAAGACAAAGAACACCGCGCCGATGATAGGGCCGTGAATCGTGCCCACGCCGCCGATGAAGGTCATGTTCACAGGCTCCAGGCTCCAGGGGGGCGAGAAGGTGTAGTTGAAGTAGTAACTCGTCTGGTAGTACGCGTAGGCCCCGCCAGCCAGGCCGCCCAGAAAGGCGCTGACCGCCAGAGCCAGCAACTTGTGGGTAAAGGCATTGACGCCCAACGATTCCGCCGCGTCCTCATTCTCCCGCACCGCCACCATCCCCAGCCCCAGCCGGGATTTGACCAGCGCGTAGGCAACCCCGATGGTGAAAAGAGCCAGGGCCAGGATGATGTAATAGCGAGAGCCCAGTTGATAGTTCTGGATGTCCGCAATGGGGAGATAGGTAATTTTCGGGAGGACATTCCCAACAGTGATGTAGAGAATCTGCGAGAGCGCCAACGTGCCAATCGTGAAGTAATCTCCTCTGAGCCGGAGTCGGAAAGCGGGGACTCCGATCAGCATAGAAAAGACGGCGGGCACCACGCCAGCAGCCAGAAGGGCGAGGGGGAGAGGACGTCCAGCCGTATATAGCATGCGCGCAGCCAGCGTTCCCAGGCCAAAGAACGCCGCATGGCCCAGGTTGACCTGCCCGGTGTAGCCTCCCAGAATGTTCCAACTGGTGGCCAGCATGGTGTAGATGAACATCAAAATCAGCAGGTTGAGCAGGCTGTCCGACGCCCCCATCCTGGGGACCCAACAGAGCGCCGCCACGCCAGCGACAAGGAGGACGAGAGAGATGCCTTTCTTTGTCGTCATGGACTACCCCTCTTTTGCGCCAAATAGCCCCTGGGGCCGGATCAGTAGAACCAGGATAAAGATCGCCAGGCCGACGACGTGCCGATAGTTGCTGATCCAGAGGGCAGCAACCGACTCCGTCACGCCCAGGATGAGCCCTCCTACCAGGGTCCCCGCGATGCTCCCGATGCCCCCCAGGACCAGCACGATCAGGGATTTGAGAGTCCAGTGCATCCCCATCACCGGCTCTACTGAATACCCTACGGCCACCAGCGTCCCCGCTGCCCCCGCCAGCGCCGCGCCCAGCACGAAAGACAGGCGATAGACACCATGGACGTTGATACCCATCAACGTGGCCGCCTCCCAGTCCTGAGCGGTCGCCCGGATGGCTTTGCCCGTATAGGTCCTCTGCAAGAACAGTTGAAGCGTAAGGAGGAAGACGAAAGCGATCACCAGGCTCGCTACCCGCACGTAGGGCAGGCGCACCCCGAGGAGGGTGAACGTCGCCCCGGCGTAGGAGGTCGTGATGCCCCGGTTGTCGGCGGTCCACAGGCGCAGGGCTACGTTCTGCAAAATCAGGCCCAACCCGAACCCGATCAGGAGGGAGTTCCTGATTTTGTCCTCCGTGGGGAGTTTGATCAGACGGGAAAAGAGCAGTTGATACACAATGAGCCCGACCAGAACCAGGGCGAACATAGAGAGGGGAACCCCGGCGAAGGGGTCTACGCCCATCAGGGTAAAGAGCCAGAAACTGGCGTAGCCGCCCAACATCAGGAGTTCGCCGTGGGCCACGTTGAGGATTTTGGTGACCCCGAAGACCAGCGAAAGACCCACCGCCGCCAATCCGTACAGGGCACCGACCAGAATTCCAGAAGCCAGGCTTTGGGCTACAGGTGTAGACATAGACCCCTCACTTTCTGGGAGACGTCTCTCTATCCCAGGTATGCGCTGCGCACGGATTCAAAGGACAGCAGGGCATCGCCGCTGCCTTCTCCCACGATCCGGCCGTTCTCAATCACGTACGCCCGCTGCGCCAGTTCCAGGGCCGCCCGGACGTTCTGCTCCACAAGAAGGACGGCGACCCCCTGCCGGTTGATCTCGGTAATCATCTCAAAAATTTGCTCCACCAGCAGAGGCGCCAATCCGAAAGAGGGCTCATCCAGGAGCAGGAGTCTCGGCCTGGACATCAAAGCCCGGCCAATCGCCAGCATCTGCCGCTCACCACCGCTCAGGGTGCCCGCCCGCTGCTTCTTGCGCTCCTCCAGGCGAGGAAAGAGTTGATACACCCATTTCATGCTTTGCGCTTTCTCCTTCCTGGCCCGGGCGGTGAAGGCCCCCAGTTCCAGATTCTCCTCCACGCTCATGCCGGTGAATATCCGACCCCCCTCCGGCACCTGGGATATGCCCATTTCCACGATTCGGTGGGGCGGTTCCCGATCCAGAGGAGAACCGCGAAAGCGAACGGCCCCGGCAGTCGGCCTGAGCAACCCGCTGATAATCCGCAGGGTGGTCGTCTTGCCTGCCCCGTTGGGGCCCACCAGCGCGACCAGTTCCCCTTCTCCGACCCGAAGGGAGACCCCCCAGAGAACCTGCAAATCCTTGTAACCGGCGTCCACGCCTTCCAGTTCAAGCATGATGAGCCTTTCCTAAATAGACTTCTATGACATGGGGGTCGTGAACGATCTCCCGAGGCGGCCCTTCGGCGATTTTCTGCCCCATGTTGAGGACGATGACCCGGTCCGAGAGCCCCAAAATCGCCTTGACGATGTGCTCCACCACCAGAATCGTGACCCCCGAATCCCGGATTTTGCGAATTAACTGCATCGTCTCCTCGGTCTCGGCGGGGTTTAGGCCCGCCATCAGTTCGTCCAGGAGAAGCAGGGAGGGTCGGGCGGCCAGGGCGCGGGCCAGTTCCAGCATCTTGCGCTCCATCAGCGTGAGATCCCGGGCCAGGAAATTCGCCTTGCCCGCCAGACCCACCCGAGCGAGGATTTCCGTCGCCTCTTCCGCGGCGACCCGGAGATTCGGCGCCGGGTCCCGGCCATACGTCCGCGCAATCATCACGTTTTGCAGAACGGTGCAGCAGAGGAACGACTTGGTCAGTTGAAAGGTCCTGGCCACACCATTCTGGCACATCCGGTGAGGCGGGAGGCCGGTGACGTCCTTCCCCGCCAGGGTGACCCGGCCAGCATTGGGCTTGAGGAACCCGGTAATCAGGTTCAAAACGGTCGTCTTACCCGAACCGTTGGGGCCGATGAGGCCGATAATCTCACCTTCCTGGATGGTGAACCCCACCTGGTACACGGCGGCCAGGCCCCCGAAGAACTTGGTGAGCCCTTCTACGGCAAGGAAATCCATAACCGCTCCTTGTGGACTTACTCTTCTACGAAAATAATGGCCTCAACGGGGCAGTTTTCCTCACACGTCCCGCACTCTATGCAGACTTCCGGGTCAATCCGGGATTGGGTATCACCCTCTGGAATTGTGGCGGCGCCGGTCGGGCAGCCGGCCACACAGGCCCCGCAGAGAATGCACTGATCGGTGACTTTGTACGGCATCGCTGATCGTCCTTGTAGGGGATGGCGGAAAACTTTGGCGGATCAACCCGCGTAGATCCGCTCCGGATCAATCTCCTCGCGGATCAGGCGAATCTGCTCCACCGTCGGCGGCTCGGTAACCGGTACCTGGTCGGGCACCAGCGGCTGGAAGCCCATATTGGACAGGACGTCCTCCAACGTGACGCGCGGGTGAATGGACTCCAGCCTCAGCCGCTTGCTCTGGGGGTCAAAGCCGAAGATGGCCTTATCGGTGATGACGCGGACCGGCCCGCCCGGCAACCCGGCGGCCTCGCGGGCACCGTTCCCCCGCAGGTAGCCGGGGCTGGTGACAAACGAGACGGCCTCTTTGAGTTTGCGCGCCTCATGGCGGATGATGATGACGACCCGTTTGGCGGAAGACGCGATGTCGTTGGCCCCTCCGCTGCCGACGAAATGGGTGAATTTCCCCTTCGGGTCGCCCAGCAGCGTTGTGTTCAGGTTGCCGTAGGCGTCGGTCTCCAGGCCGCCCAGAAAGCCCACATCCACCAGCCCCCGGTGCAGCACCATGCCCAGCATGTCCACGAAACTGCTCATGACCTTCGCCCGATACCAGACCCGGGGGTCTGCCAGACCCACCCCGGTGTGGATGGGCTCCGGGTCCACGACGCCCAACTCAAAAAGGATGGTCAGATGGGGTGCGTGAGTGCGCTTGGCCAGGAACGACGCGACCACCGGCAGGCCGATCCCCACGGCCACGATTTCGCCGTCTTTCAACTCCCGCGCTCCCGCCACGGCCATCAGTTCAAAGAAGGTGTAATCCTCTGCATACATGGCTCCCTTCCCCCTCTCAATACCCCAGAATCGGATCCGCCAGCAACGGGGTGAGATGTTTCATCCCACCGATCCGCTCCAGGTATTCCCAGTGGTCCCGAACGCCGAGGACGTATTTCTCCAGGTACGCCTGGAATCCCTCCACCGTCCTGGTCGCCGCCGCGTACTCCCGGATGTGCTCCGCGTCGTAGTCATAGACGCGGTAGACGGAAGTGGGATGGGCGGAGAAGGGCAGGTGGACGACGTGCGAGACCTTGAAACCAGGGATAACCGTCCGCTCCGGGGCGCGGCGGATGATTTCGGTGGGCACCAGTTGCTCGGTGATGACAATCACTCGCTGGCTGGCCTTCACCTGCTCCTCGTTGTCCCAGCGCGGGCCGTAAATCCAGGCGTTGCCCTCTTCGTCCGCCACCTGCACCTGGACGACGGCGACGTCGGGCACCAGGGGCCGGAGCGCCAGCCACTCCTCGCCAGTGAAGGGGTCCTGCACCGTAGCGATATTCTCCGGCGCGACTTGCTGCAATCGGGCCAGGACATCCGAGCCGCGCAGGGAGCGGATGGGGATGAAGGGCAGGCCAAGGGCGCCCGCCAGGTAGCGAAAGGCCACTGAGAGGCTGCTGTATTCCTCGGCGATCAGCGTGCCGGACTCAATCCCGCGATTCACATTATTGAGCCGCCCGAAGCGGTCCAGCGAGCCGCCGCCGTAAATCATCCGGTCCACCGCCCCCGCCCCCACCAGCAGGTCCGCATCCATCGCTCCGACACACTGGGAGACCGTCAGATGGCGGATTCCCTGACGGATCACCTCGCGCGCGAAGGCCATGTTGCAGCGCGTGATGGCGAATCCCGAGAGGGCCACGTGCGCGCCAGAGGGAATGGATGCCACGGCTTCCGTCAGTGTCGCCAGTTTGACCATCCTGACCTCCGTTCACTCAAACGTCGGGCGGGAGTCAAAAACCACCAGCAGAAGGTTGCAGGCCCCATCCTCCACCCTGATCTCCGCCAGTTCTACCGGTCGGTCCAGGACCTCCTCAATCGCCAGCACGATCAGGTTGGCCGGTATGCAGGTGAAGGGCTCCACTCCTTTGGCGACCAGCCTCTGCTCCACCGGCACGTGCAGGCAACCGCGCACCTGAACCCGCAGCAGTTTCTCCTCTAACTGATGGGAGACCTCGGCAACCAGCCCCTCTTCCCGCAATACCTGTTTGATGACCTCAATAATCGGTTCTACCTCTTTTCTCTGAATCCTGGGCAGACACTTGCTCAGAAAATAATCCCGCCCCACTGTGGTCACGCGAAAGCGGGCCCCCTTGCCCCTTTCGTCCCAGAACGCCTTTTGCAGGTCGTGAACGATGCTGTTGACATAATCCAGAGAGACCTGACGCTCGCTCATCACTCCTCCTTTTTCTCGTAGTAGGGAACGCCCCACTTCTCGCGGTAGACCAGTTCGTGCAGAGGGATGCGCGGACGGGGCCGGGGGTAGCGCGCGGGGTGGCCCACGGCAACAATGCTGACAATCTTCAACCCCTCGGGCACGCCCAGCAGGTCCTTCAGACGCTCTTCATCGCGGATGTCAATGCAGGGGGCAATCACCCAGCAGGCCCCCAGACCCAGCGCCGTCACCATCAGCAGCATGTTCTCAATGGCAGCCGACGTGTCGTAGGGCAGGTCCCAGACGTCTTTGCGGCCGCAGACGACGATGCTGACTGGCGCCTCGGCGAGGAAGGCGGAAACCTGTCCGGACGTCAGTTTCTCAAAGGCCGCCTTCCGCTTCGCCTCGTCCTCCAGACTGGCGAACCGCTCCTGCATCTTTTGGGTGACGAACTCCGCCGTAAACCGGCGGCCACTGCCGCCGCCCGCGATCGCCCCCATCCGTTTCCGCGTCTCCGGGTCCTTGACGATGATGAATCGCCAGGGCTGTGCGTTCTCTCCGGAGGGCGCCTGACGGGCCGCCTCCAGAATCATCTGCAGTTCTTCCTCCGATACTGGCTCCTCCGTGTACTGCCGGATGCTCCGGCGGTCCTGGATGACCTTCTCCACGGCCTGAACCAGGGTATATAGTTCGGACATTGGACGCCTCCTTGCGAAAAGTAAGCCTGAAAGAGAAAACCGTGCCTGCGGAAGCCAGTCCGCAACGGCTATTTCAGGTGTTCATCCAGGAAGTCCAGGACTTTCCGGACATTCTCGGGGGTCGTGAATTGGGGGTCATCCCCATGCCCGGCCCCCTCCAGGAGTTCCAGCCTGACCTTTTCCTCTCCGAGCACCGCGGCCAGTTTAGACGCGAAGTGGATGGATTGCTGCACCGGCACCACATCGTCCTTGGTGCCGTGCTGGATGAAGAAGGGGGGCGCATGGGGGTTAATGTACGTTTCGGGATTGGCCGCTCTCACCAGGTCAGGGACTTTGGTGATTTGTTCTCCCAGCAACAGGGACTCGGGCGAATCCGGGCCGCTGTGCTCCATCCCCGGCTGGGGCGGCAGCCCGCTTTCTCTCAGTTGCTCGTCCATCCTGAGAAAATCCGTCGGGCCAAACCACACCACGGCTGCCTGGATGTTGTTCGGCTGATCCGGGTTTCCCAGACTCAGGTCCTCCAGTTCTTTGACCCCCGCCGTGACCCCCAGCATGGACACCAGATACCCACCAGCAGACCCGCCCCAGGCCGCAATCCGGTCCGGGTCCAGATGGTACTGCCGGGCATTGGCGCGAATCCAGCGGATCGCGGCCTTCGCGTCGTGGACCAGGACGTTGAGGGTGTTCGCTGGTCAAAGAGAAAGCCGTGGGGGCAAAATAAATAGGGGTTGAGGACGGCGGATTCGCCATTTTCCTCAACCCCCATCTTCATCTCCCCCCCGCCGCGAAGCGGATGCGAGGGATAGGCAGAGAAAAGCCGGTGGGTAGCCATCGGTTGCGTCGGTATAAACAGGAGCGGGGTGAGTGCTCGCGATTCATAAGGCGCTGAGCCGTGAAGCCATCACACTGAGGATATCGTATCGCTGCACATGTGGAGCAAGTATTGTCTCATATAATGATACGATGTATCACATCGTAATACATGATACCATATTTTGCCGCGTTTGTCAAGACCTTTTCCTGCTGATTTGGGCACGAGTTAGAACAGAGGGTTGGTGCTTTCTCACCTCCCACCAGCAGCACCCAGGCGAGGGAAGAGGGCAGGAGATGAGGGGGTAAGGGAGGCGGAAGAGGGCCCGCCGGCCCAGCCGGACCACAGTCGCAAAAACCCGCATTTTTGAGTCCGAAGGACCGGGGAGGGATGAGAACACAATGTTCTTTATATATCCGAACCTCGGGGAACCATCGCTTGACAGGGGGATGGGAGTATGTTAAGATGAAGTTGCTCCAGGTCGGCCAGGCGGTCGCGCTCCGCGCCTTGCGCGGGGTGAGGAAAGTCCGGGCTCCACAGGGCACGGTGCTGGGTAACACCCAGGCGGGGTAACCCGACGGATAGGGCCACAGAAACAGACCGCCGGGTTGGGAGGGGGTAGGCAGGTAAATGGGTGAATGGGGAGTGGGTGGGGTGTGCGCATCCTGCCGATTCTCCACATACCAGATACCAGTCTACCAGTATACCAGATACCAGTCTACCAGTATACCAGATACCAGTCCACCATCCTCCCGACCCGGTAAGGGTGAAAAGGTGGTGTAAGAGACCACCGGCGTCCGGGGTGACCCGGGCGGCCAGGCAACCCCCACCGGGAGCAAGGCCAAGCAGGGGCGACGTAGGGGCAACCCTTGCGGTTGCCCCTACACGGGGCGGCCCGTCCCGTCCGAGCCCCGGGTGGGCCGCATGAGGCGGCGGGCAACCGCCGTCCCAGAGAGATGACCGCCCACGACAGAACCCGGCTTATCGGCCGGCCTGGAGCATAAAAATGGAGCATTTGTTGGTAATTACCCACGTACCGACGAAAGTCGCCCGCCACAGGCCTTCGGCCTTCGGTCGGCCTTCGCCGCCCTCACCCCTCCCCCGGCGGCTGCGCCGCCACCCCCCTGGTATAATAGCGGGTGGTATAATATGAGCGGGTGCGGCAGGCCGTTACCCCCCAGGTGATAAGACCGTAGGGGAGCAGGGTCGCCGTACCCTCTCTTCCGAACAGTCCGAACGGTTGCCAGGGCTCCCAAGCCCGTATACCAGAATGGACTACCAATCTCACAAAACCAGGGGGAGGAAAAATGAACACTGAAATCTTCGTTGGCATTGACATTTCCAAAGAGCATCTGGACGTCGCCTTCGGGCCTGACCAGGCCCCCCAGCGGTTCCCATACAC